>Ga0079225_10001895_pt1 | contig 11909 bp, 13 predicted proteins | sample Poulit2012_FD_76344 | JGI IMG/M metagenome (GOLD analysis project Ga0079225, IMG submission 76344) | Agricultural soil microbial communities from Georgia to study Nitrogen management - Poultry litter 2012 | ecosystem: Environmental > Terrestrial > Soil > Agricultural land | place: USA: Georgia...
CGCTCGCCGTCGACGTCGAGGAGCTCGGCGCGACCATCACCGCCCACGCCCGCGGCCGTGCCCTCGCGCGCCACCCGGACCTCACCGTCACGACCGAGACCGTGGTCGAGGACCCGGCCGTGGCCCTCGTCCTCGCCTCGCACCGGGCCGCGGCCGTCGTGGTCGGTGCCCGCGGCCTGGGCCGGATCGCGGGCCGGCTGCTCGGCTCGGTGTCCCAAAAGGTGGCCGCGTACGCGCACGGCGTCGTGGTCGTCGTGCGGGAGACCCCGGCCATCGACGGCCCGGTCGTCGTCGGCGTCGACCCGCTCGACACCGACGAGCGCACCCTGGAGTTCGCCTTCGCGCAGGCCGACCGGCGGGACGTGCCGGTGCGGCTGGTCCACGCCCGCGCCCACCGTGGCCGGGTCGACCCGCGGGTGGAGCCTGCCCTCACCGCGGCGGCGGAGCAGCAGGCGGCCGCCCTGGCCGAGCTGGTCGACACGTGGTCCGCGCGTCACCCCGACGTCCCGGTGGACGTCCGCGAGGTCTCCCAGCACCCCGTCGACGCGCTCACCGCCGAGAGCGCCGACGCGAGCCTCGTCGTCGTCGGCAGCCGCGGGCGCTCGGGTCTCACCGGCGTGCGGCTCGGCTCGGTGGCCCGGGGTGTGCTCCACGAGGCCCGCGTGGTGGCCGTCGTCCACGTCGGCCCGGCGAGCTGAGGGACCGTGTCCGCCACCGAGCCCCCTGCAGCGGCCGCCTGGCGCCACCACGACGCCCGCGACGGCTTCGAGGTCGCCTTCTTCAGCCGTGCGGAGGACGGCCGGCGGGTGAGGGGTGCGGTGACCGCGGTGGAGGAGCGCGAGGCGTGGGCCGTGTCCTACGACATCGAGCTCGACACGGCCTGGGCCACGCGCCGCGCCCGCGTGCGCACCCGCAGCGAGGCCGGAGAGGCGGTGGTCACCGTCGAACGCACCGCGCAGGGCTGGCTGGTCGACGGGGCGCCGGCGCCCTGGCTCGACGGGTGCGCCGACGTCGACCTCGAGGTTTCGGCCATGACCAACGCCTTCCCGGTGAACCGCCTCCGGCTCGCGGTGGACGAGCGCGCTGCGGCGCCCGCGGCGTGGGTCCGGCTCGACCTCCGCGTCGAACGGCTGGTGCAGACCTACCGCCGTGAGCCCACCACCGCCCACGCCCACCACTACGAGTACACGGCACCCGACCTCGAGGCGCGGTACCGCCTCACCTACGACGACACCGGGTTGGTGCTCACCTACCCGGGGCTGGCCAGCCGCCACCGCTGAGCGACGCCGTCCGTCACGGGTCCGACGGCCCGGCTCGGGGCCCGGCCCGTGGGCCACCATGGGGACATGGGCTGGGACGCGCGACCGACGATCGACCCCCGGGTCCGGCGTCGGCAGCGCCTGCGCAACGCACTCCAGGGGGTCACGCTCCTCGGCGGCATGGTCCTCGTCTTCGCCGTCATCGCCACGCTCTTCTTCGGGCGCACGGGCCTCCTGACGGTCGTCGTCACGGGGATCGTGCTCGCGCTCGTCCGCCCGCGGGTGCCGACCGCCTGGGTGCTGCGGATGTACGGCGCCCACCCGCTGCCGGCCCACGCCGCGCCGGGGCTGCACCGCGCGGTCGCCGAGCTCGCCCGGCGGGCGGGCCTGCGTCGCCCACCGCGTCTCTACTACGTGCCCAGCTCGCTGACCAACGCCTTCGCCACCGGCAGCGGGGACGACGCCGCCCTGGGCGTCACCGACGGCATCCTGCGGCGCCTCACCGGCCGCCAGCTCGTCGGCGTGCTCGCCCACGAGATCGCCCACGTCCGGGCCGGGGACACCCGGATCATGCACGTCTCCGACGCCATCGCGCGGATGACGCACGCCCTCGCCTACCTCGGGATGTGGCTCGTCCCCCTGACCCTGCCCCTCACGCTCTCCGGCGACCTCCGGCCGCTGCTCGCCGGCGCCGCGCTCGTCGTCCTGCCGCTCGTGACGACGCTCCTGCAGCTCGGGCTCTCCCGGTCGCGCGAGTACGACGCCGACCTCGCGGGCGCCGCCCTGACCGGCGACCCGGAGGGACTCGCCTCGGCGCTCGAGGCGCTGGAACGGTCCGCCGGCGGGATCTGGGAGCGGCTCATGGTGCCGCACCGCCGCGGTCCGGACCCGGCGCTGCTCCGCAGCCACCCCCCGACCGCCGAGCGCACCCGTCGGCTGCGGGCCCTCGCGCCGGACCCCCGGCGCACCCGGCTGGGCGGCGACACCCCCAGCCGCCCACCGGCTACCCGCACGTCCCGGGCCCGCCCCGGCTGCGGCCGCCGTGGATCCGGTGGTGAGGGGCGCTCAGCCGTGGTCGGGCGGGTCGTCCGCGGCGAGGACCTCGGCCAGGGCATGGTGGCCGATGGCGCGGACGACCGGCTCGTCGTCGGACATCGTCACCATCGCCGTGGCCATGCTCAGCGCCCATCCACGGGCGCGCCGCCACGTCGCGTCGTCGTAGCGTCCGGCGAGCGCCGCGCGGAAACGGGCGCGGCCGGCGGCGTCGAACGTCAGCCACGCGGTGGCCAGGTCGGTGGCGGGGTCGCCGGCGGTGAGGTCGCCGAAGTCGACGACCGCCGCCAGCACGCCGTCCTGCGACACGACGAGGTTGTGGGGGTGGAGGTCGCCGTGGAGCCAGGTCGGCGGGCCGGCCCACGGCGGGGTCGCCACCAGGTCCGCCCACAGCGCCGCCGCCTCCTCCGCCCGGGGGACGGTGCCGCCGGCCAGCCGCTGCCGGACGGTGGCGTCGCGGTCCCGCAGCGGCACGCCGCGCACGGGGTTGGCCGGGGCGTGGGGTGGGGCGGCGACGTGGACGGCCCGCAGGAACCGGGCGAGCGGGTCGGCCAGGGACCTCCGCGCCTCGGCCCGGACCGTGCCCGCGGATCGGCCGGGGACCCAGGGGACGACCGACCACCGCCACGGGTACCGCGCCGTCGGCTCACCCACCCGCACGGGCACCGGGAGGAGGACGTCGCTCACCGGCGCGACGAGGACGGCGAGTTCGGGCAGCCACCGCTGCTCGTGCTCGACGAGCCGCACGGCGACGGCCCGGCGCGGCAGGCGGACGGCGAGGTCGGTGCCGAGGCGCCAGACCGTGTTGTCCCAGCCGCTGGACATCCGCTGCAACGGCAGGTCCGCCAGGTCGGGGTGCTGGTCCTGGAGCAGGCTGCGCACGAGGTGCTCGTCGACGGCGACCTCCGCGGGCGGGGTGTCGGGCATGGCGGCACGCTACGCCTCCGACCCCGCGCGCCGGCAACGACCACCCGTCGTCATCGCCGGGGCCGGCCACCGTCGAGCCGCCCGGCCGAGCGGTCGACACCGCACGGCACTGCCGAGCAGGCCGCGGCGGCGTTCACCCGCACCGCGCGGTCCCTGGGGATCGACGCGGACGCGGCGCTCGACCTCGTCCGCCGGGCGCTGCAGGCGGAGGGCGGCTGACGGCGGCGGCCGCTGCGGTTGCGGCGGGGACGCGGCCCAGTACCGTGACGCGCACCCGACGGAGGAGAGCTTGATGCCGACCACGATCCGCGCCCACGTCCTCACCGAGCCCCACGGCACCTTCCAGCTGGTCGACGGCATCGAGCTGGGCGACCCGCGCCCCGACGAGGTGCTCGTGCGCTTCACCTCCACCGGCCTGTGCCACACCGACCTCTTCGCCCGGGACGTCTTCCACCAGCCCGACTTCCCGGCCGCGGTCTACGGGCACGAGGGCACCGGTGTCGTCGAGGCCGTCGGCACCGGCGTCACCGAGTTCGCCGAGGGCGACCGGGTGATGGCCTCCTACGCCTCGTGCGGCCAGTGCCGCACCTGCCTCACCGGGCGTCCGTTCAACTGCGAGCGGTTCAACGACGTCAACTTCGCCCTCACCCGCGGCGACGGCTCCTGGAAGGCCACCCGCGACGGCGGCCCGGTCGGTGCGAGCTTCTTCGGGCAGTCCTCGTTCGGGACCCACGGTCTCGTGGCCGCACGTGACCTCGCCAAGGTGCCGGACTGGGTGGAGCCCCAGGACGAGCACCTCCTCGGGCCCCTCGGCTGCGGCGTCCAGACCGGGGCCGGCGCGATCCTCAACGCGCTGCGGCCGGGTCCGACGGACAGCATCGTCATCGCGGGCACCGGGGCGGTCGGGCTGAGCGGGCTCATGGCCGCGGTGGCAGCCGGCGTCGGCACCGTCATCGCGCTCGACGTCGTCCCCGCCCGGCTGGAGCTGGCCCGGGAGCTGGGTGCCACCCACACGGTCGACGGGCGCGACGAGGACCAGGTCGAGCAGATCCGCGCCCTGACCGGTGGCCACGGCGTGACCCACGCCTTCGACACGACGGCGGTCGGCGCGGTGCTGGCGCGGCTCGTCGACGCCCTCGCCTGGGGCGGCACCCTCGGCATCGTCGGCGCCGCCCCCGGGATGACCCTCGACCTGCTGCCGGTGATGCAGCTGGGCCGGCGGGTCCAGGGCATCGTCGAGGGCAACTCGGTACCGCGGGTGTTCATCCCCCAGCTGCTCGAGCTGCGCCGGCAGGGCCGCTTCCCGCTGGAGAAGCTCGTCCGCACGTTCCCCTTCCCCGAGCTGGAGACGGCGATCGCGGCCACCACCTCCGGGGAGGCGGTCAAGGCGGTGCTCGTCCACTGACGCAGCGCGCGCCGGGGCGGTGCGGCCCGCCGTCGTACGCTGGCGGCCGTGACCGACCAGCTGCCCGTCCTGCGCCCCCTCCGCCCCGCCGACGCACCCGCGGTGCTCGCCGCCTTCGCCTCGGCTCCCGACATGGCGCGCCAGGGTGAGGTCACCACGCCGGCGCAGGCCGAGGCCTACGTCCGCCGGTGCACCGAGCCGGGCCGGCACGTCTTCGCGGTCACCGTCGCGGACCGGCTCGTCGGCGCCGTCGGGGTCGCGGTCGACGAGGAGGACCGGCTGGGCTGGGTCTGGTACTGGATGCACGCCGAGCACCGCGGCCGGGGCTGGACCTCGGCGGCGGTGGCCACGGTCGCGGACTGGGCGCTCGCCGTGGGCGGCTGCGAGCGGCTCGAGCTCGGGCACCGGGTGGACAACCCGGCGTCCGGGCGGGTGGCGGAGGCCGCCGGGTTCGTCCGCGAGGGCCGGGAGCGCGGCAAGTTCCTCATCGCCGGCGAGCGGGTCGACGTCCTCACCTACGGCCGTCTGGTCACCGACCCGGTGCCCACCGGACCGCGGCTGGCGCTGACGGCGTAGCCCGGCGCCCGCCACTACGCCAGGCGCAGCCGGAAGGCCCACAGGTGCACGATCGGGGTGGGGCTGTGGTCGTGCTCGGGTGCCCGGACGAACCCGAGGTCCCGGTACAGGGCGTGCGCCGCCGTCATCTGCGGCAGGGAGGAGAGCACCACCTCGCGCGCGCCGTCGCTGCGCGCCCGCGCGAGGCAGGCCGTGACGAGCGCGCGGGCCACCCCGCGCCGCCGGGCCGCGGGCGAGACGGCAAGCATCCGGAACTCGCCCTGGTCCGGCCGTGCGGCGACCTCCCGCCAGGTGGAGGCCACCGGGCACCAGGTCACCGTGCCGAGGATCGCACCGTCGTGGTCGGCCGCCACCCACACCTCCGCCTCGCGGTCCCGCCGGGCGGCGTCGCGGAGCATCGCGACGTAGAAGTCCTCGGCGCCGCCGGGCGTCCCGACGAGGTCGTCGGCCCGGTAGGCGTCCACGGTGAGCTGCCCGACGGCGTCGTACTCCTCGGGCCGGACCCGGCGCACGGCGACGCCTGCGGACGGCGGCTGCGTCATCACGGCTCCCCCGGCCGTCGCTCCGTCGTGGCCTGCTGCCCACTATGCTCCGCGCGCCCGGTCATGCCCACCTCTTTGCCGTGTCTCGTCCATCGCGACCCTCGAGTCGTGGCTGCACGCGCGGAACCTAGCACCGGGGTGCCGCTGCCCGGCGGTCCGTCCGCACCTGCGTCTACTGTGGGCACATGACCCTGAGGCTGGCCATGGTGACCATCGACACGACCGACGCCGACGCGCTCGCGGCGTGGTGGGCGGAGCAGACCGGCGCGGAGGTCGTCGAGCGCAACGAGGGCTGGTACGTCATCGTCGCGGGCGGCGCCCTACCGGTGCAGCTGGCGTTCCAGCGGGTGGAGGACCCGACGCCGGGCAAGAACCGGGCGCACCTCGACCTCGTGGCCGGGGAGGACCTCGACGCCGAGGTGGACCGCCTGCTCGCGGCCGGCGCCACGCTCGTCTCGCGGCGGGGCGACGAGCACTTCCGCTGGGTGACGCTCGCCGACCCGCACGGCAACGTCTTCTGCGTAGCGCAGCCGGGCGCGCACTGACCCTCACACCGGCTCGCGCCGGGTCGGCGCACCGGCTCACGCCGGTCGCGTCGTGTCCGCGCGCCGGCAGCTGGTGACGACGACGCCGGAGCGCAGCACCCGGGTGTCGGCGGTGACGAGGCGGGAGTACGGGAACCCCGCGGGGAAGAGCTGCTTCCCGGTGCCCAGGACGAGCGGGTAACGGGCGAGTCGGTACTCGTCGACGAGGTCGTGCTCGGCGAGGGTCCGCACCAGCCGGGTGCTGCCCCACACCCGGATCTCACCGTCATGTCCGGCGCGCAGCAGCGCCACCTCCGCGGGGACGTCGGCACCGAGCAGGTGGGAGCCCTGCCAGCCGAGCTCGGTCAGTGTGCGCGAGGCGACGTACTTCGGGACGCGGTTGTAGCGCCGGGTGAGCTCGCCCTGCAGGCCCGGGGCGTCCTCGTCCCACACACCCCAGGCGCCGGCCCAGATCTCGTAGGTCCGGCGTCCGAGGAGCAGGGCCTCGGTCCGCTCCTCCCACTGCCGGACCAGGTCGCCCAACTCCTCGCCGCCGTGTTCGGCGTCGTAGTCGGTCGCCCAGCCGCCGTGGGGGAAGCCGCCGTCCGGGTCCTCCTCGGGACCGCCGCCTCCCTGAACGACGCCGTCGAGGGTGATGAACGCCTGGACCACGATGGTGCCCATCGCCGCCCTCCTGTCTGTGGTGGTCGGTGGGGGCCCGCGGTCAGGACGCGACGCGGGCGCTTGACAGATGGACCGGCGCGGACGGCGGATGTCATCGGGTGGCGCGGCTTCGCTGTCTGCGTGGTCACGGCACGACAGCCGGTGCGGACCCGCGGCGTGGGTGCGAGGCGCACGACGCAGGGCCCGCTCCGCCCGTGCGGTCCGTCCGCGGACGGCGGCTCAGCCCTCCGCGACGGTCCCGTACCCGACGAGCCAGGTGGGCTCGATGCGGTACATCCGCACGTCCTCGCCCCAGGTCGTCGGGTCGGAGCCGTAGTACGCGGTCCAGTGCGCGATGGTCTCCTCCCAGGCCGGGTCCTGCGGGGTGAGCCGCACGGCGTTGCCGTGGCAGAAGACGCCCAGCCGCTCGCCGTCGACGTGCGCGGCGCTCACGGCCGGCCGGGCGGCGAGGTGGCGGGCCTTGGCCGCCCGCCCGTCGGTCCCGAAGGTCCACCGGCCGTGCAGGAAGTGCCCGTCCACCGCGCTGACCCGCGGCTCCCCCGCGGCGGTCACCGTGGCGAGGGTGAGCACCTTCATCCCGTCCAGCGCGGCGACGACCTGCTCGGCGGTCAGCCGGCGCGGCCCGCTGACGATCTCCTGCAGGTGGCTCGTGCTGCGGGTGTAGGAGGCGTCCATGAGCTCTTGAAGGGCGGCGATCTCCGCTGCTGTCTCCCTCATCCGGCCCCACGCTACCGGTGCCGACCCACAGGGCCCGGCCGTGTGAGCCGGCCGCACCGCGGAGCTCGTCGACCACGTCGAGCCGCCGAGGGCCCGCTCACGGTCGTGCGGACCTGACGTGCGCGGCGCCGCCGGTGCGGGTCACCCGCGGCGGGTCCTGCTGCTCCCCGCGGCGGCGCAGCGCGTAGGCGAGAGTGGCGGCCCCGAGGGACACCCCCCACAGCGGCCAGAGCAGGGTGGGACCGTAGGCCGCCCAGTCCGCCACCGGGTCGAAGGCGGCGTCCGGGCCGAGCACGCGCCGGATCATCGAGATCCCGGAGGGGACGAGGAGCAGCGCGACCAGGCTCGCGGGGACGACGGCGAGCGCGACCGGCACCGGGCGGCCGCCGAGCCGCGGCACCCAGTGGGGGAACACCTCGCCCCACCGCCGGGTCAGACCGAGGGTGAGCACGGCGCCGACGACGGCGAAGGACCCGAGCCACACCCCGGGCAGCAGGGCGCTGCTGCCGTGCTGGGCCTCCCACACGTCGCGGCTGAAGCCCAGTGGGTAGAACATCCAGGTGAAGCGGGTGACGGCGTAGCCGAGCGGCGGTACGACGGAGACGACGACAGCTACCCGGCCCCAGCGCGCGGCGGCCTCGGGGCGGGCCCAGGTCGGGACGGTGACGGGGTGCGCGCGGAGCGCCCGGAGCACCGCCCTGCCCCACAGCACGACGCCGAGGAGGACGCCGACCTGGATCACCAGGCCGACGTCGACGGCTGCAACCAGTCCGCTGCGCATCCCCGCGTGGAACGGGGCGAGGACGACGGCGAGCGGCAGGTAGCCGACGACGGCGAGCAGCTCGACGCTGAGGGTGAGCAGCGCCAGTACGAGCGCCGCGGCGCCGCCGAGGACGACCGGGCGGGTGGAGCCCGGGCTCCGCGCCGTCCACCCGACGGAACCGGCGACGACGAGGGCGAGGAGGCCGGCGAGGACCGGGAAGGTGGGCCCGGGCAGCAGGGATGCCAGGCTCGCCCCGAGTGCGGGGTGGCCCTCCCCTCCGACCAGGTCGCCCCCGGTGGCGGCGACGGCCGCCAGGCCGGCCGCGACGAGGATCCAGTACAGCGTGGTGATGGTGGTGGTTCGCATGCCTCCACCGTCCTCGGCCGGCGGTCCGGGCAGATCCCCCGGGAGCGTGGACGAGCCGTGCCCCGCTCCCCCGTGCGAGGGAGCCGGTGCTCACCCCAGGGCGTCGCCGGGCCGCACGAAGCCCGACTCGTAGGCGAGGACGACGGCCTGGGTGCGGTCGCGTGCGCCGAGCTTGGCCAGGAGGTTGCCGACGTGGGTCTTGACCGTCTCGACGCCGAGGTGGAGCAGGGCCCCGATCTCGGCGTTCGTCCGGCCCGCGGCGACGAGGCGCAGCACCTCCTCCTCGCGGGCGGTCAGCCCGGCCCGGGAGACGACGTCCTCTCCCGCGGCGGTCGGGGCTGCCGCGACGAGCCGGCGCAGGGCGTCGGGGAAGAGCAGCGCGTCACCGCGGGCCACCACCCGGATAGCGTGGAGCAGCTGTTCGGGGTGGATGCGCTTGAGCACGAACCCGGCGGCGCCCACGCGCAGCGCCTGCAGGACGTAGTCGTCGTTCTCGAAGGTCGTCACGACGAGGACGCGTGGTGGCGTCTCGCCCATGCGGTCGGCCCGGGCGTGCAGCGCCCGTGTCGCGGAGATGCCGTCGAGCCCCGGCATGCGTACGTCCATCAGCACGACGTCGGGGCGGGTGGTGGCGACGGCGGCGGGCACGTCCGCGCCGTCGGCCACCTCGCCGACGACCTCGAGGTCCGGCTCGCCGTCGACGATGACGCGCAGGCCTCCGCGAACGAGGGCCTCGTCGTCGACGAGCAGGACGCGGACGGTCACCGCACCTCCCGGGGCAGCACGGCGCGCACCCGCCAGCGGTGCCCGTCGGGTCCCCAGGTGAGCGACCCGCCGACCCCCTCGGCGCGCTCCCGCATCCCCGCCAGGCCGCGCCCGGCCCGGCCGGTCGGTCCCGGGCGCAGGTCGTTGCTCACGGTCAGGGCGACGGTGTGCGCATGCGCCTCGCCGGTGACCTCGGTCCCCCCGCCGCCGTGCCGCAGCGCGTTGGTCAGCGCCTCGCGCACGATCGCGTACGCCTCGCGGGACACCGCCCGGGAGACGGCGCCGGGGACAGCCGGTGACAGCCGGAGGGTGATGCGGGCGCCGGTGGCGCGGGCCTCGGCGACGAGCGCGGGGACGTCGGCGAGCGTGCGGTCGCGCGCGGCCGCGTCCGCGGACGACGGCGGCTCCCCGACGCGCAGCACGCCCAGCACGCGGTCGAGCTCGGCGACCGCCTCGCGTCCGGTCTCGGCGATGGCGGCGAGCGCCGACCGGACGAGCTCCGGGTCGCGGTCGAGGGCCCGTTCCGCGGCGGCCGCCTGCAGGGTGGTCACGGTCAGCGCGTGCCCGACGCTGTCGTGGAGGTCGCGGGCGAGCGCGTTGCGGGCGGCGAGCTCGCGCTTCTCCATCTCGAGCCGGGCGATCCGCTCCTGGGCGGAGGGACCGAGCAGCGTCGGTGCACATACCCGCAGCAGCGAGCTCAGGCCCCACATCGCATACGGCGGCACGAGGAGGAGCAGCCCGGCGAGCGCGACGGCGAGCACGGCCGGCAGCTCGACGAGGGGGCCGAGCGCGGCGTCGAGCACCGTGCCCCCGAGGTGCCAGGCGACCAGGCTCACGCTGAGCGGGACCGCGACCAGCAGGGACAGCGCCGCCGCGGCCCCGGTGGCGAGGTGGAGGACGAACCAGACCGCGCCGCGCGCCGCGGGCTCGGGGCCGCGGCCCGGGTCCTGCGGGAGGTCGGCGTCGAGCAGGGTCCGTGCCGCCGTCGCCTCGAGCAGCCGGACCGGGTGGAGGAACGGGGGCAGCAGGACGAGCACCGCGGTGACGAGGACGAGTGCGGTGACGACCGGCCGGGACAGCGTGGGGTCCCGGTACATCTGCGCGAAGCCGGTGGCGAGCAGCCCGTACGCGGCGCCGACGACACCGCCCACGACGAGGAACACCCCGCCGCGCAGCGTCGCCGCACTGACCAGGGGCCGCACGGCCACGGGCACGGGCATGAGGGCAGTGTGCCAGCCCGGCCCCGTCCGCCCACAGCGGAAGGACGAGCGCGCGGCCCGGGCCCGTCAGTAGGGTCGGCGCATGGCAGCAGTGAGGCAGGTCACGACCCTCCCGCTCGACCGTCCGCGGGTACGGCAGGGGCCGCCGCTGTTCCGTGAGGCGGTGGGGCGGGTGCTGCGTGAGGAGCGCACGGCCCGGGAGGAGCGGCTCGTCGACGTGGCCCGGGAGGCGGCGATCTCGCCCCAGTACCTCTCGGAGGTCGAGCGGGGTGCGAAGGACCCGTCCTCGGAGGTGCTGCGTGCGGTGAGCGGCGCCCTCGATCTGCCCGCCGCCGAGGTCGTCCGGCGGGCGAGCACGCTCATGGCCTCCCCGGCCCGCCGGCAGGGGCCGACCGTCTCGGCGCCCACCGCGCTCCGCCTGGCCGCCTGATCCGTCGGGGAGCGGGTGGGCGGGCCGCCCCCTAGCGTTGGTGCATGGCAACCATCGACTCCATCACGCTCGAGGTGACCGAGGTCGCGGCCGCCGAACGCTTCTACGCTGCGGCGTTCGATGTCGGAGACCTCCTGCGCCTGCGGGCGTCGGACTCCCCGACGAGCGGATTCCGCGGGTTCACCCTCTCCCTCGTGGTGCCGCAGCCGAGCGGGGTCGATGCCCTCGTCGCCCGCGCCCGGGACGCCGGCGCCATCGTGCTCCAGGAGCCGACGAAGTCGCTTGGGGGTACGGCGGCTCGGTCCAGGCCCCGGACGGGACCGTGTGGACCGTCGCGTCCTCGTCGAAGAAGGAGACCGGCCCGCCGTCGGAGGGGGTCGACGACGTCGTCCTCCAGCTCGGGGTGCACGACGTCGTGCCGAGCACGCAGTTCTACGTCGACCACGGCTTCACGGTGCGCAAGAGCTTCGGGCACACCTACGCCGAGCTCGACGCCGGGCCGGTCACGGTCACCCTGAACAAGCGCAAGGCGGTGGCCAAGGCGGCCGGGGTCCCGCCCGACGGCACCGGGTCGCACCGGCTGGCGGTGACGAGCGACGCCGGGTCCTTCACCGACCCGGACGGCTACGTCTGGGAGTCCCGGTGAGCGCGCACGCAGGACACCGCCGCACCGACGCC
>Ga0079225_10001897_pt1 | contig 11904 bp, 15 predicted proteins | sample Poulit2012_FD_76344 | JGI IMG/M metagenome (GOLD analysis project Ga0079225, IMG submission 76344) | Agricultural soil microbial communities from Georgia to study Nitrogen management - Poultry litter 2012 | ecosystem: Environmental > Terrestrial > Soil > Agricultural land | place: USA: Georgia...
CCGGTGCCTACATCGCAGAGATCGTTCGCGGCGCGGTGCAGTCCATCGAGAAAGGCCAGATGGAGGCCGGGCGCTCGCTGGGGATGGGCCATCACACCACGATGATGAAGGTGATCTGGCCGCAGGCGTTCAAGCGGATGATCCCCCCGCTGGGTAACCAGTTCATCATCAGCATTAAGGACACCTCGCTGCTCTCGGTGATCTTGGTGCCGGAGTTGATCTTCCAGGGCCGCCAGATCGTCTCGAACCACTTCAACTCGGTGGAGATCTACACCACTGTGGCGGTCTTCTACCTCGCGATCACGCTGACCCTGTCCGGCATCCTGCGGGTGATGGAGAAACGATTGGAGAGCCGGTCATGATCATCCAGGTCAAGGACCTGCACAAGTCCTTCGGTGATAACGAGGTACTTTCCGGTATCGATTGCAACGTCACCGAGAAGGAAGTCGTGTGCGTGATCGGGCCGTCCGGGTCAGGGAAGAGCACCTTTTTGCGCTGCCTCAACGGTCTGGAGGGGATCACCAGCGGTGAGGTGATCGTCGATGGGCACAGCCTGACCGATCGCAAGATCAAGATCGACGATATGCGTGCCGAGATCGGTATGGTCTTCCAGCAGTTCAACCTGTTCCCGCACAAGTCGGTCATCGAGAACCTGATGCTCGCCCCGATGAAGGTGCGCCGCCTGAGCCAGCAGGAGGCCCGGGATCGGGGGCGGGCGCTGCTGCAGAAGGTCGGGCTGGCCGAGAAGGAGAACGAGTACCCCTCGCGGCTCTCCGGTGGGCAGCAACAGCGGGTGGCGATCGCCCGGGCGCTGGCGATGCAACCGAAGATGATGCTCTTCGATGAGCCCACCTCATCCCTCGACCCTGAGCTGGTCGGCGAGGTCCTCGCGGTGATGAAGGACCTTGCCCATGAGGGCATGACCATGGTCGTGGTCACCCACGAGATGGGCTTCGCCCGGGAGGTCGGCGACCGGGTGCTGTTCATGGATGAGGGGCTGATCGTGGAGGAAGGCACCCCACAGGATCTCTTCGACCACCCGCGCGAGGGCCGTACCCAGTCATTCCTGAACAAGGTGCTCTGAGATTTTCCAGTGCCTCGACCGGGGCTCATCAGCGCCCTGTTGCCGGCGGCCAGTTGGGGCACGGTAGGTGCGCGAGGTGGGACTCGAACCCACACGCCCGAAGGCACAGGAACCTAAATCCTGCGCGGCTGCCAATTACGCCACTCGCGCTCGGCGCCAAGTCTACGTCCTTGTGCCGCCGGTCGAAGCGGCGGCACGGTCACGGACGTGGACCGGCGCGGGCCGGTCTCTAGGACCGGCCGCTTAGTCCAGACCCAGATCGCGCCGCAGCTTGGCGACGTGACCGGTGGCCTTGACGTTGTACTGCGCCAGGGAGACGTTGCCGTCCGGACCGATCACCACAGTGGAGCGGATCACTCCGTGGTAGGTCTTGCCGTAGTTCTTTTTCTCTCCCCAGGCACCGTAGGCCTCCAGGACGTTGCGGTCCTCATCGCTGAGCAGCGGGAAGGTCAGGCTCTCGTTCTGCGCGAAGGTCGCCAACTTGCCCATTGGGTCGGGGGAGATGCCAACGACGGTGTATCCCTGGGCCTTCAGGCTCGCCAGGGAGTCGCGGAAGTCGCAAGCTTGCGTGGTGCACCCCGGTGTGCTCGCGGCCGGGTAGAAATACACGATGACCCCTTTCTCTGCCTCGCGGAGATGGTCGGCGAGCTGCCAGGAGCTGCCGTCGGCGGTCTCCAGGGTGAAATCGGGGGCCTTGTCGCCGGGGGTGAGCCGGTTCATCGATACTCCTTGGGGTTGGGCGCAGTGGGTGCTCGTGCCAGCCTATGGCCTCCGGCGGGTGTGCGGATGTGGGCCGGATCACCCGGACCGCAACCGGTTCGCTGTGGAGGCGTGCCGGCTGCTAGCATCGCTTCTCGCTGGCTAGCGCCTCTAGCTCAATCGGTAGAGCAAGTGACTCTTAATCACTGGGTTCCGGGTTCGAGTCCCGGGGGGCGTACCATACCTTCGTGCGCGGGTTCGAGGCGTGCATCGGTCACTACCACCACGGAAGGTCCGGCCGGCCAGCTGTGGTCGGGGCCTTTCGAGGTCTCTTGTCTCTCCTCGTTCGTGAGCTGAGCTGCGCCGCGCTGGATCGCATCAGCGACCAGCGCAGCACCCTCTGGGCTCTCCAACACTTTGAGGACCGTCGCAGCGTCCACGAACCGCTGGCCGTTCGTGTCCGGTGTCTCGCTCCGGTCCTTCTCATTGTGCGACTCGGCATCGACGGCCGAGTCACGCCCGTCATCACTAGCGGTGAGGATGGGTTCCATGGGCACTTTGCCCGTCAGCCATTCCGGGGTGACATCGAAGTACTCAGCGATCTTTGCGATGTCCTCCTGCTTCCACGCCCCGCGACCATCGATCCGGAATTTCTGGGAGAAGGTTCCCTCACCCATCCCGATCTGTCGCGCCAGCTCCACGCGCTTCATGTTCCCGTTCAGGACAAGGAGCGCCGTGAGCCGTACCGCGATCCGCTTGCGGAACGTGGCTAACGCCTGCTGCGTGAAAATCCGCGCTAGCTAACGTCGAACTGACGCCCCGGAGACCCCTCGAAGACGCGCACTGGTCTAACTGTGGGCCACTCACATGAGCATCATGAGGATGAGGAACAGCAGGAAGCCGGCTGCTGCCATGGCGATGGTGCCGGTGCTCTCCTTGATCTCGTAGGCCTCGACGAGGAGTTCCGCGACTGCGGTGAACAACAGGGCGGCGGCACCGAAGGCCAGGCCGGCGATCAGCAACGGGGCGGAGACCCCGGCGAAGACGAGGGCGCCAAGGACGGCGCCTATCGGCATCATGACCGCCACGAAGGCACCCACACCGATCGCGGTGCCGACCGAGCCGCCCCCGCCCCGGGTGGATCCGGCGATGGAAGCCGCGACGAACAGGAGCTCGATCGACAGCGCGATGGCGATGAGCAGGGCCGCGGCACCGCCGGCCGCCAGTGCCACACCGATGATGGCACCGTCGATGAGGACGACGACCGCAAGGGCGATGGCCAAGCGCAGGTTGATGCCGGTGGCGGCCTTGGTCTGCACGCCACCGTGGCCGTGCTCCTCGCCATGGGCGTGGCTGTGGCCAACTCGCATCAGGAGCGCGCGCAGCGCCAGCATGAACGCTGTGCCCAGCACGAAGCCGATGATCAGTGGCCAGCCCGCACCGAGGTTCAGCGCCTCCGGAAGCAGGTCGAGTGTGGCCGCGGCGATGATCAGGCCGGCGGCGAAGTGTTGGACATAACTGGTGAGTGTGGAGGTCTGGCTACGCGTCGCGAAGGCCGCGATCACCGCGCCCACAAGACCCGCCACCAATCCGATCGTGCCAAGTCCGAGCGCTTGCCCGAGTAATTCCATTGTATTCCCCTTCACAATATTGCATATGTCGAATGAGCCGCTTTGCCTCAGCTCCGCCACTCCTGAACATATGAGATGTCGAGAAATACGTAAATGATCTGGATCAAGAGTCGGCGTAAGGGTCCCCACCATGCGTGCGAAGCCGACAAAGGCCACGCGGCAGACGCTTTCGAAGGTGCCCGGTGCCGGGCGTCGCTAGAACCGCATCCAGCGGACCGCCGTCCGGGTGCCTGCGATCCTCGCCTGGAACCGCGCAACGGCTTGATTGGCCGTGCCTGTGGCGTTGTCAGTTGAGGACTGGTTGTGCCGCCCGCGGGTGCTCGGCGGCTGCCAGGTCGGTCCTCATCTGCTCGACCTCGCTGCGTTCGGCACGGCTGGGCCGCATCGCCAGCAGGGCCCACAGGATGGTTGCGAGATCGACGACTTCCTGGAGCCAGGCACCGACGATGGCGGGCAGCATCCCAAACGCGGCAATGATCATGAGGCCGATGGACATGGCCAGGCCGATGCCGATGGCCTGCCAGGCCACGCGCATGGTGCGTTTGCCGATGTGGACGGCTCGGACGGCTCGGGTGAGGTCGTCGATGGTGATGACGACGTCGGCGGAGTCGCTGGCCGCGCTTGAGCCGCGTGCTCCCATCGCGATGCCGACGTCGGCCACGGCTAGCACCGGGGCATCATTGACGCCGTCGCCGACCATCATCACCGGCCGGTGGTCGGCTCCGTTGACCGCGTCGACCTTGTCCTGGGGCAGGAGCGCGGCGCGGACGTCATCGATGCCGGCTTGGCCGGCGATGTGGTGGGCGACTTGTTCACCGTCGCCGGTGAGCATCATGGTGGTGCGCACGCCGGCGCGGTGCAGGGCGGCCATCGTCGCGGGGGTCTCGGTGCGTAGTTCATCAGCCAGCGCGAGGTAGCCGGCATAGCGCTGGTCGACGGCGACGTGCACTGCGGTGGCCCCGTGCGGCAACGGGAGGGAGTCTCGCCCGGTCTCGCTCTGGATGAAGCGAGCACTTCCGACAACCACGGCCCGACCCTGGACGGTGCCGCGTACTCCGTTGGCGGGGATCTCGGCGATGTCCTGGGCGGTGGGCACGGTGTGTCCGGCGGTGCGGGCGTGGTCCACGATCGCGGCCGCCAGGGGGTGGCCGGAGTACTGTTCCACCGCGGCTGCCAGGGTGAGTAGCTCATCGGCGTCTATGTCTAGTGCGTAGAGGTCGGTGACGCGTGGTTCGCCGTAGGTCAGGGTGCCGGTCTTGTCGAATGCGGCGGTGCGCACGGCGGCCAGCTGTTCGAGGGTGGCGCTGCTCTTGACGATGATGCCGATGCGGGCCGAGCGCGACATCCCGCCCATGAACGCCACCGGCGCGGCGATGATCAGCGGGCAGGGGGTGGCCACGACGAGGACCTCGGCCATCCGGGTGGGGTCACCGGAGACGAGCCAGGCCCCGATGGCCAGGGCCAGGGCTCCAATAGTGAAGGGGACTGCCACGCGGTCGGCCAGGCGCACGAAGGGTGCCTTGGACTCCTGGGCCTGGCGGACGAGCTCGATGATGCGCTGGTACTGGGACTCGGCCGCCGGGGCGGTGGCGCGCACCTCGATGGCCTCACCGCCGTTGATCGCGCCGGAGAGGAGTTCCTCTCCCTGGCGGCGGTCGACGGGCAGCGACTCACCGGTCAGGGAGGACTCATCCAGCGTCGCGGCCTCGGACTCCAGCACGCCGTCGACCGGTACCACCTCGAAGGGGCGCACGAGGAGGTGATCGCCAACGGCGACGTCCTCGACGGGGACATCGGTCAGCTGCCCGCCTGGTCCCAGCCGGTGTGCGGTGCGGGGTGCGTTCTCCAGCAGCCCGGTGAGCTCGCGCTTGGCGCGATTGGCGGCATAGTCCTCCAGCGCCTCACCACCGGAGAGCATCAGGCACACGACCAGTGCCGCCCAGTACTCTCCCACCGCCACCGTGGAGCCAATGGCGGTGACCGCCAGCAGGTCGATGCCATAGGTGCCCACACGCAGGTCATCCACCATCCCACGCACTTGCCTGAGAGCGACGATGACGGCGAAGGCGGAGATCACCCAGCGCGCGGCCGTGGCCTGGCCGGTCAGTTCCAGGGCCCCGCCGATGAGCCCGACGGTCAGCGTCGCAATGACCACCGGATACTGCAGCAGCCCTGTGAAGAATTTCCGCAGCATGCTTTATTGATACATCCGATCCGCCTGTCTGTACAGCAAGGAGAGGCTGGCCTCACCACGCCGTCTCGGCATGAAGGGGCCAGCGAATATTGGAGATTTGCGGTTGTGAATAACGCATCTGAACACCTGGGTGCTAGCGGACATGCCAACCTCCCTGTAGGCGGACACGGACTTCTCTGCTGACGGACAGCGGATCTCCCTGTCTGTGGCGGTGGGACCGGGCCCGTGTCCCTGCCTGTCGGTCTCGTCGTGGGCGTCCCTCCGGGGGTTTGCTCGAGGTCTTCGACCACCTTGAGCAGTTCCACCGGAGGGACGAATGAAGAAGTCTGACAGGGAGATCATGGAGATTCTGGAGGCGTTCGACGCCACTGAGAGTGCGCACTCGGCGGCGCAACTGGCCGGGGTCGATCCGAAGACGGTGCGTCGCTACGTCGCTGCGCGTGATGTGGGCCGGGCGGTGACTGGGCCGTCCAGGCGGCTACGGATGATCGATAGGCACGTGACGAAGATCGAGGAGTGGGTCGAGCGCAGCGGGGGCAAGGTCCGCGCCGACGTCATCCACGAGCGGCTCGTCGGCATGGGGTTCACCGGCACCGAGCGCACCACCCGCCGGGCGGTGGCCGAGGCGAAGGCGGCGTGGCGGGCCGGGCACCGGCGTACCTATCGGCCGTGGGTCACCGAGCCGGGGCTGTGGCTGCAGTTCGACTGGGGCGAGGGACCGAGGGTGCCCGGCCCGGACGGGGTGGCGCGGCGCACGTTGCTGTTCTGCGCGTGGCTGGCCTGGTCACGGTTCCGGGTGGTGATCCCGGTGTGGGACCAGACGCTGCCCACGCTGATCGCCTGCCTGGATGCCCCGCTGCGGCGGATCGGTGGGGTGCCGACCTACGTGCTGACCGACAACGCCAAGACGGTGAGCATCGACCACGTCGCCGGGGTGGCGGTGCGTCACCCGCAGATCGTCCAGGCGGCCCGTCACTACGGCACGCAGGTCCACACCTGTGTCCCCTTCGACCCAGAGTCCAAGGGCGGCACGGAGGCCACCGTCTGGTTGGCGAAGGCCGACGTGGTGCCCACCGAGGCCAACCTGCGGGCCAAGTATGCCTCGTTCGCCGAGCTGGAGGAGGCGTGTGAGGAGTTCTGCGTCAAGGTCAACGGCCGGGTCCACCGCGAGTCGGCGCGGATCCCGGCCGAGGCCCTGATGGACGAGCGGGCCCGGCTGCACATGCTGCCGGGCGCCCCACACACCCTCGCGTTGGGTCAGACCAGGACGGTGAACACCGATCAGACGGTGCGCTACGGGTCGGTGCGTTACTCCACCCCGCCCGGCCTGGTCGGTGCCGAGGTCTGGGCCAGGGTCGCCGGGACCGAACTGGTCCTCGTCGCCGACCTCGATGCCCTACCGCACCGACCCGAGTGGGCCGGGGCGCGTCGCGGACTGGTCGAGGTGGCCCGTCACCGGCTCTCCACCCCGGGCACTCCGAGGATCGACCTGGCGCACTACCCGGACCATCCCCAGGAGCCCACCGGCGCCCCGCGACCGCCGCAGCCCCGGGCCGGCAGCGCCGCCGAGCGTGACTTCCTCGCCCTGGGCGAGGGCGCGAGCTCGTGGTTGATCGCCGCCTCAGCGGCCGGCGCGACGCGCATCCGGGCCAAGATGGCCGCTGCCGTCGAGCTCGCTGCGCTGGTCGGCACCGCCACCTGGGCCGGCTTCACCACCAGCAAGGAGGCGACCCGATGACCGCGCCCACCACGATGCCGGCCGCGCCGCCGCTACCTGATGACCTCACCGCGGTGCTCAAGCGCATGCGCATGCCCTACCTGCGCGCCGCCGCCCCGGACGTCCTGGCCATGGCCAAGGCTCAACGCTGGAACCCCACCGAGGTGCTGCGCGTCCTGCTCGCCGAGGAGGCCCGCGGCCGTGACGAGGCAACCCGGGCCATGCGCCGCAAGACCGCCGGACTGCCCGCCGGGAAGACATTCGACTCCTGGCGCGAACACGACAGCAGCATCCCTGCCCCGACCCAGTCGGCGCTGGCGACCCTGGAGTGGGTCCACCGCGCCGAGAACCTCGCCATCTCCGGACCCTCGGGCACCGGCAAGACCCACTTCGTCGAGGCCCTGGCCCACCAGGTCATCGACACCGGCATGCGCGTCGCCTGGTTCACCCTCGAATCCCCCACTGCCGCGATCGGCAGGGCAGCCGTCGACGGCTCGGTCGCCAAGACCATCGTTATCTAGGGTCCGGTCAGACGTCGAGAGTGAAGAGTTCAGACATGGAAACCGATCCAATCCGTGCAGCCAACCGGTCGCTGACGGAGGCTGAGGACGCGCACCTGGATGCGCACCTCCAGTACGTGGAGACTCGACGCCGCTGCGAGGTGATCGCACTCCAGGCGATGGTCCTCACCGAAGGTGACCAAGGGTCTGCGGACGAGTACGACGCAGCCCATGCGGCTATGAACGCAGCGCTCGACAAGGAGAGAGCCACCAGGCGCAGAGTCCATGAGGCCGACACTGCCCTCCAGGCACTTAGCGGCGAGTGGCTGACCACTCCTGAGCCGTAATCGGCGGCGGCGGTTACCTGCAGCGTGATCACATCGAGGAGAGTGCGGGGTCCGCGGTGGCCGATGCCGCCGACCTCTGTACGGGTGAGACTGGTGAGATCGCCTTCTTCAACAGAGGCAGCGACGTCCAGGTGTCGTGATCGACGTGAGTAACTCGCTCACGACGGAGCTCACCTGCTTCGGAAGTTGGTGCAACGTCGGTAGCGGATCGCCGAGCGGGACTGCTTCTCCGCTCAGCCGTCGAAGCCAACCGGACGCGCGCGGATCGCTCGCGCCAGGCCGACGAAGCGGCCATCACGCCGAGGAGCCACGACGTCACCACCGCCCGCCCTACTCGAGAGCTACCAAGCCTTGGTACCGTCGTGCCATGGCCCGAAACACATCGATCAGCCTGGACGACCACTTCTTCAACTTCCTATCCCGGGAGGTCTCCTCCGGGCGTTACGGATCTGCCAGCGAGGTCGTCCGCGCCGGCCTTCGACTCCTCGAGGACCAGGAGACGTGGCTGGCCGCACTCCGCAGCGCCCTCGTCGAGGGCGAGGAGAGCGGCGCGCCCGAACCCTTCGACTTCGACGCCTTCATCGCGGCGAAGAAGGCGTGAGTCGGTACCGGCTCACACCGGCTGCACAGCGTGATCTCTCGTCGATCTGGGACTTCACCGAGGAGCGCTGGAACGCCCGTCAGGCGGAGACGTACATCGCAGAGATCAGAGCTGCCATCGAGCGCGTGGCCGACGATCCACGCCGCGGGCGCGCCTGCGACCAGATCCGCAAGGGGTACCGCCGTTACGGCATCGGCAGCCACCTGCTCTTCTACGTCGAGAGCGGCGAGGGTGTAGACGTGGTGCGAATCCTGCACCAGCGGATGGACCCGACCCGGCACCTCTGAGCGCGCTGTAAAGCTGCGCAGCAGCAGGCTGGCAGGAGCCGGAGGTGGCACAGCAGTTGAGTGCAGCCGTGCGCGGAGTCGCCGCGACCGCAAGCCGAAGGCTCACCGGCGCGGTCGACCGCCACCCGGTGACCGTGTGACCGTCGCCGGTTGAGGATCGCTCAGCGGGATCGGTGAGCATCGAAGTTGGGCCGCACCAGCGCATCGTCAGCTTCTGGATTCCCGGTCCGATAGCGTCAGACTGTCGGCCACAAGGAGGTGCAGTGCAAAGGTCAGCCGAGCGGGAACTCTCCAGCTCTTCTCTTCTGCGGTCGAACGCTCTTCGAATCCTGCGCGCAGTGCTCGGTGCCGCAGTGGCAGTCGCGGGAGTCCTGATCGTCCTCGGCGAACTGGACTACCAACTCGAGCGCTGCAATTCAGAAGCAGTCGTGATGCAGGTCCGCTTCTGGCCCCCGTTCGCCGCTGAGGCCATTATTGCCGCCGGACTCGTGCTTGCCGGATGGCCGCGATCGAAACCGAATGCTGGGCGGGTAGCCCCGCAGCGCCGCTGGCTCGGGCAGACAACGGTGAGCGTCGTTTCCCTCTTTCTAGGTGCTGTCCTGGTCCTATTGGCCCAACAGCGGGCAGTTGGGCCCTGCATATTGGCTGAGACCACACAGTTGAGTATCTGGGCAACTGGCCACATCGCTGGGCCGGTCATTCTGGCTATCGGGGTACTCGCGGCCGTATGGCCGCGCGACCGCCGTAGTCAACACCGCGAGGACGAATTCGACGCCGCGCTCATCGACGGTTCCTAGGCGGGAGCCGAGACACCGCGTTCCACCGTCCGGCAGAGAAGTCGCTACGGCGTCCGGGTGCGGCACGCTGCCGACATTCCCTGAGGGATCGACGAGCGGCTATGCGCCTCGGTGTTCGCGGACAGGTCTGTGGTCGCCGCCCTCGAAGTAGAGGACCTCGACGTCGGGCCCCAGCTCGTTCTGTAGGGCGCAGGCCAGGTTGAGTCCTCGTCGCTGCCAGTCGACGCCGGCTTGCGGGCTCGGCCACGTGAAGCTCTCGGGACCGTGTGGTGCATCGTTGTGCTCGTCGTTCCAGGCGCGGAGTCGCTGGGCAAGGCTCGGCGACACGCCGAGGGCCTCCGGGTCCACGAGACCGAGTCCGCCAGGAGAGCGGTCCCAAAGCGGGTACTCGACGCCCCACTCGAACATCACCAGCACTACGGTCGGCCGTTCAACAGGCTCGGTCACCTCGCCATCGTGGCGGCGTCTGGGGCCGTTCTGCAAGACGATCCACAGGGGAACGCCGTTAACGCATCGTCTCGAGCCGGGCCCGATCAGCGGTCCTTATCGATACCCATCCCGGGGACTGCGGTGGTGTCTTGGGCGGTCTGGACGGCCTGCTGGATGCGCTGGCCGATGGTCTGGTCGATGTTCCTCCAGTACTGGAAGGGGTCAAGCGGATCTGGCGGTGCGGCGGCGACTGTGGGGTGTCGTGGCGGGAGCGCCATCCCGAGATCCCGCCACGGGCGACGCTGACTGGTCATCCGCGCCATACCGTCGTCAAGTTCGCGCTGGGTCACGCGCTTGTAACGCACGAACCGCTTGTCCCCGAAGAGCGGCCTTCCTCCGTACTCCTGGATCAGATGCACGACCAGTTCATCGAGACTGCAATCCGCACCGGCCCGTCGGAGTGTGGCCACCATCGACCCGGGCATCCAGATCGTGTCATCCCGATCTTCGGTGGCTGAGAAGACCGCGATCACCGACTGTTGCCGCATCTGCTTGAAGGTGGACAACACCAAGGAATGCGCATCCTTGGCAAGGTCTGGCCGACCCACTTGAGCCAGCCGCTCACGTACCTGTTTGCCCATGACCTACATCTGGTCCCCATCCGGGGCCCAACGGGTCCACCCAGGTAGCAAGCGCAACTCGAAGTCCGGATCGGGCTCAGCGCCGAGTTGATCACGCAAGGAAACCTTGGCCGGGATGCCTTCTGGTCCTTTGCTCATCGCTTTTCCTTGAGGCTCTCGTCCTCATCCAGGATGTACAACTCACCTAGCGGCAACTCCCGGGCACGCTCGGCTGCCCCGGGGCCGAATCGCTCCATCTCGACCAAAGTAACCAAGATCTGGTCCCGGATCTGCAACAGTGCCTCCACTTCCGACGGCGGTAGGGAGTTGATGTCCACCGGGTGCTCCGGCGCCTTGAGTTGGTCATCCTTCGTCGCAGGACGTCCGAGCAGCACCGAGACCACGACCCACAACACCCCTGTTGCTGCGGTGACCCACACCGGCATCGCCCACCCCGAAGCCGGGTCCAACCTGTTGTCCCCGTTGATCATCGCCAGCGAGATCCAGGCGGGAATCGATACATAGAAGATGGCCAGGTACAAAGAGCCGGTTCTCTGCCGGCCCCGCACGACCCAGTCCACGATCAACGCCACCATCACGATGGCAGCGAGCACGAAGCAGATTCCGCCCACCATCAACGCCGTCTGGGCATCAAACCCTCTGCGCCAGCCGGTGAGATCGGGGCTGGACAAGAATGCCGCCATCCCGAAGATCGGTGAGACCCCCAGGATCATCTGGAGTCCGACCCACCACCCGGACTTCCGGATCCGGGCGTACCCGCTGGGCTGCTCCGCATACTCGCTCTCCAGCAACACCCGCCGCTCAACCTCCGCGAACGACCCCCCACCCATGCCACCTCGAGCCCAGCGCTCCACTCGACGTTCTTCAGCAGTCATCCAGGCAACTCCCACCTATCCGCGGCGCCAGTAAGCAGCCTAGGGGATGGCACCGCTCGGAAGGGCAGGCCGTCCGGGCCAGTAACGGCCCAGGAACTCCAG
>Ga0079225_10001898_pt1 | contig 11903 bp, 10 predicted proteins | sample Poulit2012_FD_76344 | JGI IMG/M metagenome (GOLD analysis project Ga0079225, IMG submission 76344) | Agricultural soil microbial communities from Georgia to study Nitrogen management - Poultry litter 2012 | ecosystem: Environmental > Terrestrial > Soil > Agricultural land | place: USA: Georgia...
CACCACCAACGCCTCCGGCGGATCCACCGGGCCGTTCTACGACGGGGCGATCTTCCACCGGGTGATCGCCGGGTTCATGATCCAGGGCGGGGACCCCAGCGGCACCGGCCGCGGGGGCCCGGGCTACCAGTTCGCCGACGAGTTCCACCCGGAGCTCGCGTTCGACAAGCCCTACCTGCTGGCCATGGCCAACGCCGGTCCGGGCACCAACGGGTCGCAGTTCTTCATCACGGTCGGGCCGACCCCGCACCTGACCCGCCGGCACACCATCTTCGGTGAGGTCGTCGACCCCGCCTCACGCCAGGTGATCGACACCATCTCCAACACCGTCACCGACGGCAGCGACCGCCCGACCGACCCGGTGGTCATCGAGTCGATCACGATCTCCTGACCCTCGCGCGCGCCGCCGGTCAGGATCCGGCGCCGGCGTAGCCGGCGTCGGTGAGCGCATCGAGCACCGCCACCGGATCGGTGCCCAGATCCCAGCGCGACAGCACCCACAGCCGGTCGGCGGTGGCCTCGATCTCCAGCAGCCGGGTCTTGCGCCCGATGCGGGCGAACTCGGTGATCCGGATCAGCGTGATCTGTGCGCGCGGCACCCGGTGGGTGCGCACCCAGCCGCGCAGCACCAGCGCGTCGTCGTCGATCGCGAGCCGGGGGCGCGCCCGCCAGGACAGCGCGGCGAACACCGCCAGCCCCGCCCCGGCCAGCCCGATCAGCAGCCGGCCCGGCGGGTCGGTGACCACCGCCAGGCCGACGGCCAGCATGATCAGCCCGGCCAGCCCGGCGGCGGCGATCCCGCCCGGCGACGGCGACCACGTCGTCGCGTCGGCGCTCACCGACCCCTCCCCCGCACGTTATCCACAGGGGTTATCCACAGTGGGGATGAATGACATGGATGTGATTGGGTCACGAACCGGTAACGGCGCCCGCCGATCCGCTCACCGCCACCGCATCGTCAACAGCAGCCCGCTGATCATGAACGCGAACGCGATCGCATAGTTCCACGGACCCAGGTCGGCCATCCACACCAGCGCCGCGGGCACGTCGTAGCCGGTGGCGGCCAGCTGGTAGACCATCAGCCAGACCAGCCCGAACAGCATCAGCCCGACGAACAGCGCCACGAACCACACACTCGACGGGCCGGCCTTCACCTTGACCGGGGTGCGGCTGACCGCGCTGGCGGCGAAGTCGTTCTTCTTACGGACTTTGGACTTGGGCATCGATACCTCAGATACTGAAGATACTGCGCGGGCGGGGCGAGCCTCCTGCGAACATTCGTCGGGTACGAGCTTAACCCAGCGGTCCCGCCGACAGAATGGAGAGCCGATGGTCGACACCGCGCCGGTGCGGCGCCACCGCCTGTGGTCGGCGGGGGTGCCGGTGGTCTGTCTGGCCGCCGGGCTGCTGCTGGCCGCCACCCATGGGGTCTCCGGGGGCGATGAGATCCGCAGCAGCGACGCGCCCCGGCTGGTCGACATGGTCAACGCCGCCCAGCAGCACGTCGACGAGCTGGCCGCCCGCCGCGACACCCTCACCGACCAGATCGACTCGGTGCACGGCGCCTCCGCCGACACCGCGCTGGCGGCGATGCTGGCCCGCGCCTCGACGCTGTCGGCGCAGGCCGGCCTGGACCCGGTGCGCGGGCCCGGCCTGGTGGTGACGTTGACCGACGCGCAGCGCGACGCCGACGGCCGGTTCCCCCGCGACGCCTCCCCCGACGACCTGGTGGTCCACCAGCAGGACATCCAGGGGGTGCTCAACGCGTTGTGGAGTGCCGGCGCCGAGGCGATCCAGGTCCAAGACCAGCGGGTCATCGCGACCTCGGCGGTGCGCTGTGTGGGCAACACGCTGCTGCTCAACGGGCGCACCTACAGCCCGCCCTACACCGTGAGCGCCCTCGGCGACGCCGAGGCGATGCAGGCCGCCCTCGCCGAGGAGCCCCGGGTGGTCCTGTACCGCCAGTACGTGGTCCGCTTCGGGCTCGGCTACAGCGAGGAGGTCCGCCCGGAGGTCGAGATCGCCGGGCACACCCAGCCGCTGCGGCTGCGCTACGCCCAGCCCAGCGGGCCGGTCGGCTACTGACCGCACACCCGGGGGCGCCGCCGCGCGGGCGGTAGCCTGGGCGGATGCGGGTTCTGGTCGTCGACAACTACGACAGCTTCGTGTTCAACCTGGTGCAGTACCTGGGCCAGTTGGGCGTGACCGCGACGGTGTGGCGCAACGACGACCCGCGGCTGGGCGACCCGGCCGCGGTCGCCGCCGACGTCGACGGGGTGCTGTTGAGCCCCGGCCCGGGCACCCCGCAGCGCGCCGGGGCCTCGATCCCGCTGGTGGCGGCCTGCGCGGCGACCGGTACCCCGCTGCTGGGGGTCTGCCTGGGACACCAGGCCATCGGGGTGGCCTACGGCGCGACGGTGGACCGGGCCCCGGAGCTGCTGCACGGCAAGACCAGCAGTGTGCACCACGACGACAGCGGGGTGCTGCGCGGACTGCCGGAGCCGTTCACCGCCACCCGGTACCACTCGTTGACGATCCTGCCCGACACCCTGCCGGCCGAGCTGCGGGTCACCGCGCGCACCGACGGCGGGGTCATCATGGGCGTGGCGCACCGGCAGTCGCCGATCCACGGGGTGCAGTTCCACCCCGAGTCGATCCTCACCGAGGGCGGCCACCGGCTGCTGGCCAACTGGTTGGCGGTGTGCGGGGCGCACACCGACGCGGCGCTGATCGCCACGCTGGAGTCGCAGGTGGCCGCCGCGCTCGGGCCGGTGTCGGCGGCCGACGCCACCGTCAGCGGCCGAACGTCAGCGTGATGTTGCCGTCGGTGTTGACGCCCTGACCGGCCGTCGGGCTCTGGGAGATCACCCGGTTGCGGCTGTCGCCGCCGGCGTCGACGTCGGGGCCCTTGACCAGCACCCCGGTCCAGCCCAGCGCCCGCAGCAGCGGCTCGGCGTCGGTCCAGAACATGCCCTTGACGTCGGGCATCACGAACTGGTTGCCCTTGGAGACCTGCAGTTCGATGACGGTGTCCACCGCCACGTTCTCCCCGGCCGCCGGGCGGGTCGCGATGACCTGGCCGGCCGGTTCGGGGCTGTCCACCGAGACCGGGTTGACCTTGGCGAACCCGGACAGGGTCAGGGTCTTCTCGGCCTCCTCGGCGGTCTGGCCGGAGACCGCCGGCACGTCCTTGGTCTCCGGGCCGGTGCCGACGATCACGGTGATCTCGTTGGTGATCGCCGAGGTGGAGTTCACCGGCGGGTTGGTGCCGACCACCCGGTCCTTGAGTTCCGGGGTCGACGGGGACTCGCTGCGTTTGAACTTGCTGAACCCGCGGCCCTCGAGTTTCTTGATCGCCGCCTCGTAGCTCAGCGACGCCACATCGGGAACCTGGCGCTGCTCGGGGCCGTAGGAGACCTTGACGGTGATGACGTCACCCTTGTGGGCGGTGCTGTCGGCGGCCGGCTCGGTGGAGATCACATGGTCCGGCGGCACCACCGAGTCGGCCTTCTGCTCGGTGCGCACCTCGAAGCCCTTCTTCTGCAGTTCGGCGACCGCGTCGGCCGACACCATGCCCTGCACGTCGGGCACGGCCAGTTCGTGGGCGCGCCCCCCGCCGCTGAACATGTTGATCACCACGGTCACCGCCACGGTGAGCACCGCGAGCACCGCCACCGCGACCAGCCAGCGGGTCACCGAGCTGGCGTTGCGGTCGCCGCTGAAATCCAGCGGCTGGCGCGGCAGCGGGTCGGTGTGCGGTCCCGCGCCGGCCGCCGAGGAACTGCGCAGCATCGCGGTGCGGTCGGCGTCGGTGAGCACCTTGGGCGCCTCCGGGGCCTCCCCGTTGTAGACCCGGATCAGATCGGCGTGCATCTCGGCGGCCGTCTGGTAGCGGTTGTCGGGGTTTTTGGCCAGTGCTTTGAGCACCACCGCGTCCAGGCCCGCCGACAGCCCCGCCTTGCGCTGCGACGGCGGCACCGGGTCCTCGCGCACATGCTGGTAGGCGACCGCCACCGGGGAATCCCCGACGAACGGGGGCTCGCCGGTGAGGATCTCGTAGAGCACACAGCCCAGCGAGTACACGTCGGAGCGGGCGTCGACCGATTCGCCGCGGGCCTGCTCCGGGGAGAGGTACTGGGCGGTGCCGATGACCGCGGCGGTCTGGGTCATGTTGCCGCTGTCGGCCAGGGCGCGCGCGATCCCGAAATCCATCACCTTGACCGCGTTGGTCGTGCTGATCATGATGTTGGCCGGTTTGACGTCGCGGTGGATGATGCCGTGCTGGTGGGAGAAGTTCAGCGCCTGGCAGGCGTCGGCGATGATCTCGATCGCGCGGTGTTCGGGCAGCGGGCCGTCGTTGTGCACCATGTCGCGCAGCGTGACCCCGTCGACGTACTCCATCACGATGTAGGGCAGCGGACCGGCCTCGGTCTCGGCCTCCCCGGTGTCGTAGACCGCCACGATCGCCGGGTGGTTCAGCGCGGCGGCGTTCTGCGCCTCGCGGCGGAACCGCAGATAGAAGCTGGGGTCGCGGGCCAGGTCGGCGCGCAGCACCTTGATCGCGACGTCGCGGTGCAGCCGCTGGTCGCGGGCCAGGTGGACCTCCGACATGCCGCCGAAGCCGAGGATGTCGCCGAGTTCGTAACGGTCGGACAGATGCGGTGGCGTCGTCATCGTGGTATCCCGCCTTGGTGCTGGGGCGTCGAGAGGACAACCCGGTTCGGCGCGTGGGCTTGTGGTTCGGCGGGCGGCTCGGACTCCTCCGGGGCGGGCGGCTCGGTGGGTTCCTCGGCCGGTTCGGTGGGTTCCTCGGTCGGCTCGGCCGGCCCCTCCTGCTGCGACGTCGGCGCGCTCGGGTTGTCGGTGACCGTCGGCGGCGACGACGGCGTGCTGTTGTGGGCGTTGAGCACGATGAGCACCGCGCTGACGATCGCCAGGGCGACCAGCACCCCGGCGGCCCACAGCAGGGCCCGCTGACCCGAGGAGAAGGTGCGCCGCGGCGGTGGCGGCGGCCGGTGGGTGCCGGCGGTGCGGGCCCGCGCCGGTGCGGCGCGCTGCGGGGTGTGGCTGGAGGCCGCCCGGGTCTGCCCGGTCGCGGTGATGGCCGTCGGGGCGGCGCGCCCCGCCGACGGCAGCTGGCTGGGCCGCGGCGGGCGGTGCCCGGAGCGCACCGCGGCGACCGCGTCGGCGAACGGGCCGCCGCTGGGATAGCGCATGCCGGGGTTTTTCACCAGGGTGATCTCGATGAGTTCGCGCACGTTGGCCGGCAGGTCCGCCGGCAGCGGCGGCGGGGGCTCCTTGATGTGTTTCATCGCCACCGTCAGCGCACCGTCGCCGGTGAAGGGCCGCTTGCCCGAGACCGCCTCGTAGCCGACCACCCCGAGGGAGTAGACGTCGCTGGAGGCGGTGGCGTCGTGGCCGAGCGCCTGCTCGGGGGCGATGTACTGGGCGGTGCCCATCACCATCCCGGTCTGGGTGACCGGCGCGGCGTCGACGGCCTTGGCGATCCCGAAGTCGGTGATCTTCACCTGCCCGGTGGGGGTGATCATGATGTTGCCGGGTTTGACGTCGCGGTGCACCAGCCCGGCGGTGTGGGCGACCTGCAGGGCCCGGCCGGTCTGCTCGAGCATGTCCAGGGCGTGACGCAGCGAGAGCCGGCCGGTGCGTTTGAGCACCGAACTCAACGGTTCGCCGTTGACCAGCTCCATCACCAGGTAGGCGGTGCGGCCCTCGTCGTCCATCTCGGTCTCGCCGTAGTCGTGCACGCTGGCGATGCCGGGGTGGTTGAGCATCGCGGTGGTGCGGGCCTCGTTGCGGAACCGCGCGATGAACTCCGCGTCGGAGGAGAACTCCGCCTTGAGCACCTTGATCGCGACGCGGCGGCCCAGCCGGTTGTCGACGGCCTCCCACACCTGACCCATGCCGCCGGTGGCGATGAGTCGCTGCAGTCGATAGCGCCCGGACAGCGTGGCGCCTACTTTCGGGCTCATGATCCTCCCTGCAGCGCGGCCTCGATCACGGCCCGTCCGATCGGTGCGGCCACCGACCCGCCCGTCGCCGAGAGACGGTCGCCGCCATCTTCCACCAGCACCGCCACCGCCACCTTCGGGGCGTGTGCCGGTGCGAACGCGATGTACCACGCGTGCGGCGGGGTGCTTCGTGGGTCGGTCCCGTGTTCGGCGGTCCCGGTCTTGGACGCGATCTGCACGCCGGGAATGGCTCCTTCCTGCTGCGTGCGTGCCTCGGCGGCGATCATCAGTTCCGTTAGCTTAGCGGCGACCTTGGGGGAGACCGCACGGCGCTGGCTTTGCGGGGTGGTCGTGGCGATGTCCGCCAGATCCGGGCCCTCCAGATGGTTCACCAGGTAGGGCCGCATCATCAGTCCCTGATTGGCCACGGTCGCGGCGATCACGGCGTTTTGCAGCGGTGTCAGCGCGACGTCTTTCTGCCCGATGCTGGAGATGCCCAGGGCCGCGGCGTCGGGGATCGGCCCGACGGTGGATTCGGCGACCTGCAGCGGGATCGCCGGGGGCGCGGTGTCGAGCCCGAACGAGCGCGCCGCGCTGCGCAGCGCGGCGGCGCCGGTGTCGATGCCCAGCTGCACGAACGCGGTGTTGCAGGAGCGGGCGAACGCCTCGCTCAGCGCGACCGTCGGCTGGTCCCCGCAGGCCGCACCGCCGAAGTTCTCCACCGTGGCGGTGCTGTCGGGCAGTTGCCGGCGCGCCGAGGCGTCGAGCTGGGCGTCAAGGCCGGTCCCGGCGGCCAGCGCGGCCGCGGTGGTGATGACCTTGAACGTGGAGCCGGGTGGGTAGGTCTCGGCGAGCGCCCGGTTGCTCAGCGGCGAGTCGGGGTCGTCGCGCAGCCGCTGCCAGGCCTGCAGCTGGGTGGTGGCGTCGTGCGAGGACAGCAGGTTCGGGTCGTAGGACGGCGCCGAGGCCAGCGCCAGCACCCGTCCGGTGGCCGGTTCCAGCGCGACCACCGCGCCCTTGCAGGCCGGTTCGCAGCCGTCCTGCAGACCGTTCCAGGCGGCCTGCTGCACCGTGGGGTCGATCGTGGTCTCCACGGTGCCGCCGCGCGGGTCGCGTCCGGTGAAGAAGTCGGCCAGGCGGCGGCCGAACAGCCGCTCGTCGGAGCCGTTGAGGATGGAGTCCTCGGCGCGCTCCAACCCGGTGCTGGAGTAGCGCAGCGAGTAGAACCCGGTGATCGGCGCGTTGACCAGCGGGTTGGGGTAGGTGCGCAGATAGCGGAACCGGCCGTCGACGGCCTCGGAGTAGGCCAGCAGCTGCCCGTCGGCGGTGATCTGGCCGCGTTGGCGGGAGTACTCGTCGAGCAGGATCCGCTGGTTGCGCGGGTCGGCGCGCAGCCCGTCGGCGGCGAAGACCTGGGTGAACGTGGCGTTGAGCAGCAGCACCACCACCAAGGCCAGGACCGCCATCGCGACGCGGCGCAACGAGGTATTCATACGCGCTCGATCACCTCGGTGCCGGCGGCGGCGATCGGCGCGGCCGGCGTCGGCGCGGTGACCAGCGGGCGCCGCGCGGCGTGCGAGATGCGCACCAGCAGCGCCAGCAGGATGTAGTTGGCCACCAGCGACGAGCCGCCGTAGGACAGCCACGGGGTGGTCAGCCCGGTCAGCGGGATCAGGTTGGTCACCCCGCCGACCACGATGAACAACTGGATCGCCAGGGTCGACGCCAGCCCCGCGGCCAGCAGCTTGCCGAAGCTGTCGCGCACCGCGAGCGCGGTGCGCAGCCCGCGGATGATCACGGTGGTGTAGAGCATCAACACCCCGGCCAGCCCCACCAGGCCGAGCTCCTCGCCGAAGGCGGCGATGATGAAGTCGGTGGAGGCCGCCGGGACGTACTCGGGTTGGCCGTTGCCCAGCCCGGCTCCGAAGACCCCGCCGGTGGCGAAGCTGAACAGCGACTGCACCATCTGGTAGCCGGCGCCCTCGGGGTCGGCGAACGGGTCCAGCCACGCCTGCACCCGCATCCGCACGTGGCTGAACAGGAAGTAGGCGACGGTGCTGCCGGCGACGAACAGCGCCAGCCCGATCGCCACCCAGCTGATCCGGTGGGTGGCGATGTAGACCATCACCAGAAACGACGCGTAGAGCAGCAGCGAGGTGCCCAGGTCCTTCTCGAAGACCATCACCCCGACCGAGACCACCCACGCCACCAGCAGCGGTGCGAGGTCACGCGGGCGGGGCAGGTTCACCCCGAAGACGTGTTTGCCGGCGCTGGTGAACAGGTCGCGTTTGGCGACCAGCACGGCGGCGAAGAAGATCAGCAGCAGGATCTTGGAGAACTCGGCCGGCTGGATGGAGAAGCCGGGGAAACGCACCCAGATCTTCGCCCCGCCCTGCTCGGAGAACCGCGCGGGCAGCAGGGCGGGGATCACCAGCAGCACCAGTCCGGCCAGCCCGCACAGATAGCCGCTGCCGGCCAGTTCGCGGTGATCGTTGAGCAGGGCGAGCACCGCCACGAACGCGAGTACCCCGACCAGGGTCCACAGCACCTGCTGGGTGGCCGACGAGTGGGCCTGTTCGGTGGGGTCGGCCAGATCCAGCCGGTGGATCATGACCAGCCCCAACCCGTTGAGCAGCGCCACCACCGGCAGCAGCAGCGGGTCGGCGTAGCGGGCGTAGCGGCGGATGGCCACATGGGCGAGGCCGAACAGCGCCAGAAACGCCACCGTGTAGCCGAGGATCTTCCAGCCGAGGGTGCGGTGCTGGTCGGCTTCGACGATGACCAGCGCCACCGTGGTCAGCGCCCCGGCGAAACACAGCAGGCCCAACTCGGCGTTGCGCCGGGTCGGCAAGGGGGGAGCCGGCGCCGCCGGGATCGCGGGCTGGGGCTGGGTGGTCATGCCGCTTCCCGGCAGTCGAATCCGGGTTGCGGCGGCGGATGGCTGGGCTGCGCGGCCGCGGAGGTCCGCGCCGTGGTGCTCGCGCCGCCGTGGGCGGTGGTGCTCGGCGTGGTCGGGGTCGTCGACGTGGTCGCCGAGGAGGGGGACGCGGGGGTCGCGGGGGACGAGGACGTGGCCGACGGGGCGGTGGTGGTGCCGGAGACCCCCGGCGCGGTGCTACCGGGGGTGACCGACTCGAACGTCTCGGTGGTCGGCGGGCTGGGCTGCGACTCGGCGGTGGCCGGGCAGAGCGGCAGCACCGACCCGGACAGCTTGTTGACCTGGTCGATCGCGTTGTCGAGGCTGCCGGCGGGCAGGCCGTCGACGAGTTGCTGGCGCGCCGAGGGCACCAGGTCGTCGACGGCCAGCGGATGGCAGGTGGTGGGCTGGCCCCAGTCGATCTGGGAGAGGGCGTTGGCGTCGTTGACGCAGACCCGGCGGAACGGCTTCTGCAGCTGGTTGCCCAGAAACGAGCCCTGCACGCCGCGCATGATCGCCACGGTGCCGTCGTGGGCGCCGACGAAGTAGTTGCTGTAGACCATCGCCTTGCCGACGGCGAGCCCGGCGAGCACCACCAGCACCAACAGCACCGCGGCGAGCACCAGCCGGGAGCGGGAGCGCGGCTTGTGGGTGAACGCCTCGACCTGCGGCAGCCGGCGTTTGACCACCTGGGGGCGGGGGTTGATCGCCGAGGCCCGGCCGGCGGAGAGATCCAGGCGGGTCGGCCGGTCGCCGTCGTCGGAGACCGCGCCGGCCAGGATCGGGCGGGTCTGGCCGTAGTCGGTGTCGACGACGTCGGCGACCACCACGGTGACGTTGTCGGGCCCGCCGCCGCGCAGCGCCAGCTCGATCAGCCGGTCGGCGCACTCGGTGACGTCGGGGATCTGCAGCGCCTCCAGGATCGTCTCGGTGCTCACCGGATCGGAGAGCCCGTCGGAGCAGAGCAGGTAGCGGTCCCCCACCCGGGCTTCGCGCATGGTCAGGGTGGGCTCCACCTCTTGGCCGGTGAGCGCGCGCATGATCAGGGAGCGCTGCGGGTGGGAGTGCGCGTCCTCGGCGCTGATCCGGCCCTCGTCGACGAGGGTCTGCACGAACGTGTCGTCCTTGGTGATCTGGGCGAGTTCGCCGTCGCGCAGCAGATATCCGCGGGAGTCGCCGATGTGCACCAGCCCGATGCGGTCGCCGGCGAACAGGATCGCGGTCAGCGTGGTGCCCATGCCCTCGAGGTCGGGTTCGGCGTCGACGTGGGCGGCGATCGCGGTGTTGCCCTGCCGGACCGCGTCGTCGAGCTTGCTGAGCAGGTCGCCGCCGGGTTCGTCGTCGTCGAGCGGGGCCAGCGCGGCGATCACCAGCTGGGAGGCCACCTCCCCGGCGGCGTGCCCGCCCATGCCGTCGGCCAACGCCAGCAGCCGGGCTCCGGCGTACACCGAATCCTCGTTGTTGGAGCGCACCAAGCCGACGTCGCTGCGCGCGGCGTAACGCAGGACCAGTGTCACGAGCGCAACTCAATTACCGTCTTGCCGATTCGAATCGGCGTTCCGATCGGAACTCTTACCGCGGTGGTCACCTTCGCCTTGTCAAGATAAGTACCGTTGGTCGATCCTAGATCTTCGACATACCACTCGGAGCCGCGCTGGGACAGCCGGGCGTGCCTCGCCGAAGCATAGTCGTCGGTGAGCACCACCGTGGAGTCGTCGGCGCGACCGATCAAAACCGGCTGGCCGCTCAACGTGATGCGGGCCCCGGCCAGCGCGCCGTCGGTGATCACCAGCCGGCGCGCGATGTGGCGGTGCGGGCGGGCGGGCAGCAGGGTGCCGCGGATGGCCAGCCCGCGGCGCAGCATCACCGCCCCGGTCGGGGCGTAGATGTCGGTGCGCAGGGTGCGCAGCACCGCCCAGATGAACACCCACAGCAACACGAGGAAACCGACGCGCGTCAACTGCAGCATCAGTCCCTGCATCTGGCGTCCTCTCCGTCCGTGCGCACCGGCCGGCCACGTTCGTTCGGTGTCGGTCAGCGTCCTTAAGTGTTTCCGGGGCTCGACGGCGCCGAGAAGCGCCCGTCAGCAAGGTCACGATACTTGGACGGTGATCGAGCCGGGTGCAGTCAGGCCAACTCCACCCGGCAGCGCCCTCAGTGGATCCGGACGACGATCTCGGAGTGCCCCAGGCGCACCACGTCGCCATCGGCCAGCTGCCACTCCTGAACCGGGGCGTTGTTGACCGTGGTGCCGTTGGTGGAGCCGAGGTCGGAGAGCAGCGCGACGTGCCCGTCCCACCGGATCTCCAGATGCCGGCGCGACACCCCGGTGTCGGGCAGGCGGAACTGGGCGTCCTGGCCGCGGCCGACCACGTTGGAGCCCTCCCGCAGCTGGTAGGTGCGGCCGCTGCCGTCGTCGAGCTGCAGGGTGACGGTGGGGCCGACGCCGAAGCCGCCGGGCTGGCCGTAGTCGGCATAGTCCCCGAAGCCGCCGGGTTGGCCCGGTTGGCCCGGTTGGCCATAGCCGCCGGGTTGGCCGGGCGGACCGTAGCCGCCGGGCTCGCCGTAGTCGTAGCCGGGGGCCGGCGGGGCGTCGGCGTAAGCGGTCGGTCCGCCCGGAGCCCCCTGGTCGAAGTGCCCGTAGTCGGGCTGGCCGTAGTCGGGTTGACCGTAGTCGGGCTGTCCGTAGTCCGGTTGGCCGTAGTCCGGCTGGCCGTAGGACGGTCCGCCGGGGGCGGGCCCGGGGTAGCCCGGGCCGGGCTGGCCGGGTTGACCCGGCTGGCCGGGCTGACCGTAGCCGCCGTAGTCGGGGTAGGGCGGCGGGCCCGGTTGGCCGGGTTGACCCGGGTGGCCGGGCTGGCCGGGCTGGCCGTAGCCGCCGTAGTCGGGGTAGGACGGCGGGCCGGGCTGCGCGCCGGGCGGGGGGCCCGACGGCGGGCCGGGCGGGGGGTTGTAGCCGCCGGGGCCGGGGCGATAGCCCGGGTCGTAGCCGGGTGGCGGGCCGCCGTAGCCGCCGG
>Ga0079225_10001900_pt1 | contig 11896 bp, 13 predicted proteins | sample Poulit2012_FD_76344 | JGI IMG/M metagenome (GOLD analysis project Ga0079225, IMG submission 76344) | Agricultural soil microbial communities from Georgia to study Nitrogen management - Poultry litter 2012 | ecosystem: Environmental > Terrestrial > Soil > Agricultural land | place: USA: Georgia...
AATCGAGCCCCTATCCGGCCATCCACGACCAGGTCATCCCCGGCAGTCCCGAGCACTCCCAGCCGGAGGATCTGCGTTCGGCGGCATGGAGGCTGATCAACGACAGTGAGCTCGCCCGCGAGTCGGTCGAGCGCGACCGGGTGATGTCGCTGGTCCACAACGGCAAGGGATCGCTCGACCCGGCGGAGATCGCCCATGCCGGCCAGGAGGGCCGCATCGACACGCTCTACCTTCCCCGGACGGGGATCCGACGGCAGTCGAGCGACACCTACGTGCTGGCCAATGACGCGGTCCTGTCGACCGTTCGAACCTCCGGGTCCCTGCGGACCCTGGGCGATGAGGATCGCCCCGACGAGGTCATCGCCACTTTCCGCTACTGACCGCTGGCACTGGACCGGCCGTGCGCATGCGTGCACGGCCGGTCCTGTGTGCACATGCACGCGAGCAGGTCATCCGCACAGGCGGCGCGGCCGCCCGCGCTCCGGCGCCGCGCATCGGCGGGAAGGGTCAGGCCCCGCGCATCGGCAGGAAGGATCAGGCGACGCGCTCGGGATAGGAGTAGGCGTTGAACCGTCCCCCGCGGTTGAAGCCGATGACGGTCACACCCACGTCCCGGCCGTAGTCGACGGCCATCGCCGAAGGTGCGCTGACCGCCGACATCATCGGGATGCCGGCCATCGCACACTTCTGCACGAGTTCGAACGATGCCCGGGCCGAGACCTGCAGGACCGTCGACCGCAGCGGCAGGCCTTTCTCATGGTTGGCCATGGCCCAGCCGATGACCTTGTCCACGGCGTTGTGCCGGCCCACGTCCTCGCGTCCGATGAGGAGCTCGGGTTCGGCGTCCGGGTCGTCGCCGACGGCGAAGAGCGCAGCGGCATGGACTCCCCCGGTCTTGTCGAAGATCGTCTGCGTCTGCCTCAGCCTGTCCGGCAGCTGCCCGATGCGAGCGGCGGAGATCAGCTGGGGGAACTCGTACTCCTCATCGTCTTCGAGATGGCAGGAGGCGGGGATGAGCGGGAAAGCCGAGGTCTTCGTCACCGCATCGGCGGCAGCGGTGCCGCAGATCCCGCATGAGGAGGAGGTGTAGACGTTCCGGGCCGGTGCCGACTCGGGATTCCACACGCCCGGTCGCAGCCTCACGCGAGCGACGTTGTAGTTCCGGGTCCCGTCCGGGGCGATGCCGGCGGAGAAGTTGATCTCCTCGATGTCGTCCATGGCGGTCACAACCGCCTCGGAGAGCAGATAGCCGGAGATGAGCTCGACGTCATTGCCGGGGGTGCGCATGGTCACGGCGTACTGTTCACCATCCAGCTGCATCTCCAGCGGCTCCTCCCCGGCCAGGGAGTCGGGACCGGCGGAGGTCTCACCGGTGGCGTCGAACTTGTGGACTCTGGCGCGAACCGCCTTGCGCATCCGCATTGCTCACATCCTTCGTCCGTGGTCGTCTCCGTCGTCGGGACCAGCGACTTCCGGGGTACTCACAGCGCGCTCCTTCTTCTGGCCAAGAGCCTGTCACTCACATTGTCCCACGCTCCTGCCGACGGTCGTCAGGCGAGGCGGATCCCAGCGGTGGCGAACCCGCCGACGGGCGGCAGGGCTCTTTTCACCGGTTGTTCCGGATCGGGTTCGATCCGCGAGGTGCTCTCAAGGACGGCACGGGTCAGCGCGCGCAGCTCGAGCGTGGCCAGCGGCCTGCCCGGACACACGTGCTTGCCGATGCCGTAGACGAGGTTGTACGGGGCGTTGGTCTCGGGATCGAACTGTTCGGAGTCGCCGAAGATGCGCGGGTCCCGGTTGGCCGCCGTCCAGTTGAGGATGACCCGGTCTCCGGCCCGCAGCGTCCGATCGCCGACGGTCACGGTGTCGGTGACGATGCGGCGGTTGGACACGAAGGGATCGTCGATGCGCAGGATCTCGTCGAGGATCGCATCGAATTCGCGGGTCGAGACGCCGGAGCGCAGCCGGTCCTGCACGTGCGAGTGCTTCGCGAGGTAGTTGAGGATGACGCCGGTGCACAGGGCGATCGAGCCGAGGTCTCCCCCGGTCCAGTTGCGCAGGATCGACACGATCTCGTCATCGGTCAGCGGTCTGCCGTCGACTCGGTCCCGAACGAGCTCGGTGGTCACGTCATCGGGTGCGGCATCGCCGGCTTCGCGGCGGGAGTCGGTCAGGCTGCGGATGATCTCGTCGAACCGCTGGGCGACGGCGGCCGTGCGCGTCCGGTCCCGTGATCGGGTGGCGGCATGGTTGTCGCCGATCCACTCGAGCAGCTCCTCTTCGAGCGCTGCCGGCCATCCCAGCCACATGCTCTGCGCTCGCACGGCGAAGCGGGAGCCGATCTCGACGGCGTCGATCGATCCCGGCACCTCGAGCCGGGAGACGAGGTCGTCGGCGACACGCTCCATCGCCGGTTCGAGCGCCCTCATCCGCTCACGGGTGAAGTAGCGGTCGACGACGGCGCGGAACGCGGTGTGGACCGCCTCGTCGAGGCCGTTGGGCACCTGCAGATGAGCGGACACCGCGTTCGAGAACGTCTGGTGGTCGACTGCCGCGGCCGTGACATCGGCGTGGGTGAACAGTGTCCACGCTCCGCTCGGGCCGCGTGCGACCGGGCACTGCGAGCGCATCTCGTCGTAGGCGGCAATGGGATCGCGTCGAACCCGCGGTCCCCGCGGGTTCCAATCCGGCAGGACAGTCATGCTTCATTCCTAGCACATGCCTCAGGCCGGACCCGGCCCCGCCCGTCGGCGCAATCGACCGGTCAGACGCGGGGTCCGTGGTCGGTCGTGTCCTCGACGGAGGTCTGGATGTGCTCGAGGAGTTCGTCGATGACGGTGATGCCGTCGGTGACCCCTCCCTTCGAGCCGGGGAAGTTGATGACGAAGGTCCGTCCGCGCACTCCGGCGACCCCGCGGCTCATCACCGCCGAGGCGGTCGCTTCCAGGCCCTTGCGCCACATCGCATAGATCAGGCCCGGCGATTGGCGCTCGAGCAGTTCGGCCGTGAATTCCGGGGTGCGGTCATCCGGTGCCAGACCGGTGCCGCCGCTGGTGACGATGATGCGGGGACGTTCATCTTCGGGAGTGTCGACCAGCAGCTCGCGCAGGGCCTGACCGACGGGTTCGCCGTCGCGGACGACGATGGCCGCGGGAGTCTCGTAGCCGCGTCCGCGCAGCCAGTCGACGAGGATCGGCCCCGTGGTGTCGGCGGCCTCTCCCCTGGCCGCCGAGGTGGAGGCGATGATGACGGCCGCGGACCGACCGACGCCGAGGAGGCCATCCCCCTGGGAGTCGTCGGAGTTCGTTGCAGTGCTCACGGCTCCATCGTACGTCCCCGCACGGACCTGCCGCCTCGTTTCGAAGTCCGCCCGCAAGCCGACTTGAAGCACGAGCGGACTCCTGAGATGGTGGTCGGTCATATCGGATCGAGGTCAGTGAGGGTTCATGGACGGTCGGGAGCATGGCATGGGCTCGGCACCCGCTGAAGCAGCGTCGTCGGCGGGTTCCCTGCGCAGTCTGTTCGAACGTCCGTCGAGGCTGCTCCCGGGAACGACGATGCTCGTCATCTCCTGTCTGTGCCTGGTCGGTCTCGGTCTGCTCATGGTGCTCTCGGCGACGTCGATCACCTCGTATGACGGCACCGGGGCTTCGTCCTTCTCCGTGTTCTCACGGCAGGGGATCTTCGCTGCGGCCGGGATGGTCATGATGGTCCTCGCCGCGCTCACTCCGGTCAGGGTCTGGGAACGCCTCGCCTGGCCGCTCATGGGGGCCGGTCTTCTGCTGCTGGCCCTGCCGCTCGTGCCGGGTTTGGGCACCACGGTCAACGGCAGCACGAACTGGCTGCGGATCGGCGGACTGCAGGCACAGCCCTCGGAACTGTTCAAACCCATCCTGGCGGTCTGGTTCGCCGTGGTCCTGGCACGCCTGACCTCCCGGCGTTACCGGCCTCGGGAACTCCTGCTCACTCTCAGCCCCGTGGTCGTCGCGGCCGGGCTCATCGTCGTCGGAGGCGACCTCGGCACGACCTTGGTCCTCATGCTCATGGGACTGGCGGCCCTGTTCGTGTCCGGGGCGCCGAAGCGGTACTTCGCCATCGCCTTCGGAGCCATCTGCGCAGGTGTCACTCTGCTGGTCGTCTCGAGCCCGTACCGGATGGCACGAGTGCGGGCGATGTTCGCCGGCGATGCCCAGAGCGAGGCCGAAGCCCTCGGCCAGCACTGGCAGTCCAATCACGGGCTCTACGCCCTGGCGTCGGGCGGATGGACGGGAGTCGGCCTCGGGGCCAGCCGCGAGAAGTGGTTCTGGCTGGCCGAGGCCCACAACGACTACATCTTCGCGATCATCGGCGAGGAGATCGGCCTGATCGGAACGCTGGCGGTCGTCGCCCTGTTCGCCCTCATCGCCCTGGGGCTCATCCGCGCCTCCCTGATCAGCCGGAACCGAGCCACGAGGATCCTCGGCGCAACCGTCCTCGCCTGGATCGTCGGCCAAGCGCTGATCAACATGGGAGTGGTCACGACCCTGCTGCCGGTCATCGGAGTGCCGCTGCCCCTCGTGTCCTACGGCGGCTCATCGCTGGTGGCCACGCTGACCGGGATCGGCATCGTCCTCGCCTTCGCCCGTGCCGCCCGACCGGACTCGGAGCGACCTGACCGGGGCCGAGAGCCCGCAGCAGACGAGACCGACCAGCGCCGAGGCCTCAGCCGAGTATCGAGCACATCGACGTGAGCGTCGGCGCCGGATCGCACCGGCGAGGCCGTCCGGCTCGGACCGACCCGTATGATCGATGAGATATTCGATGGCCATGACCCATCGATCGCGCAGCACGAGGAGGCACAGTGGAGGACCTGTCACTGAGCACGCTCATCTGGCTGCGGATGGCCCGCTTCGTCCAGAACAGCAATCAGGTCTCGAACGAGTACCTGCGGCAGTTCGGCATCACCGTCGCCCAGTTCGAGGCCCTGGCTCATATCCGCAACTTTCAACCGATCACCCAATCCGACCTCGCCGCGGGCCTGACGGTCAGCGGCGGCGGCATCTCACGGATGCTCGCCCGCCTCGAACGCGAAGGGCTGATCCGCCGGGAGCAGGAGTGGAAGACGAAGCACATCTCTCTGACCGCGGAGGGCAGAGCACTCATCGACCGGGCCTATCCCGCGCAGGTGGCACAGCAGTCGACGATGTTCGATGTCCTTGACGAGGACGAGAAGCGGCAGCTGCACGCACTGATGAAGAAGCTCTACGACAACAGCCGCAAACTCCGCGACGAGGGCCCGCCGCAGGGCAGAGGTCCGCAGCCAGGTGAGGGCCAGCAGCGGGGCTTCTGACACCGATCGAAAGGACGGGAATAATCCTCGACCCCTGTCAGTTGACATGGCAAGTGACATTCGATCAGCACAGAGGAGACACCATGTCCGATGCCGTGAATATGATGGACAGGCTCAGCATCGACCCGAGCCAGGGGCTGCAGTTCGGGGTCTATTCCCTCGGCGACCATCTGCCGGACCCCGTCGCCGGCACCCGGGTCAGCGCCGAGGAGCGCATCCGCGAATTCATCGGCTACGCCGAGGCCGCGGAAGACGCCGGCTTCGACTTCTTCAGCCTCGGCGAGAGCCACCAGGAGTACTTCGCCTCCCAGGCCCACGCCGTCATCCTCGGCGCCATCGCCCAGGCGACGAAGTCGATCCGCATCGGCAGCACCTCGACGATCCTGAGCACCTCCGATCCGGTGCGGGTGTTCGAGAACTTCGCCACCATCGACCTCATCTCCGGCGGACGCGCCGAGCTCGTGGCCGGCCGCGCCTCCCGCGTGGGCCTGTTCGAACTGCTCGGCTACGATCTGCGCGACTACGAGGAGCTGTTCGAGGAGAAGTTCGATCTGCTCCAAAAGATCAACCAGGAGCGGGAGATCACCTGGAGCGGACAGTTCCGAGCGCCTCTGAACAATGCTGAGGTCCTCCCCCGCCCGGCGCAGGAGAGCCTGCCCATCTGGCGTGCGGTGGGTGGAGCACCGGCGAGCGCCATCAAGGCCGGCCTGGCCGGTGTGCCGATGGTCATGGCGCACCTGGGCGGGACCACCTCGGTGTTCAAGACGACCGTCGACTCCTACCGCCAGGCGGCCCGTCATCAGGGATACGATCCGGCCACCCTGCCTGTGGCCACTGCCGGCTTCCTCCACACCGCACCGACCTCGCAGGATGCACTCAAGGAGCTCTACCCGCACATCAACGACGGGATGAAGCGGGTCAACGGCCAGGGAATGCCCAAGCAGCTGTTCGCCCAGAGCGTCGATCCGGCGAGCATCGTCAACATCGGCAGCCCGCAGCAGGTCATCGAGAAGATCCTCCACCAGCACGAGGTCTTCGGCCACCAGCGCTACCTGGCGCAGATCGACTTCGGCGGAATGCCCTATGAGAAGGTGATGGGCCAGATCGAGACCATCGGCTCGGAGATCATCCCGGCCGTGAAGAAGTACACAGCCGCGAAGACAGAGGAGCTCGTCTGATGAAGGTCATCGCCCTCTCCGGATCGAACGTCGGAACCAAGACGCGGACCGTGATGGAGTACGTGACGCAGTCGGTGATGAAGCAGGAGCCGGAGGTCGAGATCGAACTCATCGATCTCGCCGAAGTCGACATGGTCTTCAGCGACGGCCGCAACTTCACCGAGTACACCGGCGACACCGGTCGCCTCACTCGCGCCCTCATGGACGCCGATGCGATCATCATCGGCACCCCGATCTTCCAAGCCTCCATCCCGGCGACGCTGAAGAACGTCTTCGATCTGCTGCCGGTCAATGCTTTTCGGGACAAAGTGGTGAGCATGGTCGCTACGGCCGGTTCGGCCAAGCACTACCTCATCCCCCAGCAGCAGCTGCAGCCGATCCTGTCCTATATGAAGGCTCAGGTCGTCCAGACCTACGCCTTCGTCGAGGAGAAGGACCTGCATCGGAATCAGATCGTCAACGACGATGTGATCCAGCGCCTCGACCGCTTGGCCGAGGACACGATCGTGCTCACGCGCACCTACTCGGAGATCAGAGAGGCCGCGGACGCCGCCTACGGCTTCTGACATCCGGCTCCCGCACTCAGGGTTCGCGTTTTCCGAGGTGCACGCCGGTCATCGCTCGACGATGACTCGCCCGCTCGTCACGGGCCCGGTCGGGAGCCGTCCGAGCGGGGGCGGGCGAGGTCGCTCTTCGCCGACAGTCCGAGCAGCAGGCTGCCGACAGTGAGGATGAGCGCCCAGGCGACGCGGCGGGAGCGCTGCTCGCCGCAGACAGCGATCTGAAACGTCCTCTCGGTCTCATACCTGGCCGTCTTGGCCATACGCGTGGCACCGATGCCGACGTCGTCCGGTGTGCTCGGCTCGTACTCACGCTCTTCGAACATGCTCGCAGGATAGGACGTCGCCGGACCGAGGGCGGGCGAGCAGATGAATGGCTCTCCGTCGTAGAACCTCTGGTGGGTCCCGTGGCTGCCCGGCGTCGGCAGAACGAGCAGGAGGAAGACGACGCTCGCCCCGATCCAGGCGAGGACCCTCTTGCTCTTGTCCGCCGACTCCGGTTCGAGTCCCGTGCCCTGAAGCGACGGGGATTCCGCAGGTCGCGAGTGCCGCGGATCAGGCGGTGACTGTTCTTCTTCGGACATGCCTGCCAGTGTGGCTGCGCCGCTGTCTGGGGTCGAGGCCCCCACTCCCCTCACACCCGTGCACGCGAAATCTCCAGGCCGTCGATCGCGGCGGCGGGCCGGCCTGATCCTCGAGCCGCGTTCAGCGTCCTGTCATCTTCGGCCAATACCGTGTAATTGCAATTTCAATCAATCACGGAGAACGCTGTGTACGCTACAACCGGATTCCCGACCATTGCCCGCGACATCGTCACCGTCATCGCCCGGATCGGCCTCGGCGCCATCTTCATCGCCCACGGCTGGCAGAAGTTCAATGAGTGGACCGTCGCCGGAACCGCTGAATCGTTCTCGCAGATGGGTGTCCCCCTGCCCGATCTCGCAGCGCCGTTCTCCACCTTCGTCGAACTCATCGGCGGTGCGCTGCTCATCCTCGGCGCACTGACCCCGCTGGTCGGCGCCCTCTTGGCCGCGAATGTCATCGGCGCGCTCGTCATCGTCCACCTCACGCCCGTGCCGTTCGTCGATCAGGGCGGCTGGGAGCTCGTCGCGGCCCTGGCGGCCGGAGCGCTGCTCATCGCGGCCGCGGGTCCGGGCCGCCTCAGCATCGACCGTCTCCTCTTCACCGGCGGAAAGAACGCCCGCGGCAAGCGGAGCTCAGCAGCGGAGTCCGTCACAGCCGGAGCCTGAGGCCAACCGTTTCGGCAGGCGCTCCTCCCTCAGTCCGACCCGCGCCGCAGGCCCTCGAGATGAGCTGCGAGCACCTCCCGGGCACGCTCGGGAGCCAGCACTTCGGGGTGCAGCGTCGAACGAAGGGTGAGCCCATCGACCAGCGCCGCCAGCAGATCGACCTCGAGTTCGAGATCGAGATCCGCGCGGAGCACGCCGCGTCTGGACACGCTCTCCACCGTTCGCGCCATCAGCTGCCGAGAACCTCTGGCGGAGGTCTCGAACACATCGGACAGTGCGGGATCCGTGCGCGCCGCCTCTTCGAAGGCCAGCCACACCACGGACTCCCGGCGCCGGATCTCATCGAGCGGAAGCAGTTCGGCCAGGAGATCGACCGTCTCCTCCTTCGCCTCATCGCGACCGAGGGCTCCGGACTCGAGTCGGGGCAACAACGATGCCAGACGGTCCTCGAGACGGGCACTGACCCGCTCCACCAGAGTCTCGAGGGCGAAGCGCACGATCCCTTCGGCGGTCGTGAAATAGTGTCTGATCGAGCCGATCGCCAGGCCGGACTCCTCGGCGATCGCGCGCAGTGAGATCTTGGCGAAACCCCGATCGGCAACGATCGCGAAGAGGGCGTCGGCGATGGCTTCGCGGCGCTGAACTGGATCGACTATCTTCGGCATGATTCTTTTATAGCACATCCATGCCACATCGTGCTATCGTTCTAGCACATACATGCTATATAGCCGAAGGGGGGCTTCTCATGCATCCGGCACTCATCGCCGTCATCGTCATCGCCGTCATCGTCATCGTCGTCATCCGACGCTTCCGCGGAGAACCGGTCGATGCCAAGGATCTCGCTGTGTCGCCGGTGATCCTGCTGGCGATCTCGGTCAAGGACCTGTGGGACTTCGACCACTGGACCGCGGCGAACGTCGTCTTCCTCACCGTCTCGATCGTCGTCGGGCTCGGTTTCGGCTTGCTGCGCGGAGCATCGACGGTCCTGTTCTCCCGAGAGGGAACCCTCCACCAGAGATACACCGCGAAGACACTCGTCGTCTGGGTGATCAGTCTGGCCGCCGGTGCCGGTCTGCACTTCGGTGCACGGTTCATCGGCGCCGAGGAAGCGGTCCGCCCGATGACCCTGAGCATCGGTCTGAGCCTGCTGGGTGAGGCGATCGCCTGCGGCTGGCGCGGCGTGCAGACGGGCATCCCCTTCAGCTGGCGGTCCTCAGGAGCGTAGGATGACTCAGGCAGCCGCGTCGACGACTCGGGCTCGCGGGTGACTCAGATGCTCGACCGCGAGCGCCGCCGCTGATCCGTGGCCGGCGGCTCCGATTCCAGGCACCGGATGAGCGCCGCTGCGGATCTCCCGAAGTGAAAGGGTCGGCGATCGGACGGTTCACGCACGCCCGTCGTCAAGTACATCGAGGTCGCGGGTCGCGAACCGCAGGTGCTCCCACTCCTCCTCGAGTATCACCTGCACGCATCTGCGCACGGTCTCGCCCCCCCCTGACGGGTCATTCGGATTCGGACATTCCTCGTCGAGCAGCTGAGTCGTCGCGGCCGCGAGGAATGCGCGCACCTGGGCCTGACGATCGAACGTGGCGCCGCGCAGATCGGCGTCGGCAAAAACGGTGCCCGAGAGATCCTCGCCTCCAATGAACGCAACCATGACCAATTGTCACCCCAGCGCCTCGGCGCAGTCGAGGGCAACGGACTCGTGGATTTCGATGTATCCGGCCCGATCGGCACTTGCCTCCCGTATGCGGGCGCACTCCAGCCGGAACCGGCCCGACCGCTCCCGGATTTGCCGGGTTCTGCGCCTCTGGCTAGCCTGGAGACGGAAGGATCCGGCCGGGACGACCCGGTCGTGAGAGAGTCACGATGAGGACGGCCTCAAAGAGAGGAATCAGCCCTCATGACCGCCGCCCTCCGCAGCATCGTCACGCCGACTGCGATCATCCGCCTCATCCTCGGCTGGGGCACCTTCGTCGCCATCCAGCTCACCGGGCCGCTTCTCGACCCGCCGGTGCCCATGCCCCTGCTCGTCACCGCGCTCATCGTCATCATCGCGGTCATCCTCGTCTGTGCCTTCGGCGTCGTCACCGAGGCCGAGCATCTGGCCGGGCGCCTCGGCGATCCCTACGGCAGCCTCGTGCTCACCATCTCGATCTGCCTCATCGAAGTCATCCTCATCTCCGCGGTTCTGCTGGGTCCCGGCGACCATGCCACGATCGCCCGGGATTCGGTCATGGCCGTATCGATGATCATCCTCGGCGCGGTCGTCGGACTGTGCCTGCTCGTCGGCGGTCTGCGCCACGGAAGCATGGCCCACAACCGCACCGGCGCGACGAACTACCTGACGATGATCATCGCCCTCACCGCTCTCGCCTTCGCCGTGCCCGCGCTCATCGGCACGAACGGCAGCTATGAGACCTGGCAGGAGATCCCGATCGTCATCGCCACGATCGGCATCTACGCCTTCTTCCTCTACCGGCAGATGGGTCCGCAGGCCCAGGAATTCACCGAGGTCGATCCCCGCGTCGCACCCGCTCCGCACATCTCCCCCGCCGAGGAGGAGCCACGAGCTCAGGGCATCGTCGAGATCCTCTCGGTCCACCGCACCGAGATCATCCTCCGGCTGGCACTGCTCGTGACCACGGTCCTGCCGATCGTGCTGCTGTCGCACGATATGGCCTCTCTGCTCGATGACGGGTTCGGTCGCCTCGGCGCTCCTGTGGCCCTGTCCGGGGTGATCATCGCGATGATCGTCTTCCTGCCGGAGACGCTCACCTCGGTGCGGGCGGCGTGGAACGGCGAGATCCAGCGGGTGAGCAATCTGTGCCACGGGGCGCACGTGTCGACGGTGGGGCTGACCATTCCGAACGTGCTGGTCATCGGCATGATCACCGATCAGCCGATCGTGCTGGCCGAATCACCGATCAACCTGCTGCTGCTCGCCGTCATCGTGCTGGTCTCGATCACGGCGTTCGTCGGAAAGCGCGTCACCGCCGTCCACGGCGTTGCCCATCTCATCGTCTTCCTCGTGTTCGGGCTCGCGATCTTCGCCTGAGGGGCCGCGGATTTCGAAACGCACTGACACGCGATGCCGGAGCCGGCCCGCAGGTCCAGCAGGATCTCAGCCCTTGAGCACCCGGTAGCTGTCGACGCTCGAGGTCACGGCTCCACGGACGGAGCCGGACGGGGAGGCGGCGACGGCGGTGAGGAAGTCGACTGCTTCGGCGGTGATCTCCTCTCCGGGCATGACGTTGGGCACTCCCGGCGGGTAGGCGGCCAGCGAGTCCGCGGAGATCCGGCCCACGGCCTCGGCGGCGGGCACGATCTCGGTGGCCGCGAAGTAGCCCTCGCGGGGGCGCACGCGCACCGGCCCGGGAGCCGGCAGCTCCGGGAAGTCCGTCTGCGCGCGGCCGGTGCTCGACTGGGCCCGGCCCTCGTCCGATTCGATGACGCCGATGAGGGTGGCGAAGACGGAGTCGACATCGGGGGTCTTGCCCGCACCGATGACGGCCACCAGCGTTGTGTCGGTCGACATCTCGAAGTAGAGGTCGTGTTCGGTCATCAGCCGGTCGCGGA
>Ga0079225_10001901_pt1 | contig 11895 bp, 10 predicted proteins | sample Poulit2012_FD_76344 | JGI IMG/M metagenome (GOLD analysis project Ga0079225, IMG submission 76344) | Agricultural soil microbial communities from Georgia to study Nitrogen management - Poultry litter 2012 | ecosystem: Environmental > Terrestrial > Soil > Agricultural land | place: USA: Georgia...
ACGCGCAGAAGGTCTGGCGCAATGAGAATTCTGGAACTGGCCAGCAAGCTTTCTGCTTCTCCCGAGAACTCCTCTTCAAGAAACCATTTGACGGCAACCGAGGCGTCAACCACGAAGGGCGTGCAATCCGTGTCAGGCACCCTCTCGGTCCCGCCACTCGCGGATGATCCTGGTGGAATCGATGGGCGGTCCTGGAGGTGTCATCGAGCGGATGGCGCGAGCACGCTGGACGGAAGCCTCCCGTGTAGACCGTGAGGCTATGTTTTCGAGCAAGGCACGCACTTCGGCTTCGAGAGAGCGGTGATTGGCTGCGGCCCGCTGTTTCAGACGCTCGAGAGTCTTTTCATCGAGGTTGCGGATGGTGAGTGTGGCCATCAATGCCTCCGTGACCGCTATGACTGCATTTTGCTGTCATAATATAGGAGGGGCGATGCTTATCGGGTAGAGCCCAGTGAAGTTATCTGTCCGCCACCACACCCCTCACCCGAACAGCCCCTGCAGGAACCAGCGGCCGGCCTGGCGGTAGAGCCAGAAGCGGCGGCCGTCTTCGTCTTCCACGCGGAAGTAGTCGCGCGCCTCGGCCGGGTCGTCGCGCCACCATTCGCCGGAGAGGCGCTCGGGGCCCTCGGCGCGGATGATCCGGTGCAGGCGGCGGCGCCAGCGGAAGTGGACGGGGGGATGGTCCGGCAGCAGGGCCATGGCCTCGAGCGGCTCGGGGCGCGCCAGCAGCCGCAGGGGACGCGGCGGGGTCTGCGGCCAGACTGCTTCCTTCGGAAGGGGCAGGGGAGGACGGGGTCTTGCGGTGCGCTCCGGCAGATGGCTTTCCCATGGCAGCTGCCGACCGACAGCATCCTTTCCCAGCCGCACTCGCAGGCGATCGACGAGAGCCGCCAGTTCATCACCTTCTGCCAGCTCGCCCGCCGTTCCGAGGCTGATCTGCAGCGCCGTCAGCCTCTCTACCACCTCCGCCGCCAAGACGAGAGCATCGAGACCCAGGCGCGGCTCCAGCCGTTCGCGCTGCTGGGCGAAAAGACGAGCAAGATGCGCCGGATCGCGAGTGGCACGGCTGGTGGCCAGTTCCAGTTCCTGGCGGGTGCCCTCGGCGCGGAAGAGGCTGAGACGCAGCCGGCGCACCCCCTGCTTTTCCTGCTCCAGGCTGGCGCAGAGGCGGCCGATCAGCTGCTCGACCGCCCGGGCCAGGTCTTCCGGAGCTGCGATCGGCTCCGGAAAAGCCAGGCGAACCTCGTGCCGTGGCTGGGGACGCCGCGGCGAGAGGGATTCTCCTGCCTCTCCCAGAGCCTGACGCAAACGCAGGGCCGCTTCGGGGCCAAGACGCGTCGTCAGGCTGGCCGGCGGCAGGGCCAGGAGGTCACCGATGCGTCGCAGGCCGAAGCGCTGGAGCAGTTTCACCTTCTCCGGCGCCAGCCGCAGGGCGGCAATCGGCAGGGGAGCCAGGGCGTTGCGTTCCTCTCCCGCTGCGATGGTGCGCGCCGGTTGGCGAGGAGCGCAGCCGTAGCGGGCCAGCGCCCAGGCCGTCCCCGGTGTGGCGGCAAGACCCGCTCGACCCTGGTAACCCAGTCCTCGAAGACCGGAGAGCAGGCGCCGCAGCAGTTCTGCCTCTCCACCGAAAAGATGGCTGCAACCGGTCACGTCGAGCCAGAGCCCGGCACCGCCGCCCAGGACGGAGCTGCTTTCGACAGCGGTCCAGGGGGTGAAGCGCTCGCACCAGTCGGCCAGGCAGGTCAGTACAGTCAGATCGGCTTCCGGGGCATGAGCCTCGCTGCGCAGGTCGGGACAGAGCGCGCGCGCCTGCGAAAGCGTCATGCCAGGAGAGAGGCCGGCCTTCTCGGCTGCACCGTTGACGGCAAAGAGAATCTCGCGGCTGCCCTCCCGGCAGAAGAGAGCAGAGGCAGTTGCTTCAGGCGATAGCCGCCGTCTTTCCACCGCAAAGCGGGGCAGCCAGAGCGAGAGCACCCGTCGCATCGTTCCATTCCACTTCGAAAGCAGCCGGCTGACCCCCGCGACAGCGCAGCAGCTCCAGGCGCCAGCGGGCTCTTCCAACCAGCCCGCGAGGCAGGATCGGGTCGCTCGGCAGCCCGCCGATCCGCCAGCGGGTCACGGCGGGGCTGCCGGCGGTGGGACGCTTGCTCCGGCCGCAGCGCTGCAGCAGGAAACAAGGACGTCCGGCCTTTTCCGCGGCCAGCTGCAGGCGGCGGGCGGCGACCGGATCGATGCCGGCCACCTCGCCGGCCACGCCAGCCAGTTCATGGCACTGGAGACCCTGTTCCAGAGCCCAGAGCAGGTCTTCCGGGCGGCGAGCTCGGGCTCGGAGCAGGCGGCCCGGCGGTACACCCGCCAATGCGGCTGCCGGGGCATAAAGATCGTCGGCGCGGCTGACCCAGAGGAGTGTTCCCGGATGCCGTGCGAGCAGGCGGGCGCTCAGAGCAAGGAGAAAGCCCGTCGCCGCCCCCTCGTCCCCTTCTTGCCAGGCCGGCCAGAGCTCATGCAGCCCGGCGAGCCGCAGGCCGCCGCCGGGCAAGCGGCGATCGATCTCTTTCACCCCGAGGGGCAGGGCGGCGGAAGAGCTGTCATGCCGCCCTTTTCGTTCGAGGCGCTGGATGTCTTCACGAAGCTCGTTCAGATCTCTTGGAGCAGTCGGACGCATGGCTGATTCTTTGTTCATGATATGTTCTTATTTGAGGGGTTTCCTCGAATCAAGAGGAGTCCTCTCCATCGCCATTTTCCGAGCGCGTAGCAGGCGTTAAACTTGTTTCATGCAGCTGACGCCCGATCTGCTTCTACGCGCCTATGCCCTGGGAGTTTTCCCGATGGCGGAAAACCGCCAGTCGGAGGAGCTGCACTGGGTCGACCCGGATCTGCGTGGCGTACTGCCACTCGATGCCGTGCATTTGCCGCGCAAGCTCTATCGGCGGCTCAAGCGCCAGGATTTTCTGGTCACCTGCAACCAGGCCTTTGCGCAAGTGATCCGCGCCTGCGCGGAGCCCGCCGCCAATCGTCCAGAGACCTGGATCAATCCCACGATCGAGCGGCTCTACAGCGAACTGCACTGCATCGGCTTTGCTCATTCAGTCGAGGTCTGGACAGCCAGGGACGAGGGGCGCCAGCTCGTCGGCGGCCTCTATGGAGTCAGCCTGGGCGCCGCCTTCTTCGGCGAATCCATGTTCACCCGTGCCACCGACGCCAGCAAGGTGGCGCTGTTCCACCTGATCATCCGCCTGCGCAGGGGCGGCTTCCTGCTGTTGGACACCCAGTTCACGACACCTCACCTGCGCCGTTTCGGCGCGGTGGACGTGCCGCGTGATCACTACAAGGGGCTGCTGGGGCGTGCCCTGCGGGAAAGCGCCACCCTTCCAGTAGAGCTTGCACCTGAGGACTTCCAGAAGGAGCTCGAGAAGCTTCGTGAAAGCCAAAGGATAAGGCAGGATCCCTGATGGAGTTCAGGGCAAAACCGGGCCTTCTTTCTACAACTCGCGCGTGGACAAACCAGGGCTAATGGACTAGCTCTTCCCGCCGTTTGCGGATGCAGCATGGGGGAAGAGGGTGCAGGCAGGAAAGCAGGTCGCGGCCGAAGAAGACCATAGCTACAGCAGCCGCCCCTGGCTCTACCGCATTGCCCTCGCTGCGGGAATTGTAACGGTTGGCTTCCATCTTTGGGTCGCCTTTTCCGGCCTGATCCCCAATCTGATCACGCGCCCGGGTCACCTGGCGCTGGCCATCGTGTGGATCTTCTTCATTGGCCTTACCGCCGGACGTGGGCGCCTCGACCGCTATTTCGGCTGGATCCTGGGCGCGGCGGGCCTCCTTGCCTGCGGCTATATCATGGTCGAGCGAACCACCCTCATTCGCCAGTATGGTGCCCTGGAAGGCCCCCTGCAGATGGTGGTAGGGCTGACCCTGCTGCTGGTGGTTCTGGAAATGGCGCGGCGGGCGATCAAGGCGGTGTTGCCGACGGTAGCCTCGATCGTTCTGATCTACGGCTATCTCGGCGAATATATCCCTGGTACCTTCGGTCACGCAGGCATCCCCACGGACTACTACATCGGCACGCTCACCATTACCGAAGCGGGCCTCTGGGGGACGCTGACCGGCACTTCGGTGGAAATCGTTTCCCTTTTCCTCATTCTCGGCGCTTTCATTTCCGCCGGCCAGGCCGGCACCGGCTTCATGTCGCTGGCCATGCAGGTGGCCGGACGCCTGCGCGCGGGAATTGCCAAGGTTGCTGTCGTCTCCTCCGCGCTCTACGGCACGATCTCGGGCGTCGCTGCGGCCAATACCGCCTCGAGCGGCATGATCACCATTCCGGCCATGAAGCGGCGAGGCTATCCCCCCTCCTTTGCGGCGGCGGTGGAGGCCGTGGCCTCTACCGGCGGGCAGATCATGCCGCCGATCATGGGGGCCGGTATCTTCATCATGGCAGAGCTGCTCCGGACCCCCTACACGGAGATCATGGTTGCCGCGACCCTTCCTGCGGTGCTCTTCTTCGTCACCGCCTGGATGGGCGCCCACGTCTATGGCCTGCGCTACGATCTGCGGGGCATGAGCCGAGAGGAACTGCCTGGCTGGGCCCTGGTCGCCCAGACTGTGCCCTTCTTTCTGGTACCCTTTACCATCCTGATCGGTTCCCTGGCCTTCACCAACTATACCCTTTCCTTCGCCGCGGTCTTTGCGACCTTCGCGACCTGGCTGATGCTCTTCATCCAGGAAGGCGGGGAGCTTTCGATCGGTGGCTGGTGGACCCGTACCCAGCGGGCCCTGATCTCCGGGTCGCAGCAGGTGGCGAGCATCGCGGCCATCATCATCTGCGCCGGCATCATCGTCGGCGTCTTCAACATGACCGGCCTGGGGGTGAAGCTGACCTCCATGATCCTCTCGGTCTCCGGCGGAGAACTCTGGGCCGTCCTGCTGCTGACCGCGGTGGCCAGCCTGGTGCTGGGCATGGAGCTGCCGACCACGGCGGCCTATATCATCTGCGTTGCCGTTGCGGGGCCGGCGCTGGTGGAGGTAGGGCTCCCGGAACTCTATGCGCACCTCTTTGTTTTCTGGTATGCGCTGCTCTGTACCATCACGCCGCCGGTCTGCGGCAATGTTTTCATCGCTGCGGCAATCGCCAAGACGCCCTGGTTGCCGGTTGCCCTGAAGTCGATGCAGCTCGGCCTCGGCCTCTTCCTCGTTCCCCTCGGCTTCGTCTTCAATCCTTCGCTCCTGACCCTGGGCAGTGAGCCTCTGCTGGCCGTCGCTGCGGCCGTCAAGGTCGGCTTGGGTCTCACCCTTGTTTCCTATGCGGCGGTGGGTGAAGCGGGGAAGCCCTTCCGCCGGCTTCTTTCCTTGCCCCTGGGCCTCATTCTGATCCTGCAGTTCGGGATCTGAACAGCGATCGGCAGCAGATTACGGCTCGGGTTCATCAAGAGCCGTTAACCCCGCTGCGCGGTGGTTGAGCGGGGTGTACCGCATTCAGGATGACGTGCCATGGAGGTTCTCCCATTGCATGTGGAATGCTTGGATCTTGCTCCTGTGACTGGCTCAGGAGGTATTTGCTCTGGTGCGATTAGCTCCGATTGGAATGAAACCTCCCGCCAGTCGGCGTGTTCTCCTCGTGGGCGAGACGAGGGGAACGGCTGAAGCGCCAGTCGTCGCAATCTCCGGACTTCGCTGCGGTCGATCGGACGGCTACGGCAAAGGACAAGTCCAAACAAATATGGAGATGCACCATGAGGAAAAGCTTGCTTTCAGCGGTTTCGGCCTTGGCAATCCTGTTAGCCGGGGGCGTGGCCCTGGCCCAGGACAGTGGCAGCGCCGGAGCCGGGGCAGCCACTGGCGGCAATGGCGCTGCGAGCGGCGCCGCCACTGGCGGCGACAGTGCGCCAAGCGGCACCGCTCCAGGCGGAACTGCCCCGGGTGATGACGCCACCACCGGCACTGGCGCCGCTACTGGAGCGGGTGAGCCTCCCGGCGGCGATGCAACGACCGGTGACGGCACGGGTACCGGCGCCCCGACCGGGCAGGGCGCTACGGGCAATGGCGGTGGGGACACCGGCATAGGTCCCGACGATCCTGATACCATCAGGCCAGACGACAACGACTAGAGTGGGTCGGGTTGTATCCATCTCAGAGTAGAGCAGATCCCACTCCGGTGGGATCTGCGCTCTGGGCCTCGACAGCAGGTGATTCTGCCGCGCTGTACAAGGCACCAGCCGCAGCCTGCTACAGGTACTCTTCGCCCACTCCCTCTTCGCACGCCGTGGACCCAAGGCCTGCTACGCGATCCCTGTTCCTGCTGTCCTCGCGCCGGCAGCCGGAGGTCGTGTTACCTCTCCTTTCGAACGGGGCCGACCCTCTCCAATAGTGGTACTTCCTCAATCCCGATGTTCGGGAAAGCAAAAATGGAGGTGCGCATGTTGGAAGGAAGCAAAGGGGGGAGTGATCTCCGCAGGATCTGTGGGGCGGGGCTTGTACTCCTGCTCGCAACATCTGGCATGGCTTTGGCAGAAGCTGACGGCCCGGACGCCTGGCGCGTGGTCGACGTCGCAGCCAATGACCGGCTCAACGTGCGCATGGGCCCTGGAACCCAGTATCCGGTGATTGGCCGCTTCGCCCATGACGCGCGCGGCCTGCAGCAGGTGACCTGTGTGCCGCTGCTGAAAGCGGAATTCTACTTCGAGATGACCGAGGCCGAGCTCGATGCCTTGCCGCCGCGCTGGTGTTTGATGCAAAGCGCGGACCGGAGCATCGAGGGCTGGGTCGCACAGCGCTACCTTGCGGAAGATCATGTCCTCGAGGCGGACCCGAGCGCCCCGGACCTGGACGAGGTGGCACAAGACGTGACCGTGGCAGCGGAACGGCTCGTGCAGCAGCTCTACGACGATCATCTCCGGGCCATGCGCGGCGGTTTCACGAGCCCGCTGGATCCCGCACGTGCCGCGGATTTCTTCACCGCACCGCTTGTCGACTCGATAGCCCGCGACGGGCTTCAAGCCGACCCCCTGTTCGATGCTCAGGATGCAGAGATTACCGACCTGCAGGTGGCGCTCGATGCGGAGCAACCGATGTTCCGCGGCATGATCACCGTCAATGCGGATTTCCGCAATTTTGGCCATCCGCGCCGCGCGGTCGTGCTTCTGCGCGTCGAGGAGGGGGAGCCGCGCGTCATCCGCATCGAGCACGAAGGCTGGAGCTTCGAGTAGGTGTGGCTGGCTTCCGCCGGGGCCGAGCCCCGGCGGAAGTGGCCTTACTCCACGTTGATCGTCACTCGGCTCAGCACCTTGCGCGCGGTCACGTCGAGCAGGCGGAACTCGTAGAAGCCAGGCTGCTCAGGAAGCGTGAAGGTAAGTGGACCGTCGGCGGCCTGCTGCACGTCGATCCAGGTGAAGTCGGCCTGCTCGGGACGAGCGAAGGTGACACGCTGATCGTTGGCCGTGTTCTCGGCCGTCCAGCGCACCTCCACGCTTTCGCCCGGGGCGCCGGTCTCCGGCGCCTCGAGGAGCCCGCCTTCATGGAGCGCGGCGGTTTCCGCTACCACCTCGACCATGTGGCTGGCCAGGATCCGACTACCCTGGTCCAGCACATAGCGGATCTCGTAGAGACCGGTCTCGTCCGGTGCCTTCAGCGCAGCTTCACTGCGACTGCCTATACGGACGAAGTCCCCACTGGCACCCTCCTCTGCACCCATGGGTACGAGGGTGACATAGTCCCGAGAATGCGGCGGCGTGCCCGACCAGGTGATGCGGATCTCGGTGCCGGCGCGTACGGTGCCCGGACCATCAAGCTCGATGTCCGCCTCAACGACCTGAATCGCCGCCGAGGCCACGGTTTTCTGTCCCGCATCGAGCACGTAGCGCACCTCATAAAGCCCGGGCTCGGCGGGTGCGCGGAGCGTGCCGTCCCCGCCGCTTCCCACACGCGAGAAATCACCGTAGGTACCTTCATCCGCGCCCGGTGCCACGATCGTGACGTAGTCGCGCGGGTGAATGCCCCTCGACCACTGCACGGGGAAAGAGGTGCCGACCAGGGCACTCTCTGGCGCCCGGAGAGAGACTTGCGCCGCGACGATCTCGATCATGGAGCTGGCCAGAGTCCTGGAGCCTTCCTGCAGCACATAGCGCACCTCATAGAGACCCGGATCCGCGGGCGCCTGGAGGGAGCCTTCGGTCTTGTCACCGACGCGCGTGAAGTCACCATATTGGCCTTCTGGTGCGCCAGCCGGAACGATGGTCACAAAGTCGCGCGGATGTATTCCCGCCGACCAGGAGACTGCAAAGGTCTCGCCGGCGGTCGCCGTTTCCGGCGCTTCCAGAGAGGCTTGCGCGGCAATGATTTCGATCTCGGCGGTGGCAAGGGTCCTGGAGCCTTCTTCAAGTACGTAGCGCACCTCGTAGAACCCAGGATCCGCGGGCGCCTGGAGGCTGCCGTCGGTCTTGTCGCCGACGCGCGTGAAGTCACCATATTGGCCTTCTGGTGCGCCAGCCGGAACGATGGTCACATAGTCGCGCGGATGTATTCCCGCCGACCAGGATACTGGAAAGGTTTCACCGACAGTCGCCGTTTCCGGCGCTTCCACAGAGGCTTGCGCCGCCACGATCTCGATCTGAGCGGCGGCGAGAGGCCTGCTCTCTTCCTGAGACACATAGCGCACATCATAGAGGCCCGGCGCTGCGGGGGCACGCAGGATGCCCTCGCTCCTGTCTCCGACCCGGGTGAAGTGGCCGTGGGCTCCTTCATCCGCGCCCAGAGGGACGATCGTGACGTAGTCCCGCGGTGCCTGCTCGGCTGCTCGCCAGGATACCGAGAAGTCGGCACCGCTCGTTGCGTTCTCGGGCACTGCAAGCGTCACGCTTGGCGTCGTTATAGGTTCTGGGACAGGTTCTGGGGCAGGTTCCGGCTCGGCCAGGGGCGCTTCGGCCATCGTCGAGCCCACCGCCCCCAGGGCCTCACCCAACTCTCGGGCATTGCTGGCGGAAACGAAGCGACCACCTGTGTGTTCGGCCAGACAGGCAATCGCCTCCTGCTCCTCATCCTTCAGGTCGAAGCCAACAACATGGGCGGTGAAGTTGACTCCGTTCTGCGCCAACGTCCGGGCGAGCGCGCAGGGGTCGCGCTGGCAGCTTTCGATGCCGTCGGTCATCAGCACCACCGTCGCTGGAGCGTCGCGGTAGGCCAGCGTTTCGGCTGCCTGTTCCACGGCTGCGGTGAGGGGCGTCTTGCCCTTCGGGGATATGCCGTTGATGGCTGCAAGGAACTCCGTACGCTCGAAGGGCCCCGGCGTGATCATCGTCTCGATGTCGTTACAGTCGCCTTGGCGGCGGTGGCCATAGGCCATCAGGCCGACATTGGCGTCCTCTGACCATTGGTCGAAGAGGTGATCCATCGCCTCGCGCGCGATCTGGATCTTGGCGGTACCTTCTATCTGCCCCCACATGGAGTTCGATCCATCAAATACGACCATAACGTCGTCCGCGGCCGCCATCGGGCCCGCCGCGAGCGCCAGAAAGGCCGCTGCGGCGATGGTTGTCGCCTTGTACATGAGTTCTCCTGTTACCCCTGATCTTGCGCGCTGGAAACTTAGCTCACAGCTTCCGCAGTTTCTGCTGATCCCGCCGGAGCAGTCGTTGAGGCTGCCTTCTGCTTGAGTTCGCGGAACTTGCTCGAAAGGCTCTCGAGCTTTGAATCCCATGCGGGATCCGGCTCCTGGCCCTCGATGGTTTTGAAATAGACCTGCATCATGCAGGTAATGGCGAAGGGCTCGAGCAGCGCGACCTTGACGCTCCAGGCAAAGAGCACCGCGAAGACCATGCCGCCCGCCGACCAGGCACCGGGAATCGCATAGACTGCGAGGCCCGCTGGCGCCAGCATCACCAGGAAGACGAGAAAGGACAGACCGTAGACGATCAGCGCCAGCCAGGCCGCGTTCTTGAGCATCGGCTTGTAGTTCTGGCCGTAGAGCACGAGGCCGCTGCGCGCCGACTCCCAGGCGTTGGTCGAGCGGGTGCGCAGGGCATAGGCCAGAATCACTTCATCGACAAAGCCAACCGCGATGCGCAGGAAGGCGTGAATGACGGTGACCAGTTGCCGGGCTCCCGGGATCGGCAGGATGGTCATCATGCCCCGCAGAAGGCCCGTGACAGCTCTCAGGACGCCCTTGATGAGTTGGTCGATGACGAAGAGCACGCTGGTCTGGGCGAAGCGCTCGCTCACCACGGTGCGGGCATGAGCGATCTGCGAGCGTCCCTCCGGCATGGGCTTGCCGTCGAGAAGTTCGACCAGCACGGCAATGTGGCCGGCCTTGACGATATAGAGGGTGTATTCGCGCAGGAAGTACATCACCACGCCGACGATCGTGAAGCCGGCCACCCCGCCCCAGAAGGTGGCGCCCGCCCGGAAACCCGCATCGCCCAGACCGCCGATACCCCAGCCGACGCCGGCGCCGACCCCGGTCATCAGTACGTAGGCGAGAGCGACGCCGAAGTAGACGGCCATGCGCAGCAGGATGAAGGGCGCTGTGCGCGCCATCAGCCCGAGCGCCTGCCCGATGGAAAAATCCCACACGATGGAAACCTCCGCAGCTTCGCGTTCCCCTATTGCAGGTCTAGGGCCTGATCCGCAGCCTGTCCCCCTTCAAACAGAGGGGGCAAGGTGCGGAACAAAGGGATAAGTGGAACGACGGGCTTGAGAAGAGGAGGCGCTGCGACTGGCTGCACTTCACCACCTCCTCGATGCTCGAACGTGTCTTGTGCACCTGCAACTTCCGGAGGTAGCTGGATGTCTGATTTGCGCCCCTTTGCCTTGGCGCTAGGCCTGGCGCTTTTACCAACGGCCCCCGCGCTGTTACAGGGCGCGCCTGCCCAGGCCGATAGCGGTTCCGTCACGATGGATGTGCTGGGGACACTGTCGGCCAGCCTGGATGGGGAGGCGGACGAATGGCTGACTATCACCGGTACTCTCGACGGTGAGACTGGTGCCAGCGCCAGCTGGGAGCACATGACTTTCGACATGCCGGGCGGCTCCGATTTGCAGTCCCAGTTCATGGCGATGGCCGGGGACCAGGTATCTGAAGAGGAGCGCCGCCAACTCGAGCAGCTGGGCGCCTTGCTCGGCGAGTCGAACCCTATAGCTGAGATGTTCGGCCAGATGATGGGAGTGCCCGGCATGGGCAAGGGCATGGTGAGAATCAGCATTGCCGGCCACCATCCCGCCAGCCCGAACATCCTGAGTGAACAGGTGCTGGCACTCGATGTCACACTCGGGGCAGGTGCCGATCCCGCGTCCTTCACGGGCCAGGCGCATCCGGCGGACATCCAGTACGTCGCGGAGAACTCAAGCGGCTTCTTGCCCGATGTCTTCTATGTGTCCGGGGAGGATGGTCACCCGGCAACAGTCGTCTTCGAGCGGCTTGAACTCGAACCGGGTGGCGGCCATGCCGCCGGTCGCTTCGAAGGGAGCCTCTGCCGGATGGAGAGTGCGCGCTTGATGGAGGGGCCGGATTTGTCCGATTGCATTCGTGCCGAGGGGCACTTCGATACGGCGCTTGTCGAGCAATAGGCTCTTCGCTTGGAGATAGCAGCCATGTGGGGCTTAGGGGCTGTTGAGATAGGAGACTTTGTTGGAGCTGTGTCTCTGGTGCCAGCTTCGACGAACCGCCCGACGCGTCATTGCGAGCCGAGTACCCTGCTTTGCGGTGACGGATCGGGAGAGGAGCTGACCGGCTGGCGGCGCCGCTTGCACCGGCGCATGGATCGCTTCGTGGGCCTGCGGCCTCTCCGCGATGACGAAGGGGGGACCGAAGTTCATCGCGAGGCCGCAGGCCGACGAAGCGATCCAGGGCCACAGGCAGGGAGCCCCTGGAGTCTCGCCCTCCCTCTTAGTGCTGCTCTCCTGGTCCTC
>Ga0079225_10001903_pt1 | contig 11888 bp, 10 predicted proteins | sample Poulit2012_FD_76344 | JGI IMG/M metagenome (GOLD analysis project Ga0079225, IMG submission 76344) | Agricultural soil microbial communities from Georgia to study Nitrogen management - Poultry litter 2012 | ecosystem: Environmental > Terrestrial > Soil > Agricultural land | place: USA: Georgia...
CCCGAACAACTCCCTGACGAAAATTCCCGACCAACAGCGATTGCGGACGACCAGGCTGCTCACGCCGTCGCCGCATTGCCACATATTAATTTCACCTATCGGGCGACCGAGCTGGCCGTGACCGGTGACTCTGAGGCAGAGGAGGGGGGCGCCGCGGAGAAAGAGCTTGCGGGCAGCGCCGTGGCAGCCAGCCCCGAGTCGGCCGCGTCCCAGGCCAGGGCAGAAAATAACGCTGAAGCAGAGGCGGGCTCTGTCGAGGCTCCTGTTGAGTCCACTGTTGACGCCGAAACTGACGCGGCAGTAGAAGATCGACCCGCCGACACCGCCCCGCCACCACAGCAGGTCGCCGCCGATGAGTTGCCGTCGCCAACTGACGCCGCCGATGAGCCCGTCGAGCTGGCCCAGCTGGAGGAGCCGTCAGCGCAAGAAGAGCCCTTAGCCGAAGCAGAGCCGTTAGCGCAGGAGGAGCCTTCAGCGAATGAAGAGCCTTCAGCGGATAACGAGCCCTCAGCGGATAAAGAGCCCTCTGCTCATGAAGAGCCCTCAGCCGAAGAGGAATCTGCCACTCCGGTGTCTTCCCGGGTCGCAGAGGACGCCCCGGCCGAGTCCGAAAAAGTCCCGCCCAAAGTTGCCAACAGCGAGCTGATCGTGCCGACGTTGCCGCGGGCGCGCAATATCGACCTGACCGAACCGGTTGTGGGTGAGTTGCAATCCGAGGTGGAAGTGCTGTCCAGTGAGACGCTTGCGGAGACGGACATCAGCGCTGGAGAAGAACTGGTCCTGCTCGGTGCCCGGGTGCAGCCGGGCACCACCACGCGGTTGTCGTGGTCGCCACACGATGCGTTTGAGGGCATTTCGGTGCCGACACCGGTGCTGGTGGTAAACGGCGCCAAGCCCGGACCGGTGCTGTGTCTCACCGGCGCCGTCCATGGCGACGAGCTCAACGGCATCGAGGTCATTCGCCGCGTCCTCTACGATCTCAACGCCGCCGATGTGTCCGGTGCCGTGATCGGCGTGCCCATCGTCAACCAGCCGGGCTTTCGGCGCAACTCCCGCTACCTGCCCGACCGACGCGACCTGAACCGCTACTTTCCCGGCACACCGGACGGCAGCTCCGCCGCACGCATCGCCTACTCCTTTTTCCAGGACATCGTGGTCAACTGCGATATGCTGGTGGACATCCACACCGGCTCCTTTCACCGCACCAACCTGCCACAGCTGCGCGCCGACCTGAACAACCCGGCGGTGGCCGAGTTTGCCCGCGCATTCGGGGACATGGTGGTGTTGCACGGGGAAGGGCAGCCCGGCACGCTGCGGCGTGAGGCGGTCGACATCGGTATTCCAGCCGTGACCGTGGAGGCTGGCGAGCCGATGCGAATCCAGGAGGGCGCTGTGGCGGATGGCGTCAAGGGTATCCGCACGCTGATGACCAGCCTGGGCATGTCGTCGCGACCGTTCTTCTGGTCGCGCCCGCGACCGGCCTATTACCATTCTTACTGGGTGCGGGCCTCGCGCGCCGGGCTTTTGATGAGTTCGGTGGAGCTCGGCGCCCAGGTGCGTGAGGGCGACGTGCTCGGCGTGGTGATCAATCCCATCACCAACGAGCAGTCGGAGGTGGTGGCGCCGTTTACAGGCAAGGTGATCGGGATGGCGCTCAATCAGGTGGTGATGCCCGGTTTTGCCGCCTATCATGTGGGAATCCAGGCAAGCGAAGAGGAGATGCGCCAGGCGACGGACCCGGGCATTGCTCAGGCGCCCGAGCTGGGTGTGGAGGAGCCAGAGGACGCGACGATGGATGCACCGCGGGCCAGTGATGGCTACGAGTCTGATGTGCCGGCCGAGGCACAACCCGATGCGCCTGATCACAGGGAAGAATAAACTGACGAGCCAGATTGACGACAAACGCCCGGCGATTCGTTGAGATAGCCCCACCGTTCTGGTAATCTGGCGCCCCATCAAGAGAAGGACTGCCAACGGTTGCTGCGCTGCCGCTCTCAGGCTTTTGTCCCATTTGCTTCACCGTTTTCTGACTGTCTAAAAGGGCCTGCATGACGCGCTTCATTTTTGTAACTGGTGGTGTTGTTTCTTCTCTGGGCAAGGGCATCGCCGCCGCCTCGCTGGGTGCCATCTTGGAAGCGCGTGGCCTCAAGGTGACGGTGCTCAAGCTTGATCCCTATCTCAACGTTGATCCGGGCACCATGAGCCCCTTTCAGCACGGTGAGGTCTACGTCACCGAAGACGGCGCCGAAACCGACCTCGACCTCGGCCACTACGAGCGCTTCCTCAATTCGCGCATGACCCGCCGCAACAATTTCACCAGCGGTCAGGTCTACGAGACCATTCTGCGCCGCGAGCGCCGCGGCGATTACCTTGGCGGCACCGTCCAGGTCATTCCTCACGTGACCGACGAAATCAAGCGGCGCATCATGGCCGGTGCCGATGGCGCTGATATTGCGCTGGTGGAGATCGGCGGCACCGTCGGCGACATCGAGTCCCAGCCGTTTCTCGAGGCTATCCGTCAGCTCAAGGTCGAGCTCGGCTCACAGCGCTCGCTGCTGATGCACCTCACGCTGGTGCCGTACATCGCCACCGCGGGCGAAACCAAGACCAAGCCCACCCAGCATTCGGTGAAGGAACTGCGCTCCATCGGCCTGCAGCCCGATATCCTGCTGTGCCGCTCCGAAGTGGAAATCGACGACGGACAGCGCAACAAGATCGCGTTGTTCACCAGCGTCGAGCAGCGCGCCGTGGTGCCACTGATGGATGCCCGTACCATCTACGACATTCCGCGTCATCTGCATCGCTGGCAGCTCGATGAAATCATCGTGCAGAAGTTCGGTCTGCAGTGTCCGCCGGCCGACCTGAGTGAGTGGGACTGGGTGGTGGAAAACCACCTCAACCCCGAGCACGAAGTCACGGTGGCGATGGTGGGCAAGTACATGGAGCTGCTTGACGCCTACAAGTCGCTCAACGAAGCGCTGACTCACGCCGGCATCCACACTCGCACCCGTGTCCATGTACGCTACATCGACTCGGAAACGCTGACACTCGACGATCTGTCGCTCCTGAAGGGCTGCAACGCAATCCTGGTGCCAGGCGGGTTCGGCGAGCGCGGCGTGGAAGGCAAGATCGTCGCTGCCCGTTACGCGCGTGAGAATCGTATTCCTTACCTGGGTATCTGTCTCGGCATGCAGGTGGCAGTGATCGAGTTTGCGCGCAACGTGCTCGGACTGGCGGAAGCCAACAGCACTGAGTTCAACCGCGATACGCCCGATCCGGTGATCGGTCTGATCACCGAGTGGGTGGATCAGTCCGGCCAGGTGGAAGTGCGCAGCGAGAAATCCGATCTGGGCGGTACCATGCGTCTCGGTGCTCAGCCCAGCCGCCTGGTGGAGGGCAGTCGTGCTGCTTCCATCTACGGCTCGGAGCATGTGGTCGAGCGTCATCGCCACCGCTACGAAGTCAACAATACTTACGTGCCGCAGCTGCAGGAAGCCGGTCTGCAGGTCGGTGGCTGGTCCGCCGAGAACGACCTGGTGGAAACCGTGGAAATCCCGGATCACCCGTGGTTCTTCGCGTGCCAGTTCCACCCCGAGTTCACGTCGACACCCCGTCGCGGCCATCCCCTGTTTTCCCAGTTTATTCAAGCGGCACGAACGCACTGCGAGCGAGGAGCATCCGCCTCACTCACCACTGACTGAGGGCGCGCCATGGACATTCGCACCATTGAAGTTGCTGGCCTCAAGGTCGCCAACGACCGGCCGTTTGTGTTGTTCGGGGGCATGAACGTACTCGAATCGCGCGAGCTGGCACTCGAGGTTGCGGCCGCCTACATCGAAGTGACGCAGAAGCTGGGCATTCCGTACGTTTTCAAGGCGTCTTTCGACAAGGCCAATCGCTCCTCGATCCACTCCTTTCGCGGACCGGGCCTCGACAAGGGTCTCAGCATCCTCGCCGAGATCAAGGAGCGCTATGACGTGCCCCTGATCACCGACGTGCACGAGCCCCATCAGTGCGTGCCGGCGGCGGAGGTATGCGATGTGATCCAGCTGCCGGCCTTCCTGTCGCGGCAAACCGATCTGGTGGTGGCGATGGCAGAAACAGGCGCGGCCATCAACATCAAGAAGGCCCAGTTTCTCGCGCCCCGGGAGATGGAGCACATCCTGCAGAAATTTCGCGAAGCCGGCAATGAGCGCCTGATGCTGTGCGAGCGCGGCAGCTCGTTCGGCTACAACAATCTGGTGGTGGACATGCTGGGCTTCGGTATCATGAAACAGTTTGGCTACCCGGTCATTTTTGACGTCACCCACAGCCTGCAGATGCCGGGCGGCCTGGCGCAATCGGCCGGTGGCCGCCGCACGCAAGTGGTGGAGCTCGGCCTGGCGGGCATGTCGCAAGGACTGGCCGGACTGTTTCTCGAAGCGCACCCCGACCCGGATCAGGCCAAGTGTGACGGGCCCTGTGCCTTGCCACTCGACCGGCTCGAGCCGTTCCTCACGCGCATGAAAGCGGTGGACGACCTGGTCAAGAGCTTCGCACCGCTGACGATCCGGTGATACGGCAACCTGCACTTTTGATTCAATCAGACTGACTACGATGGAGTGAGCCTCCCCATGAGCAAGATTGTTGACGTACGCGCCTACGAGGTGCTCGATTCCCGCGGTAACCCCACCGTTAACGCCGATGTCATTCTCGACAACGGCATTATCGGCAGCGCTTGCGCGCCGTCCGGTGCTTCCACCGGTTCCCGCGAGGCACTCGAGCTGCGCGACGGCGACAAGAGCCGCTACCTGGGCAAGGGCGTCCTCAAGGCCGTTGCCAACGTGAACACCCGCATTCGCGAACTGTTGCTGGGCAAGGACGTGACCGAGCAACGCCTGCTGGACGAGGCAATGATCGCCGCCGACGGCACCGACAACAAGGCGGTGCTCGGCGCTAACGCCATTCTGGCAGTATCGCTGGCGGCGGCTCGCGCGGCGGCTGGGTCCCGCGGTGTACCGCTCTACGCGCACATCGCCGACATCAACGGCACCTCCGGCCAGTATTCCATGCCGGTGCCGATGATGAATATCCTGAACGGCGGCGAGCACGCCGACAACAACATCGATATTCAGGAGTTCATGATCCAGCCGGTCACCGCGCCATCCTTCGCCGAGGCGTTGCGTGAAGGTGCCGAGATCTTCCACACCCTGAAAAGTGTTCTGAGCGCACGAAACCTGAGCACGTCGGTGGGCGACGAAGGCGGCTTCGCACCGAACCTGCCGTCCAACGAAGCTGCCCTCGAAGTCGTGGCCGAAGCGGTCGAGAAGGCCGGCTACCGGCTGGGCGACAACATCACGCTGGCGCTGGACTGTGCCGCCACCGAGTTCTATCGCGATGGCCGTTATCACCTGTCCGGCGAAGGCAAGAGCTTCGATTCGGCGGGTTTTGCCGACTACCTGGTGGAGCTGACCCAGCGCTACCCCATCCTCTCCATCGAAGACGGTATGGACGAAAGCGACTGGGACGGCTGGGCTGATCTCACCCGCAAAGGCGGCGACAAGCTGCAGCTCGTGGGTGATGACCTGTTCGTGACCAACACGCGCATTCTCCAGGAGGGCATCGACAAGAAAATTGCCAACTCCATCCTCATCAAGTTCAATCAGATTGGCTCGCTTTCCGAAACGCTCGACGCCATCCGCCTCGCCAAGGAGGCCGGTTACACTGCCGTGATTTCTCACCGCTCCGGTGAGACAGAGGACACCACCATTGCCGACCTGGCGGTGGGTACGGCTGCCGGGCAGATCAAGACCGGCTCCCTGTGCCGCTCTGACCGCGTTGCCAAGTACAACCGCCTGCTGCGCATCGAGCAGGAACTCAACGGAATGGCGCCGTACCGCGGCCGTGCCGAACTGAAGGGCTGAGGGCTGCGATAGCGCGCTGCTCCGGAGTCGCTGTCATGCGCTGGCTGATCGGCTTGCTGATGGTGCTGTTGCTTACCCTGCAGTGGCGACTCTGGACCGGGGAAGGCAGTCTCGCGCAGTACCACCACCTCCACGAGCGCATTGAGGAGCAACGCCAGACCAACGAGTTTCTGCGCGAACGCAATCTCGAGCTGGCGGTTGAAGTGGAGGCGTTGCGCGAGAGCGACGATGCTGTGGAAGAGCGCGCTCGGGCTGACCTTGGCATGATTCGCGACGGCGAGATTTTCTACATGATTGTCGAGGGTGGCGAAGCCCGTGAGCCACGTCGATAATCCGGTCCGTTACTGGGCAGTCGTTCCGGCCGCGGGCGTGGGGCGTCGCCTGGGCGAATCCATTCCCAAGCAGTACCTGTCGCTGGACGGTATACCCATGATGCAGCACACGCTGCAGCGCCTGCAGTCGATCCACGGTCTCCAGGGTGGTGTGCTGGCCCTCGCGACTGACGACCGCTGGTGGCCGGCTCTCGACTTTCCGGGAAAAAGCTGGTGGCAGGTCACGGAGGGCGGGGCGGAACGCAGTGACAGCGTGCTGAAAGCACTCGATGCCCTGGCGCCATTGGCGGCCGCGGATGACTGGGTGCTGGTTCACGATGTGGCGCGACCGTGCATCGCCATCGCGGACGTGGTTCGCATGATGACGCTGCTCGCTGACCATCCGGTGGGTGGTCTGCTCGCCGTACCGCTTTCGGACACCGTAAAAGTCGCCGCGCCCGAAGCCGATACCGGGGCTGAGCGGGGCGTGTGCATCGACACCACCCTCGATCGCAGTCGCCTCTGGGGCGCTCAGACCCCGCAGATGTTCCGGTTCGGCCTGCTGCGGGCGAGCTTGCAGGCCGCCGCTGATGCGAAGCTTCCCGTCACCGACGAGGCGTCCGCGCTGGAGCAGCGCGGCTATCGACCGCAGCTGGTGCACGGTCGCCGCGACAATATCAAAGTGACCGAGCCGGGCGATCTTCTTCTGGCTACGGCCATTCTGCAACTACAGACTTTCAGTGACGGACATTGCTCATGAGGATCGGACACGGTTTCGATGTTCACGCTTTTGGCCCCGGCGACAGTATTGTGCTGGGCGGCGTCACGATTCCCTACCATCAGGGCCTGGTGGCTCACTCCGACGGCGACGTCTTGATTCATGCGTTGTGCGATGCCTTGCTGGGCGCAGCCGGCATGGGCGATATCGGGCGACATTTCCCTGACAATGATCCGGCCTGGGAAGGCGTGGACAGTCGTCACCTGCTCCGTCAGGTGGTCACCTGGCTGGCGGAGCGGGGCTGGCAACTGAGCAACGCCGACATCACCCTGGTGGCGCAGGCACCGCGACTGGCTGCACACATCGATGCGATGATCGAGCATCTGGCCGCTGACCTGAACTGCGCTGTGGACAGCCTGAACATCAAGGCGACCACTACCGAAAAGCTGGGCTTCGTGGGTCGCAAGGAGGGCATCGCCTGTCACGCCGTCGTGCTCCTGGTCGTCCGCCAGAGCGGAGTGACACCATGACGGAGCGAAGCCCTGCAATCGAAGCCGACCCGAGGGCCGGCTGGGATCTGAACTTTCCTCGCGCGTGGCCGCTGCTGGGGTCGGCCATTATCCGCAGCGAGCCGGAAGACTTTCTTGTGGAAGAGCTGCTCGACGTCGATTTCACTGGCTCGGGAGAGCACCTCTATCTGCTCCTGCGCAAGCGCAACCTGAACACGTTCTGGGTGGCCCGTCAGCTGGCGGAGCAGTATCAGGTGCCACCGCTGGCGGTCGGTTATGCCGGACTGAAGGACCGACGCGCTGTCACCACCCAGTGGTTCAGCGTGGCCACAGCCGCGCCCGCCAGACCAGCTGTCGCGCAGCTGGCACTGAACGACGGCGAGCGGCTCGAACTGGTCACCCAGGCGCGCCACATTCGCAAGCTGCGTCGCGGCGACCATCAGGGCAACCGTTTCACGCTGCGCTTGCGCCAGCTGACTGCGCCTCGGCAAGAGGTGGAAGAGCGGCTGGCCGCCATCGCGAAGCGGGGCGTGCCCAATTATTTCGGTGAGCAACGGTTCGGGCACGACGGCGGCAACCTGCAGACTTTTGTCGACCGCCTGCAGAACGGCCGCTTGCCCAGACATCTGCCCAAGCGGGACCTGGTGCTGTCGGCAGCCCGATCCTGGGTGTTCAACCAGGTTCTCAGCGCCCGGGTGCGCAACGACAGCTGGCATGATCATGACGACCCCCTGTCCGGCACCGGGCCCTTGTGGGGGCGGGGTCGGTCTCCGCTGCCTGCTGAGGACGCAGCGCGGGAGCGCGAGTGGCTCGCGCCTTTCGAGGACTGGCTGTACGCGCTGGAGCACGCCGGCCTGAGCCAGGAGCGACGACCTCTGTGCCTCAGGCCGAGGAACTTTTCCTGGCGCTGGCTGGAAGGTGACGACCTGCAACTGCATTTCAGTTTGCCGCCAGGCACCTTTGCAACTGCGGTGCTGCGCGAGCTGGTCGATTATCGGGTGGCTGCCCCGGACGCTCCTGACGTGGGGCCGACCCGTTGATGTGGACGTGGGCCGGGGGCTGCGGTCGCTGGCTGTGATATAGTCGCCGCGCACACCGTGACACATATTAATGAATAGTCTTATATAGAAGGGGAACGCAGGGTGATGGCGCCAAGATTCAATGGCATTGGCATGACTTCACAACGTACCCGAGAACGCCTGATCAAGCGCCTGAGGGAGCTCGGAATCCGCAATGAGGACGTGCTTGCGGTGATGCGGGCCACGCCGCGTCATATTTTTCTCGATGAGGCGCTGGCGCATCGCGCCTACGAGGACACGGCCCTGCCCATCGGTTATTCCCAGACCCTGTCCCAGCCCTATATCGTTGCCCGTATGACAGAGCTGTTGCTGACTCACGGTATTCCAAAACGGGTACTGGAAATCGGTTCCGGCTCGGGCTATCAGACGGCCATCCTGGCGCGGCTGGTGGGACACGTCTTTGCCGTGGAGCGTATCAAACCTCTCCTGGAAAAGTCCCGCCAGCGCCTGCGCGAGCTCGGCCTGCGCAACGTGACGCTGTCCTACCGCGATGGTGGCATCGGCTGGCCCGAGAAAGCGCCCTTCGATGCCATCCTTGCGGCAGCGGCACCGGAGCGCATTCCCGCCGAGCTGCTGGACCAGCTTGGCCCGAACGGCATTCTGGTCATGCCGGTGGGTCCCGATGGGGACCAGTGGCTGAGAATGGTCTGCCGCAAAGGTTCATCCGACAATTTCGAGGACACGCGATTGGAAGCCGTGCGTTTTGTACCCTTGATGGGGGGAACCTCCAATGGCTGATGCCCCGCCTCCTTGTTCCAGCCGTTCCGGCAGGTTCTATCCACTGCTCTTTGCCAAAGGCATGGCTGTAGGCGCTGCGGACCTGGTGCCCGGTGTGTCCGGCGGCACCATCGCGTTCATCAGTGGCATCTACGAAGAGCTCATCGACACCATCCGCAATCTGCGGCCGCAGCTGCTTGTGGTCGGCTACCGGGAGGGCTTCGGCGCCATGTGGCGCGAAGCCAACGCGACGTTTCTGGCCACGTTGCTGCTGGGCGTGCTATGCAGTGTTTTTTCACTGGCGCGCCTGATTGCCTGGGTGCTGGAAGAGCATCCCATCCTGATCTGGTCGTTTTTCTTCGGCCTCATTGTAGGGTCCATCGTCTTCATTGCGCGGCGCTACACCCGCTTCGACTGGCCCGAGAAGCTGGCTCTCGCCATGGGCACTGTGCTCGGATTCATCATCGTTTTCTCGCCGCCGTTGCAGATGCATTACAGCGCGCCGGTTGTGTTCTTTTCCGGGGCTCTGGCGGCCTGCGCGATGATCCTTCCCGGCATCTCGGGAACCTTTATCCTTATGCTGCTGGGCATGTACCGCACCATTCTGGATGGCGTGGTCAGCGGCGATGTGGTGCTGCTGGCCACCTTTGCAAGTGGTGCTGTGGCGGGGCTGCTGGTGTTCTCGCGGCTGCTGTCGTGGCTGCTGCATCATTACCACGACCTGACCATGACCACCATGACCGGATTCCTTATTGGCTCACTGGCTCTGATCTGGCCGTGGAAGTTGCCGCTGGAAGTCATTTACGATGAGCAGGGTCGTGAAACGGTTCTGAGTTTCGAGAACCTGCTGCCCTGGCAATACGAGCAAATCATGGGGCTGGGAGCCCACACCATGGCGGCAGCGTTTTGTATGGCGCTCGGGCTGGTACTGGTGCTGGGCTTGGAGAGTGTCGGCAATCGCGGGCGCACGAGCCTGGTGGCACAGCGATAGCAATGCAGGGACATAGATAGTGGTAGGGCGCGGATGAAAAGAAGTGTGTCCATTCTGACTGTGATGGTGGCAATACTGCTGTCAGCCTGTCACCCGGTTCGTCCGGCACCGATCGTCGACCGCGACGCGCCCCCCAGTCGCAAAATCGATTATCACTACGTGGCGCGCGGCGAAACCCTGTTTGATATCGCGTGGCGTTACGAGCTGGATATGGACACGCTTGCCCAGGTCAACAACATCCCGGCGCCTTATCACCTGAGGGCCGGCCAGAAGCTCAGTCTCGACCTGCGTGGACAACAGGCGGATACCGGCAGTCAGACGGTAACCGCCAGTGGAGTGGTGGTGCAGGCGGTGCCGGAAGGCGGCGGTCTGGTGGTTCGCGAGTCGCCATCCACGGTGGCAGCTTCCCCAACACCCAGCGAGCCTGGTCCTGCTGAAACACCGGTGGCCGGGCCCGTCGTCTCGGGTCCCGCAGCTGCCGACCCCGTTCCCGCAGAACCCACGATTCCGGTGTCCCCGTCGACCGAACCGGACGTGACGACGGAACGGGACGAGACCGAGGTGGCTGCCGCCACCCCGCCGCCTGAGCCGCAACCCGAGTCGACCTTGCCTGTCACTCCCCCGTACGAGCCGGCACCGCCCTCGGAAGGTGTCGTGCATGGCGGTGTCACCTGGCACTGGCCCATTCCGGGCAAGGTCAGCAAGCACTACGACGCCGCCGGGGTCCTCAAGGGCGTCCATATTCAATCCACCCAGGGTGCGCCGGTCTATCCGGCTGCGCCAGGTGTCGTGGTCTATGCGGGTGAAGGGTTGCGCGGCTACGGCCGTCTCATCATCATCAAGCACAGCAATGAATATCTCACCGCGTATGCGCACAACCGCCTCATTCTGGTCGAGGAGGGCGCCAGCGTTACGCGTGACTCCGTCATCGCCGAAGTGGGCGGTGAAATCGATCGCGCCGGCAGCCTTTATTTCGAGGTCCGAAAGAACGGCAAGCCGATCGATCCGGCCGAAGTGATGCCAGCCATATAAAAATAGGGTAATGTGTCATCGTAATCGAGACTCATGCGTTAGCTCGATAACGGACAGACTGGCGGAACAGCCGGGAACGGTTCGGAAGGGATGTTCTTGGGAGTAATCGATCAGACTGGGGATGACAATACACAATGGACGAGTATGAGGTAGCTTAGCGATACAGCTGGCGGGTTCGACAGCCGGCCCCAGTGCCCAAAATGCATATAAAGCAGATAAATAGGTGCATAGCATTAGTTTCTCCGCGTTGCGTCATATAAACAGCAATCGTTTGTGGAGTGTCACTAAATGGGACAACAGATGTCGGGCGATGAACACGATAACAATGACGAGTTGGCGCGTGTGGATGCCAACGAAGTGGACAATGACGAGCGCGACGACTCGGATGCAGAGGAGGCACCGGAAACCTTTGCAGCCAGTGAGACCGTGCTGGACGCTGCCAGCCTGTATCTCCGTGAAATCGGATATGCGCCGCTGCTGACAGCAGAAGAGGAGGTCTTCTACTCCCGCAAGGCCTTGCGCGGCGACGAGGCCGCCCGCAAACGCATGATCGAAAGCAACCTGAGACTGGTCGTCAAGATCGCGCGTCGCTATGTGAACCGCGGGCTGTCGTTACTGGACCTTATCG
>Ga0079225_10001904_pt1 | contig 11887 bp, 9 predicted proteins | sample Poulit2012_FD_76344 | JGI IMG/M metagenome (GOLD analysis project Ga0079225, IMG submission 76344) | Agricultural soil microbial communities from Georgia to study Nitrogen management - Poultry litter 2012 | ecosystem: Environmental > Terrestrial > Soil > Agricultural land | place: USA: Georgia...
CGGAACCAACACGGTGCCGGGCTGTTCAAGAGCGGTCGCGTCGTCGTCGGTGATCCCGGCAGAAACCTGAGGTAACTGGGCTGGCTCGGCTGAAAATACCGTATCGGATGACGCCCAGGCCTCCTCGATGGTGCCGACCGGATGCAGTGTCTGGGCCTCGGCGATGCCGGCGGTAGTTTCAATATCTTCGGTCAGCGCTGCGAGGTCGGTGGATTCGTCGTTCACGTGGGCATAAATATCGACGGGATAGTTCGTGGCTAACAGCTCGTCGGTGTTGTCCTGGGCGGTGCGCCCACCGGTGAGAATCATCGCGACCAGAGTGGTACCTACAACCAGGGCGGTTGCGGTTGCAGCGGTTCGTGATCGATTACGTACCGCATTCAGTTGGGCCATCTTGCCGGTGATACCCATGGATCGGGGGAGCCAGCCCAGCGTGTAGACCGCGCCCGGAATGAACAACACGCCCAGTGCTAGGACGCCGACGAAGGCCACGGCACCGGCAGCAATGGCTGCCAGGATGAGCCCTTCGAGACTGAAGTACACCAGCGCTGCACCGCCGGTCAGCAGCATGATGGCGCCGAGCACCAGCCGGAAGGTCCCGGCCTTGGTCTTGGCGGTCACTTCGGGCACGGGGCGCATCGCTTCCAGGGGTGAGACCCGCATGGCCTGCGCCGCCGGGAACCAGGAGGCGGCCACGGTGATGACGATCCCGACGATAAGCACCCATAGGATGGTCAGGTCCATGCCGAAGGCCGCACCGGGCAGCCAGGTTTGGGCAAGCTGCATGAGCCCGACCATCAACCCGATGGCCAGTCCGATACCTAGCAGCGACCCGAGCAGGCCGATCAGCGCGGATTCGGCCAGCACATTGCGGCGGATCTGGCCGCGCGTGGCACCCAGGACGCGCTGCAGAGCGTACTGCCGAGTCCGCTGGGCGACCAAGACGGAGAACGTGTTGGCGATGACCAGCATCATCACCAGCAGCGCGATGGCCGAGAAACCACCCAGCACCACGGTAATCGCGTCAAAGCCCAACATATCGACCAGCTGCTCGGAGATTTGGACCTCCGGGGTATTGACGGTCACGGGCACCCCGGCGGCATCCAGCCGCTGCTGAATATCTGCCAGCACCTGGTCCGTGTTACCGTCGACGCGCACCAGTGCCATGCCATAACCGGGCGCATCGCCGGCGAGTTCGGTCAGCGTTGATGCGGTGACGTACGCTGTGACTGCACCGACGACGGTGGGGTCTAAGGAGTCATCGACGATCCCCGAGAGGTCGAAGTCCTGTTCGGTCTCGTCGGCAAGTGTCCGGATCGTGACCGTATCCCCGACTGCTAGGTCGTATCGGTCGGCTGTTGCAGCATCGAGGGTCAGCTCGTCGTTGTGCTCAGGGAGGGCGCCGTCGACGATCGGTGTTGAAATCAGCGACGCGTCGTCGGGCCGGTTCGTTGCGTACACAAAGTCGGCGTCGGCGTCGTAGGTGCCCTGCTTGTCGGTGCCGTCGGGCAGTACCATGGCGGCAGGGGCGTGTAGCAGCGGATACACCTCTTGCACGCCGTCGAGGTCTTCGAGCGTGCCGGGGGTGTCGCCGGTTCCGGCCAGTTGTGCAAACGGTGAGTCTGGTTCAAACGACGCGCCCTCTTCGCCGACCATCAGTAGGTCAGCGTTGGCGTAGGTCGCGCCCAGCATCTGCTTGGTGGTTTCCTTGGCCGAGGACGTGACTAACAGGGAGGCGGCTAAGAACATCGTGCCCAGTACGATCGCGATGAGGAGGGCTACGTAGCGTCGTGGGTGGGACCGCAGTTGGTTGAGGGCGAGTTTCCACATCGTGTTATTCCCCCAGTCCGGCGAGCGCATCGAGTACCGAGTCGGTGGTCGGGTCGGTCAGCTGTCCCACCACGGCGCCGTCTTTGAGGAGGACGACACGGTCGGCATACGATGCGGCCCGGGGATCGTGGGTGACCATGATGATGGTCTGGCCCATGTCGCGGGCGCTGCCTGCTAACAGGTCGAGCACTTCGTGACCCGTGGCCGAATCCAGCGCACCGGTGGGTTCATCGGCGAAGACGACGGCCGGCCGGGTGAGTAGGGCGCGGGCAATGGCCACGCGTTGTTGCTGGCCGCCCGAGAGTTCGTGGGGTTTATGCGTCAGCCGGTCGGTCAGGCCCAGAGTGTCGATGACCTGGTTGAACCACTCGTCGTCGGTTTTGGTACCGGCCAGTGTCAGGGGCAGCAGAATATTGTCGCGCGCATTGAGGGTGGGGACAAGGTTGAAGCTTTGGAAGATGAACCCGATGTGGCTGCGCCGCAGCAGGGTCAGTTCGCGGTCGTTCATGCCGGTGATGATCGTGGAGTCGATGGCGACCTGTCCCGAGTCGACGGTGTCGAGACCGGCCAGACAATGCATGAGCGTGGATTTACCGGAACCGGATGGTCCCATGATCGCGGTGAACTCCCCGGGCGCGAAGGCCACGGTGACGTCGTTGAGCGCGGCAACTTTCGTGTCGGCGCTGCCGTAGGTTTTGGTCAGGTGCTGAGCTGCGACGGCGTGTCGCGTCACGGTGGGTGCGGTGTGTATCGTCATACTTCCATCCTGCGGGATCTGCGCGGTGGAAACATCGGCGTCCGGCATGATCTTGTTTGGGCTCGTCTCATCTTTGCGGAGGAGTTTCATCTGCGCCGCCAGGTGGAGGTTCACTGCGTAAGATGAGGTGCTGAGACCGTGTGAAAGTGGGGAGCGAAGTGACCGTTGTGCTGGCCGCTGTGCCACTGTTGGTGGTAGTCGCGCTCTTGCTGTCCCGGTTACCCGCCTGGGTTCCTCCGGTCGCGGGTATTATCGGTGCGCTCATTGTTGGGTTGGCGGTGCTTGATGCGCCGCTGGCTGAAGTGACTGAGGCTGTGGGCGGGTCCTTGGGAACACTGCTCAAGGTGCTGGCGATTATCGGCGGCGGAGTGACGCTGGCCCGGGTCATGGACCGCACTGGCGCGCAGCGGCAACTTGCCGACTGGTTAGCCGCCGGCGGTGCGTCGCTGGGGTCAGCGCTGATGATGGCCAACGGTGTGGTGCCGTTCATGGAATCCGTGACCGGTTTTGGGGTATCGCTCATTATCGGGTTGCCGCTGACGCTCGCATTCGGCTTCAACGCCTACCGTGCCGCACTCATCACGCTCATGGGGATCGTCATCGGGCCGTGGGGCTCGATGGGGCCGGGCACGCTGCTGGGTGCTGAACTCGCCGGCCAACCGCTCACCGAATTCGGGCTGGCCACCGCGGCTATGAACTTTCCTGCGACCATCATTTCCGGAACCGTGACCGCTTTCATCGCAGCCCGCCACGCCAAAGTTCGCGGCGCAAAGCTCTTCGGCTACCTGGTCATCGGGGCAGGTTCGGGCCTGATGCTGGGCGTCCTGGTGTTGGTTTCGAACTGGTTGCTGGGCACCCCGGTTGCCGGGGCGGTGGCCGCCGCGATCATGACGGTCGGCTGGTTGCTCATCGTTCGCCGCGGTGCACTCCGGCCGGGGCCAGGCGGTTCGATCGTGCCATATGCGGTCTTGGTGCTCGGGACAATTTTCGGGCAGGTCGTGAGTTCTGGATTTGATGGCCAGTGGTGGACCGAGATTGTCGCCAGCCCCGCACTCTATGCATTCGCTGGCGTCGGCGTCGCGCTGTGGCAATACGGTGGCCGCTCACCCGGGTTGGCCCGCGATGCATTCAAGCTCTGGCTCAACACGGGCGTGCCCACTGCCCTGTACATTTTGTTCGGGGTCGTGATGGAGGGCGGCGATATTGCCGATACCCTGGCCCAGTCGCTGGCGAATTTGGGCAACGGGTATCTGGTGCTGATGCCACTGGTCGGTGCACTGGGCGGGTACATGACCGCCTCGGGTACCGGCACCAACGCGATGTTTGGTCCCACTCAGGTCGCCGTCGGCGTGCAGTTAGACGTCCACCCACAGTGGTCAATGGCGATGAATAACGCCGCCGGTTGTTGGGGCACGATCGCCTCCCCGGCCCGTGTCGAGCTGGCCTACCAACTCTCCCGGGGTGCCTCGATGCACGACGACGGCCCGACCGTGACCCGCGGCCGTCTGCTAGCCGTCACCGTCCCGGTACTTGCCGCGACATCGCTCGTGTGGGCTGCGATGGCCTACTTCCTGCTGCCGGGTCTGCAACCGCTATAAAAACCTACTTGTCCGAGTCGCCCCCGGCGTCGTCCTTGAACGCGTTGACCACCAGATACGCCACGGCCACTCCGATCAGCACGATCCCGATGACGAAGACCAGCACCGAAAAGTGCCCGGTGAAAAAGTTCAGGGCCAACGACGAGCCCAGCACCAGCGCGCCGATAATGAACAGCAGCGTCATCCCAACCGTGGCCGGTTTAGCACGGCGGGGATTGTTCAAATCTTTGTCGTCAAGTCCTCTGCGTGGTTCCATACCGTCATTATCGCCCGGTCGTGACTGCTACACAATTCCGGTTCGGTAGGCCAGCACGACGGCCTGGACCCGATCGCGGGCGCCAAGTTTGGTCAACACATTGCCGACGTGAGTCTTGACGGTCGTGGCCGAAACGAACAGTTGCTGCGCGATTTCAGCGTTCGACAGTCCCTGCGCCATCGCCTCAAGCACTTCGCGCTCGCGAGCTGTGAGCGTGGCCAACGCGGCCAGATCGGCGCTGTGGGCTTCCGCTGGTAGCTTGTGACGCTTGGGTGCGACGAGGTGTTCCAGCAGGCGTTTCGTCGTCGAAGGGGCAATCACCGCGTCGCCGTGGTACACCGACTCAATGGCCCCGAGCAGCTGCTCTGGCGGTGCATCCTTGAGCAGGAAGCCGCTGGCTCCGGCGTCGATCGCGTCCAGCGCGTACTCGTCGAGGTCAAATGTGGTGAGCACGATGATCTTGAGGTCGTCGTCGTGTTTCAGTAATTCGGTCGTGGCCGCAATCCCGTCCATCACGGGCATGCGAACATCCATGAGCACGACGTCAGCGGCTCGGACATGCGCCGACTGGACGGCTTCTTGCCCGTTTGAGGCCTCACCCGTGACCTGCAATTCCTCGCGGGAGTTGATCAGCATTGACAGTCCCGAGCGGATCAGGTGCTGGTCATCAACGATGGCTACTTTGATCGGTTGCATGTTATCCATTCTCGTAGGGCACGTGGGCGTGGACGCGGAACCCGCCGCCGGCTTTCGGGCCGGCAGAAAACGTTCCATCGTATAGACCGGTGCGCTCGCGCATCCCTACGAGGCCTTGACCCGCGTGATCGGTGTCTGTTGTGCCGACGCCGTCGTCGTCAATCGTGACGGAAACCCCCGAGTTCCGCCACGCCACCACGACCGTCGCCGTGGCATCCGGGCCCGCGTGCCGCGCGACGTTGGTTAAGGCCTCCTGGATGATCCGGTACACCACGAGTTCTGCCCCATCGGCCAGGGCTCGTTTCGACTGCCCGGTTTCGCGGAACTCGACCTCAAGTCCGGCCATGCGCATCGTCTCGATCAGCTCGTCGACATCGGCAAGGCAGGGCTGCGGAGCGGTTTCGGCGGCATCAGTATCGCGCAGCACGCCTAACAGGCGTCGCATTTGGTCAAGCGCGTCGCGTCCGGTGCCCGCGATGGTTTCCAGGGTTTGGGTCGCGACTTCGGGCTGTGCTTTGGCCGCGTAACGTCCGCCATCGGCCTGCGAAATGATGACCTGCAGTGAGTGGGCGACGATATCGTGGAGATCGCGGGCGATCCGATTGCGTTCATCCGCGGCGGCGAGTTCGCGTTCCTGCCGGGCCTCAACCGCAAGTTGGGCCGCGCGGTTTTGTAGCGTTTCGATGCGGATCCGACGGGTCCGCTGGACGTTGCCGATCGCCCAGAACAACACGACCAGGGCGGTGACCGGAATACTCATCACGGCGCCGACCATCCACCCCATGGGGGCGATGATTTCACCCGGATTGTATCCGCCCGGACCCATGAAGTGGGGGATGAAGCTCATCTCTGCGGCGTAAAGCAAGCCCCCAACCAGTGCGGTGACAAACCCGGCAATTGAGGCCCACTGCGGTGCTCGGTGGGCCAGGTTCTGGACCGTCAGCAGCACCATGAACATCGACGGCAGCAGCTCGGGGCCGAAAAATAGTTGCAGCAGTGAGCCCGCGACGACGAAACCCGCCGAAGCCACGGGATTTGTGCGCCGGATGACCCACGGTGCCATGTGCAACACCAGGATGGCCACGATCACCGCCTGCAGCGCCCAGTCCGGCCAGGTGTAGACGATGATCGGAAACGCCGCCGAGGTCATCGAGCCCGAAGCGCTCAGCAAGATGAACGCCAGCAGCGGCAGGATGATCAGTCCGTCAGCCAGTCGCGGGTGGGTGCGCCACCAGTGCATAATGCGCTCGAAAATCTTCACGGATCCCTATCCTAGGGTGCGCCGCAGCACGGCACATCGTTCTTAGGGACGATTCCCCGCTAACCACTCCACAATCTCAGCCGCCGGGCCGGTCCGTGCCTGCCGATATCCCGTCCCCGCGAACAGGTGCGTCGAGCGCGGATCCATCGCCGCAGCCGCCGCCCGCTTGATCGGGACCGTCAGCGCGTTGACCTCCGGGTACATCGGAGGGGCTTGCAGCGACATGAACTCATTGACCAGCGACCGGGACACACGTCCCGAATACACCCGGGTCAGCTGCGTGACACCCGAGTCGTCTTCTTGCAACATCTGGCGGTGAATCGGGTTCGTCCCGGCCTCCTCCGAAAGGAGCAGCGCCGTGCCCACCGACGCTGCCGCCGCACCGTGGGCCCGAACTTCCCGCACCTGCTCCGGGGTGACGATTCCGCCGGCTGCCACCAGCGGCACGTCGACGACGGCGTGCACCCGGTCGAGCAGCTTCAGCAGCGGGATGTCCTCGGGCTCGGCCTGCGGGTTATGGACGGAACGGTGTCCGCCGGCTTCCGGTCCCTGCACGACGAGGAAATCCGCACCGTGTGCGACGGCGTTTTGTGCTTCGGCCACCGTCGTCACCGTCACCCCAACCTGCGTATTCGACGCATGCAACTGCTCAAAGACTTCAGGAGCCGGCAATCCGAAGGTAAACGAAATGATCGGCCACTCATCGGCGACGTTGAGTTTGGCATCCCAGTCATCAGAGACGTCGGCCCCGGCCTCCTCGACGGTTGGCAGCTCAACGCCGAGCCGTTCGGCAAACGGCAGCAGTTTTTGACGAAACGCGGCAAGCTGCTCGACCCGGCCCTCTTGGCTTGTGACCGGATCCACCGCCGTATTCGCAACGTCTGGTACAAACAGGTTCACCCCCACGTCCCCGGCGTCGGCCACCGCACGATAATCGTGTTGGAGTTGTTCGGCTGTCTTATTGCCACCGCCAAGAAAACCCAGGGCCCCGGTTGACGCGACGGCCCGAGCAAGTGCGGTGGACGAGGGGCCGCCGGCCATCGGCGCGGCCACAATCGGATGCGAAAATTCCATGGGTATGTTTCCTCTCAACATCGCTATCGTGGCCATTATCACATGCATGCCGGGCGGTACGCGTGGCCTCGAAGCTGACCAGCTATCCATTACTGTCCCGCAACCTTTTCGGGACCGGGTCGTTACCTGCCTGACTCCTCCGGTTTACTTACCGAGCATAACGTGCCGAATGTGTTGCCCCTAGGCACCTTGATGTCATCATCTGGAGGAGTTTATGAAATCGTCGTCCGCCGTCAGTCGCGCTGTGTTTGGGCTCTTACTGCCAGCCTCGGTCGCAGCAGCAGTGCTCACCGGTGCGGTCGGGGTGCAACCTGCACACGCCGAACTGCACTCGAACACACTGCCAGCCACGCTCACCGACAATGGCCAAGACGGTGAAACCAATGACGACGCTGCCGAATCCGTGCTGCCCGAAAACATGCTGACCTGGAGTATCGCGCCGAGCCTGCAAGACGCCGACGAAGGCGATGCAGGCTCCGACGAGGACGAGGACGCCCAAGAGCGCGTCTCGTTCCGGTTCGAAGTGGAACCCGGCAAGAGCGTCGAGGACGAGGTCGTCGTGACGAACTTCTCGGAAGAAGATCTGACGTTCGACCTCATCACCTCAGACGGCATCGTCACAGACGAAGGCCTCTTCGACCTCCTGCCGGACCCCGCAGCGTCCGAAGACTCGGGCACGTGGATTGAAATCGACGAACAAGTCACCGTGCCCGCTGGAGATTCAGCCACCGTACCGTTCACCCTCACGGTCCCGGAAGACGCCCTACCAGGTGACCATCCAGCCGGTATCGCCGCAAGGGTCGCGGCCGATGCCGACGGGAACGCGCTCTCACTTGACGCTCAGGTCGGTGCCCGTATTCACCTTCGTGTCGCCGGTGACATCGTCCCAACCGTCGCGATCCAAGACCTCGAAGCCCACTACACCCCGTCGTGGAATCCTTTTTCTCCTGGCGTTCTGACCGTTGATTGGAGCATCGAAAACACCGGCAACGTGCGCCTCGGTTCTGAACAAACACTCGAGGTTGAAGGGCTCTTTGGGCTCAGCGCCGGAGTTTCGGAACAAGCCGTCGCCTCGCAGCGGGAAATACTGCCGGGCCAGAGCACATCGGATTCCATCGAGCTCGAAGCCTGGCCGCTGGGCCTCCTCACCTCCTCCGTCACCGCGACACAAAACGTGGTCGGTGACGATGAAATCGAAGTCGAACTCACCTCCGCCACCGCAGAAGTGAAGACTTGGGCGGTGCCATGGGTCTACCTCATCGCCTTGTTACTGATCGTCGCACTCATCGTGACGATTATCGTCCGTCGTCGTCGGCGCAAACGGGAGATGGCCGGTGCGCTTGCCGCAGCTCGTGCCGAAGGCATGCGCGAAGCCGCAACGAACCGGTCAGAACAAGCAACCGAGAGCACAGCTGACAACGCTGCCGGACCCACGGAATCATCAGACGAGACTCGAGAAACTGTCTCTTAGTCCCACCGTAGGGTACCGAATGAGAACTGCCTAACTGTGTGTTTCCTAGTGTTTACCTGAACATTAAGTATGCGAAACCTTAATGAATCCTGACGAAACCTGGTTGGGTGATTCTGTGTGGTGAGGGTCAGAGAAAACCCTCACCACACAGAACCACATTTAGGAGAGCAATGCGTATTTCGCATACCCGACGCTGGCGGAATCTCGCCGCTGGTGTCACCCTCAGCGCGGTTTTCGCCTGCGGTGCGGTCCCAGCCATGGCCGCCCCAGTTGCGCTTGATGCTGTTGAGTCCGCGCCAGAACGCGTCATCCTCAACCCGACTGAAGACCCGTCAACCTCCCAGACCGTCACCTGGCGTTCTGTCGGTGCTACACCTGATGTAGCTGCTACCGCTGAAATCCGCGGCACCGACGGTCACATCACCACGGTTGACGCTGAGGTTCGCGCTGAACGTCAAGTTGGCGAAGATCCCGCAACGACCTTCGCAGCCACCTTCGAAAGCCTGTCACCAGACACCGACTACACCTACCGTGTCTTGACCGGTGACAGCGCGAGCGAGTGGTACACCTTCACCACTGCCTCGGACTCGGATGACCCATTCACTTTCACTTGGTACGCCGACGGGCAGAACGACCTGACCGAAAAGTGGACCCCGGTCGTTGAACTCACCAGCAAAGCGTTCCCGAACTCGGAATTGACGCTGCAGACCGGTGACCTCATCAACTACTCCGTCGAAAACGAGTGGGAAGAATGGTTCACCATTACCGACGGTGAGCGGCAGACCGAAAACTGGTTGCCGGCCATTGGAAACCACGAGTACTCTCGTGACACCGTGGCCGAGTACTGGAACGCGAACTTTACGGTTCCGGCAAACGGCCCGTCTAATGTGGGCAACTCGTTTGATGCACCATACCGTGAACTCATCGCAAACCACATGGAAAACCGCGTGTACTACACCGATTACCAGGGCGTACGCTACATCACCCTGAACTCACACTTCCGCACCCAAAGCCACTTGGAAGGCGAGCAGGGCGTCGACCTGCCAGATATTTCCAGTGGTGAATGGCGCGAAATGTACATGGGTATGCAGGCCGAATGGCTCGATGGTGTCCTGGAAGAGTCGGATGCGAACTGGAACATCGTGCAGTTCCACCACCCAACCTTCTCCGTTTCCCAGGGCCGTGACAACGCAGACGTCCGTGAAGCAATGCTTCCTGTTATCAAGGAACACAACGTTGACCTCGTCCTGTCCGGTCACGACCACACCTACGCACGTGGTTTCCTTGACGACGACGCCACCGGTAACGAAGGTGTCACCGACGGCCCAGTCTTCGCTGTTTCGAACTCCGGTCCGAAGTATTACAACCTGGCCAATGACGCCTCCAACGTATGGCTGAACAATGGCGCAACTCAGGTCACCAAGTACCAGCACACCACGCTGACCACTGGTATCCGCGTTACCCCAGAGACCCTGGAGTACGAAGCGATCGCCACTCAGTTTGGTTCGAACCCGAACTTCGACGGTGAAATCGGCGATACCGCTGATGCGTTCACCATCACCAAGAACGACAACGGCACCAAGTCCGTCACCGAAGGCATCGAGCGTCGTGTGGCCACTGGCCTCGACGATGACTCCGCTGGCGAACCAGTCGATGGTGACATCGAAGTGAACGCTGCTGTACCTGAACGCGGTGCAGACGGTCCAGTTGCTCCAGGCAGCCCAACTGCTGGTGCGCTGACTCTGTCAATCCCAACTGATGCTGCCGTTAACATGGGCGAAGCCACCAACGCTGGTGACCGCTGGACCTACTCCTCAGCTCTCCCAACGATCCGCGTGACTGATACTCGTAACGCTGCCGCTGGTTGGGAACTGACCGGTACCGCTACCGATTTGGCTAGCGAAGCTGGCGAAGTCAGCGCTTCCTACATGGGCTGGGCCCCACGTGTCCTCGGTGGTTCTGCCGCGAACAACGGTGATGTGACCCTGGGCGAAATGCGCGGTGGTACCGGATTGGTTGAGCCTGCTCTGCTGGCTTCGGCTGATGACCACGCACGCTACGGCTCGACTGACGTCGTTGCTGACCTGGCACTTGATGTACCTGCCGACGCCGACGCTGGCGAATACGCCGGTGCCATCAACGTGTCACTCTTCCCAGTCGACTAATTGCGGTTGTTCTCTTAGCGCAAGCTCACGAGTCGACACCAAATAGGGTGGATCGTCCCATATCGGGGTGATCCACCCTATTGTTTTTCATGACTTCTGGTTGGTTGTCACGCGGACACCCCTCAAGTGCCTCCGGTGCTTTGGTCAGCTCTGATCTAGAGTGTTAACCGGCCGTTTCCATCATCTAGTTTTTCAAGGTAGAACATGTCTGAACCTCTTGAGCAGCCCGAATTGTTGTTCGATTTCGAACCCGCGGAGTCTTCTGCCGAGGCGTCGGTCGGGCAGGTTTCGAATATTCCAGCAAAATCTACAGAGCCGGAAGAAAAAACTGATGATGTTGAGACGCAGGGTGCTTTAGACATCGGTATCGCGATCCCCACTCCTTTCAGCGAGCCTGAGGTCGATGAAGAAATTGAGGCCGAGGCCGAAGAAGTCAATGAGGATGTGCTGAAGCATCCTGAGTCAGCTCCGCGGAAGCACCCAAATAAAGTGAGTTTCTATCAAGAACCTGAGGATACGGCTCGTTTGCGGGGCGCGGTATTGCACACGATGGTCGCTGAGGGTCATCGTTCATTGAGCCAGTTTGTTATCCGTGCTGTGATGAAGGAAGTCCAGCGTCTGGAGGAAAAATACAACGACGGGAAGCCGTTCCCTGCTGTTGCTGCCAACGAAATGCCCCAGGGTCGTCCTCAGCGATAGTCACCGCACCCGCACCCCTAGGTTATTGATTTCGCTCAGCAAAATGGGCGCTGATCGCAGAACTAGAAGTTCCAGTAGAG
>Ga0079225_10001905_pt1 | contig 11884 bp, 11 predicted proteins | sample Poulit2012_FD_76344 | JGI IMG/M metagenome (GOLD analysis project Ga0079225, IMG submission 76344) | Agricultural soil microbial communities from Georgia to study Nitrogen management - Poultry litter 2012 | ecosystem: Environmental > Terrestrial > Soil > Agricultural land | place: USA: Georgia...
ACCAGCTTGAGGTAATCGACAGTGCCGTCGGCGACCGGGATGCCGTTGGGTGCATAGGGTCCGGTTCGGTAAGCGAAAATCGGGGCGTATTGTTCGGCATTTTGTGCCATGGCCGCTGCGGGCACCGCAGCGATGCCTGCCGCAACACATGTTGCAGCCAGCAGTGAGGTGATGCGTCTCATGGTTGTCTCCTTGGTTTGTTTATAAGGGTGTTGCGCAACGCAAGAACGCTGCAGTTGAAAAACAGTCTGTCAGTGAGGGAAAGGCCATACGCGAAGCTTGTGCTTGGCCGTGGACCACAATCGGGCCAGACCGTGGGGTTCGACAATAAGAAACCAGACAATCAGCGCGCCGAAGATCATGAGTTCAAGGTGCGCCGCAAGGGCTGTGCTGAGCTGCAGGCCAAAGATGTCGCTGATTTGCGGCACCACCAGGCGCAGCACGATGGGCAGCACGACCATGAAGGCGGCACCGATGAAGTTGCCCATGATGGATCCCAGCCCGCCTATGATGATCATGAACAGCAGTTGCAGGGACATGTCCAGGCCGAAGGCATCGGGTTCCCAGGCGCCCAGGTAGAAGAATGCCCACAGCGCCCCGGCGATGCCGATGATGAAGCTGCTGACGGCGAAGGCGGAAAGCTTGGCGTATACGGGCCGGATACCGATGATTTCAGCGGCGACGTCCATGTCGCGTATAGCCATCCATTGGCGGCCGATGGCGCCGCGCACCAAGTTCTTGACCGCCAGCGACAGGATGACCAGCAGGCTGAGGCAGAACAGGTATTTGGACGTATAGCTATGCAGCGGAATGCCGAAGAAGCTGACATCGGGTGCGGTCACGGAAATTGAGGGGCTGTGCATGGTCAGCCATTTCACGCGATAGAACATCCAGTCGGCGAAGAATTGTGCGGCCAGTGTGGTGACGGCCAGGTACAGGCCGCGCACGCGCAGGCTGGGCAGGCCGAATATGATGCCGAACATGGCGGCAAAGATGCCGCCCATCAGCAGGGCCACGATCAGCGGCGTGCCGGGAAGACGCATCATGACGTTGTAGGCACCGTAGGCGCCCACGGCCATGAAGGCACCGGACCCCAGGGATATCTGCCCGCAGTAGCCGATGAGAACGTTGGTTCCCAGCGCCGCCAGCGACAGGATGACGACCGGAATCAGGATGGTGGTGAATACATAGTTGGTAGCCACCATGGGAATGACGACGAACGCGATGACCAGCACAGCAATGATGGCCATGCGGTCTTGCAGAATGGGGAAGATCTGCTGGTCGGCCTTGTACGTTGTTTTGAATTGACCATTTTCTCGGTAAAACACCCGGTGCTCCTTACAGAAACTTGAGATCGATGCGTGCAATCATGACGGATGCGCTCAGACGCGGTCGATGATTTTTTCGCCGAACAGACCTTGCGGACGGAACAGCAGAAACACCAGCGCCAGCACGTAGGCGAACCAGACTTCGATGCCGCCGCCCACATAAGGCCCCAGGTAGATTTCGGACAGTTTTTCGCCCGCGCCGACAATCAGTCCGGCCACGATCGCGCCGGGGATGGAGGTAAGGCCGCCCAGTATGACGACCGGCAGGGCGCGCAGCGCCAGGTTGGATATGGAGAACTGCACGCCCAGCTTGCTGCCCCAGACCATGCCCGCCACCAGGGCCGTCAGCCCTGCCACGAACCAGACGATGACCCACATGCGGGATAGCGGAATGCCGACGGACTGGGCGGCCTGGTGATCGTCGGCCACGGCACGCAAAGAGCGGCCGGTCTTGGTCTTCTGGAAGAACAGCACCAGCGCCACGACCAGCAGGGCGGCGATGACAGCTGCCGCGAGTTCTTCGGAGTCCACCAGCACGCCGCCCTCGAAGACACTATCGAACAGGAACAGGGGGTCATTGGGCATGCCGATGTCGATGGTGTAGACGTTGCTGCCGAACACGATCTGGCCGAAGCCTTCCAGGAAGAGGCCGATGCCGATGGTGACCATCAGCAGCGAGGCTTCTGGCTGGTTGACCAGATAACGCAGTGCAAGGCGTTCGACCAGCCATGCGAAAACAAGCATCAGCGCGGCGGCCACCATGAAGGCCAGGATATTGGCAAGCAGCTTGCTTTCGATGCCGATCCAGGCCGGAATCCATTGCGAGAAGCGTGCCATGGCGAGTGCAGCGAACAGCACCATGATGCCCTGCGCGAAGTTGAACACGCTAGAGGCTTTGTAGATCAGCACGAAGCCCAGTGCCACCAGCGAATAGAGCACGCCGCTCATCAGGCCGCCGAAAAGGGTTTCCAGAAAAAATGCCATGTCAGTGTTGCTCCAGTCAGCCGCTTGTGCCCAGATAGGCACGGATCACGTCTTCGTTGTTCTGTACTTCGGCCGGGGGTCCGTCACCGATTTTGCGTCCGTAGTCCAGTACGACCACGCGATCGGAAATGTCCATCACCACGCTCATGTCGTGTTCGATCAGAACGATGGTGGTGCCGAATTCTTCATTCACATCCAGAATGAAGCGGCACATGTCCTGTTTTTCTTCAAGGTTCATGCCCGCCATGGGTTCGTCCATCAGCAGGACGCTGGGCTCCATGGCCAGCGCACGCCCCAGGTCGACCCGTTTTTGCAGTCCGTAGGGCAACTGGCCCACCGGTACCTTGCGGTAGGCTTCGATTTCCAGCATGTCGATGATTTCCTCGACAACGCGGCGGTGCCGGATTTCTTCGCGTTCGGCGGGACCGATGCGCAAGGCCTGCAACAGCAGATTGCTGCGCATTTTCATGGCGCGGCCGGACATGATGTTGTCCAGCACGCTCATGCCGCTGAACAGCGCCAGGTTCTGGAAGGTGCGCCCGATGCCGCTTGCGGCGACCTGGTGCGGGTGCATGCGGGAAAATGTCTTGCCCCGGAAGGTGATGGTGCCTTCGGTGGGGGTATAGACGCCGTTGATGCAGTTGAGCATTGAGCTTTTTCCCGCGCCGTTGGGACCGATGATGGACCGGATTTCGTGCTCGCGGACATCAAAGCTGATGTCGGTCAGGGCCTTGACCCCGCCGAAGCGCAGACTGATGTTGCGCACATCCAGAATGACCGGACCGATGCTGCGTGCGTGCATGGGGTCGTGTTGCGGATCGAGTGTGGTGGCCGCCTGGTTCATGCTGCGCTCCTGACGGGTGGAAACACCTTGGCTTCCAGAATTTTGAGGGTTGCCGATACGGTGCCGGTGCGCCCGTCTTCAAACTTGACGGCGGTTTCGATGAACTGTTCGCTGCGCCCCTCATAAAGGGCATCGATGAGCGCCCCGTACTTGTCGGCGATGAAACCGCGCCGGACCTTGCGGGTGCGAGTGAGTTCGTCGTCATCCGGATCCAGTTCTTTGTGCAGCACCAGAAACCGCCTGATCTGGGTTTCGTGCATGCCTTCTTCGGCGGCAAGGTCGGCATTGACCTGTTCCACGCATTCCCGGATCATTTCCAGTACCTGCGGCTTGCCGGCCAGGTCGACGTAGCCGGCATAGGGCAGGCTTTGACGTTCAGCCCAATTGCCCACCGCTTCCAGGTCAATGTTGATGAAGGCACAGACTTCTTCGCGGTCATGCCCAAAACATACCGCTTCTTTGATCTGCGGAAAAAACTTGAGCTTGTTCTCGATGTAGTTGGGCGCGAACATGGCACCACCCAGCAAGCGGCCGACATCTTTGGCGCGATCGATGATGCGCAACTGGCCGTTGGAATCGATGACGCCGGCGTCGCCCGTACGGAAATAGCCGTTTTCATCAATGGCCTCGGCCGTGTCTTCAGGACGCTTGTAGTATTCCTTGAGCACGGACACGCCTTTGACCAGAATTTCTCCGCTGTCGGCGATTTTGATCTCGATACCCGGCGCGGCGCGCCCCACGGTGGTGAGATCGACTTCGCCATCACGTTGCAGGCAGACATAGGCGCAGGTTTCGGTCTGCCCGTACAGCTGCTTCAGATTGACGCCGATGGACCGAAAGAAGCGGAACAGGTCGGGGCCGATGGCCGCGCCGGCGGTGTAGGCCGCGCGGATGCGCGACAGGCCCAGCGCGTTCTTGAGCGGTGCGTAGATGAGCAGATCCCCCAGGCGGTAAAGCAGGCGGTCTGCCAGGCTGACGGGCTTGCCGTCAAGAATGTCGGCACCGACACGCCCGGCGATGGCCATGAAGCGTTCATATAGCCACTGCTTGAAGCGCGATGCGTCTTCCATGCGGATGGAGACGGCCGTCAGCATGCCTTCGAAGACACGCGGTGGTGCAAAGTAGAAGGTGGGGCCGATTTCGCCCATGTCGATGGTGACCGTGTCGGCGGATTCGGGGCAGTTGATGGTGAAGCCTGCCACCAGCCATTGCGCCACGGAAAAGAAATAGTCACCCATCCATGCCGGTGGCAGGTAGGACAGGATTTCGTCATCCTTGCCCAGCTTGTCGACCTCGATGGCACCCATGGCAGATGCGATGAATGTCCTGTGCGTCTGGCAGACGCCCTTGGGCCGGCTGGTGGTGCCCGACGTATAGAGAATGATGGCCACGTCGTCCGGGTCACCGGCTTCCACCAGTTCGTCAAAGCGTCCGGGCATGCTGGCGGCGCGTTCGCGCCCCAGTGCCATCAGGTCGTCAATGCTGCGCAGGCCCGGCTGGCTGTAGTTGCGCAGGCCGCGCGGGTCGTTGTAGAAAATGTGTTCCAGTCCGGGCACGCCCTCGCCTTCGGGCCGGGTACGCAAGTCCAGAAATTTGTCCAGCTGTTCCTGGTCTTCGGCAAAGGCGAAGCGCACGTCGGCATCGCGCAGCACGAAGCCGACTTCGTCGGTAACGGCATCTTGATACATGGGCACCGGAACGCCACGCAATACCTGAACGGCAATGAACATCAGGTACAGCTGCGGCCGGTTGTCGCCCAGGATGGCCAGGTTCTCGCCGGCCTGAAAGCCCAGGGCGTCCAGACCGAGTGCCATGTTGCGCACGTCTTCCAGTGCATCTTGCCAGGACCAGGTCTGCCAGATGCCGAATTCTTTCTCGCGCACCGCTGCGTCCCGCGGGCGCTGCCGGGCATGTTTCTGCAGCAGGCGCGGAAACGTGGTTTCCTTCACGTGATGTCTCCTGATACTTTTATCGTTGCGCCGGCCTGTTGGCCTGAATCAGGCCATTGCCGGGTCTTTATCTCAATTAATACTAAGACCCGTCCGGCCAATGCGTTGTCGTTCAGGTGACAATTGGAGACGGTTTTGAATGGGGTTTTACCCCAAGACCCGCTGGCGTGCACTACGCCAGACGGCCTGGGCCGGGTGGCGGATCAGCCCGGTTGGCGGCGATAGGCCAGGGCGATGTGCGCGAAGGCGATCTGCAGTTCCCGGGTGCCGCCCTGGAATATCACCGGCCGGCCCCGGCCGGTGAAGCACACCAGCCGCTTTGACGCCACCATGGGAATGAACTTGGCGAACTGGATGTCATCCCAGCGCACGGTGCGCCGCGTCAGCCAAGTCTGTTCGATGCCTTCAGTGGTAATGGTGGTCACCGACGTCTGCATGTTGCGGGCCACAACGATCAGTGCCATGAACGTGATGGTGACGCTGGCGGCGATGACCGGCCGGATGTCCTGGCCGGCCGTGCTGGTCGCCGTATGAATCAGCTTGATCCCGATGATAGCCAGGACGCACCAGGCCAGCACCTTGACCCAGCCGGGCCAGGCCGTGCCGCGAATGGGCAGCGGGCCCAGCGTCTGCAACAGGGCTTCCCGGCGATTCATTGGCGGCGTGCCGCCAGGGCATTGCCGGCACGGCTGTCGGCGCGGCGCCCCAGTTCGGATGCGATCCATTGTCCGGTATCGACCACGCTGTCCAGGTCAATGCCGGTTTCGATGCCCATGCCATGCAGCATGTACAGAACGTCTTCGGTCGCGACGTTGCCGGTGGCCCCTTTTGCGTAGGGGCAGCCGCCCAGGCCGGCCACCGAGCTGTGGAAAATGGAAACCCCGGCACGCATGGCAGCCAGGATGTTGGCAAGAGCCTGTCCGTAGGTGTCATGGAAATGGCCGGATACGCGCGACGGGTCAATAACTTCGGTGACGGCTTTCATGACGCGTTCGACACGCCCGGGCGTGCCGGTTCCGATGGTGTCGGCGATGTCGATTTCATCGCATCCCAGGGCCAGCATCCGGCGCACCACGTCGACCACGCTTTCGACCGGTGTCGGGCCGTCGTAGGGGCAATCCAGCGAACAGCTGATGCTGCCCCGCAGACGCAGGCCGGCGTCTTTCGCCGCCTGGGCAACCGGTTCGAAGCGTTCCATCGATTCCGCGATCGAGCAGTTGATGTTTTTCTGCGAGAAGGCTTCACTTGCCGCGCCGAAAATGACCACCTCGTCAACGCCGGCGGCCAGGGCGTCGTCAAAGCCGCGCATATTCGGGGTCAGGGCGGAATAAATGATGCCGGGCCGGCGCGTGATGCCCGCCATGACTTCTGCGCCGTCGGCCATCTGGGGAACCCATTTCGGCGATACGAATGAAACCGCTTCGATATTGGGAAAGCCGGCTGCGGAAAGCCGGTTGACCAGCTCGATCTTGGTGGCAGCCGGTATCAGGGTTTTTTCGTTCTGAAGTCCGTCGCGCGGGGCGACCTCGACAATCTTCACCTTGCTGGGCAGTGTCATGACAGCTTCCTGTAATGTGATCCGGTGTGGGGCACCGGCAAAAAATCCAACCCTGAATCATATCGCGACCGGGTGTGCTGCCGCATCCGGTGTTCCCCGCAAGACACGTTTTCCACGACAACAAGGACCGTTCCCATGACCTGGATGCGGTCGGGCTTTGCCATGGTGCCCGGTTCAGGCCCGCTGATAGCGGCCGTCGGCAAGCCGGTGCACGGCTGCGGCCAGTTCCAGTTCCAGCAGGGCGGCGCTCAGGCGGGAAATCGGAAAGCCCGTGCGTTCTTGCAGGGTGTCGGAGTGTGCGGGGTCATGCCCCAGGGCATGCAATACTGCCCGTCCGTCCGCATCAAAGCGTGTTTCCGCAGCCTTGTCCGGTGACGCTTCCGGTTTCTGCGCCTGCTGGCCGTTCCGGCTTCGGTCATTGTGTTGCGTTATGCCGGCGGGTTTCCGCGTGACATCACCCGCCATGCTGCTGGCGGACGCGCCGCCTTTCCGGCCCGCGCGGGTGTGATCGACGGGCAATTGACCCTGCACGGGCCGGGACAGTTCTTCGTGGATGTCATCGCCGGATTCGACCAGTTTGGCGCCCTGGCGTATCAGGGCATGGCAACCGCGCGCCAGCGGGGAATGGATTGAACCCGGAATGGCGAAGACTTCACGGCCCAGTTCGGCGGCAAGACGCGCGGTGATCAGCGATCCGCTTTGGCGTGCGGCCTCGACCACCAGAATCCCCCGGCACATGCCGGCCACCAGGCGGTTGCGTCGGGGAAACTGATGGGGCAGGGCGCGCGTGCCCAGGGGCAGCTCGCTGATCATCAGGCCGTCGCGGGCGATGTGATGGGCCAGATCGCGGTTGGCTGCGGGGTAGACAATGTCGATGCCGGTACCCAGCACCGCGATGGTGCCCCCCGATTCCGGTCCGGCCTGCAGCGCGCCGGCATGCGCGGCGGCATCGATGCCCTGTGCCAGGCCACTGACAATGCACCAGCCCTGTTCCGCCAGGTGGCGTGCGAACGCGCGGCCGTTGTCCGCGCCGCCCGGGGTGGCACTGCGTGCGCCCACAATGCCCAGGCACGGCCTGGCAAGCAATGACAGATTCCCGTGGGCGTACAGCACCGGGGGCGGATCCCAGGTGTCGAGCAGGGCGCGGGGATATTCCGGGTCGGCCAGCGTCACGATGTGCCGGCCGGGCTGTTCCAGCCATTGCAGGCTGTGTTCGATGCGGTCCAGCATGTCGGGCGCCGGGTCCTGACGTAGCTGCCGGGCCAGTGCCGGCGGCAGCAGTTTTTCCAATGTTGCCAATGACGCGTTGTAAATGTCCTGGGGAAGGCCGATGGCGGCCAGCAGCGAACGCGCCTGGACCGGACCCAGACCGGGTTCCAGGGTCAGGCGCAGCCAGGCGCGAAGTTCTTCGTGATGCAATGTCGGGGCCATAAGCTAGTTTTGCACAGACCGGGCGTGTGTGCGAGGCCGGCGGGTCGTAAATGTCATGGGCGATGCGCCATTGCCAATGTCATGACCGATGCGCAATCGCGAACGCCATGCTCGATGCGACATCGCCGGTTGGGTCTATGGCCGGCGCGGTTCGGGAAAGCGGGAGTTTTTGTTTTATCATAGAGACTTGCACCAATCTGTTAATTTGGACAACTCAATGGCATTGCTACCTATTCTTCGTTACCCGGACCCGCGCCTGCATAAAACCGCAGCGCCGGTGGAACAGGTCGACGACCGCATCCGCACGCTGGTGCGCGACATGGCGGAAACCATGTACGCTGCACCCGGGATAGGGCTGGCAGCGACCCAGGTGGATGTTCACGAGCGTGTCATCGTGATCGACGTCTCTGAAGAAGGCGATGATCTGCTTGTGCTGATCAACCCTGAAATCACCTGGAAAAGTGACGAGACACAGGTGTTTGAAGAAGGCTGCCTGTCCGTGCCCGAAGTGTATGACGAGGTCGAACGCGCGGCCCGTATCCGTGTCCGCGCGCTGGACCAGCAGGGCGAGCCCTTTGAGTTCGAGGCCGATGGTCTGCTGGCGGTATGTGTCCAGCATGAAATTGATCATCTCGATGGGAAAGTGTTCGTCGAGTACCTGTCCATGCTGAAGCAAAATCGCATCCGCACCCGGTTGCGCAAGCGGGAACGGGAACGCGAACGCGAACTTCGCGATCGCGAAGCCCTCAAAGTCTGACGCCCCGGAAGCGCTGATGCAAGTCGTTTTTGCAGGGACTCCTGAATTTGCAAAGCGGGCTCTGGACGCCATACTGGATGCGGGCTACAGCGTGCCGCTGGTACTTACCCAGCCCGATCGCCCGGCCGGACGAGGCATGCGCCTGACCGCCAGTCCGGTCAAGCAGCGTGCTGAACAGGCGGGCATTCCCGTTTGCCAACCGCGCAGCCTGCGTCTGGACGGGAAGTATCCGGACGATGCGGCCGCCGCACGTGACGCCCTGGAGACGGTCCGTCCCGACGTGATGGTCGTGGCCGCCTATGGCCTGATCTTGCCTGACTGGACACTGACGCTTCCCGCGCACGGCTGCCTGAACATCCACGCAAGTCTGCTGCCCCGGTGGCGGGGGGCAGCCCCGATTCATCGGGCCATCCAGGCAGGCGATACGCACACGGGCATCACCATCATGCAAATGGACGAAGGCCTGGATACTGGCGATATGCTGCTGGTCGAATCCCTGCCGATCACATCCCGGCATACCACGGCGACGTTGCACGATGAACTGGCCGCCCTGGGGGCGCGGACCATCGTCCAGGCGCTTGCTGCCCTGCAGCGTGGTGACCTTGTGGCGCGTCCGCAGCCGGAAGATGGCGTGACGTATGCCGAAAAGCTGTCGCGTGCCGAGGCCGCGCTTGATTTCTCGGGTTCCGCTGCGGATCTTGAACGCTGCATACGCGCCTTCGATCCGTTTCCGGGTGCCACCATGACATTGCCGGGCATCGACGGCGCGGTCAAGGTGTGGCGCGCACAGGTGCTGAATGCCGAACCGGTTCAGGACGGGTCCGGCGCACAGCCGGGCGATGTGCTGCAGGTATCACGTGAAGGGATTGACATCCAGACCGGCCAGGGCGTGCTGCGCCTGCTTGAATTGCAGCGTCCGGGCGGTCGCCGCCAGCCCGTTGACGCGTTTGTGCAGGGGTGGGCGCCATGACGCGGCCCGACGCGCCCGACGCACCGGATGACGCGGCGCGCGAGGCATCCCGGCTGACACTGCACCACTATTCGCGTCATGCCCTGCGTTTTCGCGACGGGACATGGGATCACGATGTCAGCCAGAACATCGACGCATTGTTGCGTCATATCACGGCGTCGCCGCCATTCACCATCCTTGACCTGGGCTGCGGGCCGGGCCGCGACTTGCTGGATTTCACACGTCGGGGGCACCGCGCCATTGGCCTGGACGGGTCGCCCGAATTTGTCGCCATGGCACGCCAGGCCAGCGGGTGCGAGGTCTGGCAACAGGACTTTCTGGATCTGGATTTGCCTTTCGAATACTTTGATGGTGTCTTTGCCAACGCGTCGTTGTTTCACGTGCCCGCCCGGCACGCGCCCGATGCGTTGCGGCGGCTGTTCCGCTGTCTGAAGCCGGGCGGCGTGCTGTGCAGCTCCAATCCGCGCGGCGACAATCAGGAAGGCTGGAGCGGCGAGCGCTACGGCACCTGGTATGACTACAGTCGCTGGAGCGAGCTGGTCAGCGGGGCCGGCTTCATCGAGCTTGAATGTTATTACCGGCCCGAAGGCCTGCCCAGGGATCAGCAGCCGTGGCTGGTGACCGTGTGGCGAAAACCGGAATCGTGACGATGGCCGCTTCCCGACGCCATGCCGCCACGCCGTCTGCTTCCGCCCCGGGCCGTGTCGCACTGTCGGCAAGTTTGCTGGCGTCGGCGCATTGCGTCCGCGGTGTTCTGGCCGGACGCTCGCTGGGCGATTGTCTGGCCCAGACCGATGCCGCGCTGCGTCCGTCGGCCCAGGCCATCAGCTTCCATGTCATGCGGCGTCTGGGGCTGGCGCGGGCGGTCCAGAACCGGCTGCTTGCCCGTGCGCCTGCCGACAAGGTGATGGAAAGCCTGTTGCTGGTCGCGCTGGCGTTGCTGGATACCGCCATTGCGGTCCGGGACGCGGACGACGATGCTTCCGTGCGCGGGGTGCCGGTCTACGCCGTGCATACCGTAGTGGATCAAGCTGTGAATGCGGTGCCGCGCAAGCTGCAGCGTTATCGCGGCCTGATCAATGGCACGCTGCGCAACTTCATACGGCAGCGTGACACCCTGCTGGCGGCCCTGGCCGAAAACGACGAGGCGGTCTGGAATTATCCGCGCTGGTGGGTATCGGCCATTCGCCGGGCGTGGCCACAGCATTGGCAGGAAATTCTTCACGCCGGCAATCAGCCGGCCCCCATGGTTTTGCGCGTCAATCGGCGACGCGCCACCGTCCCGCAAGTCATGACGCAGTTTGAGCAGGCGGGCATTCCGGCGCACGCCCTGGGGGAGCAGGCGATATGGCTGCCCGAACCGCTGCCGGTGCATGCGCTGCCCGGTTTTGAAGCGGGGTTGTGGTCGGTCCAGGACCTGTCGGCGCAGCGTGCCGCTGCCCTGCTGCCGGTCCGTTCGGGCATGCGCGTGCTGGATGCCTGCGCGGCACCAGGAGGCAAGACGGCGCATCTGCTGGAACGCGCCGATATCACGCTGCTGGCGCTGGACGCCGACGCGTCACGCCTGCAACGGGTGGCCGACAACCTGGATCGTCTCGGCCTGGGCGGGTCGCACGTCGCACTGACGTGCGCGGATGCGTCACAGCCCGATGACTGGTGGGATGGCAAGTCCTTTGATGCGGTGCTGGCCGATGTGCCATGCACGGGGTCGGGGGTGGTACGGCGCAATCCCGATATCCGCTGGCTGCGCCGCAAGTCCGACATACTGCAGACCTGCGCCCTGCAGCGCCAGATTCTGGACGCGCTGTGGCGGACGGTGCGGCCCGGAGGCCATCTGCTTTACGTGACGTGCTCGATATTTCCGCAAGAAGGTGAAGAACAGGCGACGGCCTTTGCCGCAAGGCATGCCGATGCCCGGCGCTTGCCCGCGCCCGGGCAAGTGTTACCCTTGCCTGATGCGGACGGCATGGTGGGCGGCGACGGCTTTTTCTATGCCCTGTTCACCAAGGCCGACCCGCAAGGAGTCACCGTGATTGACGGCATGTGATCGGGACCGGCGGCAA
>Ga0079225_10001907_pt1 | contig 11877 bp, 9 predicted proteins | sample Poulit2012_FD_76344 | JGI IMG/M metagenome (GOLD analysis project Ga0079225, IMG submission 76344) | Agricultural soil microbial communities from Georgia to study Nitrogen management - Poultry litter 2012 | ecosystem: Environmental > Terrestrial > Soil > Agricultural land | place: USA: Georgia...
TAAAGGCGATAGAGGCCCTGAAGGAAAGAAAAATTAGGGTTGGAGTTATAAAATTTGATTGTCTATATACAGACGATGATCTTTTATATAAAAAAGCAGGAGTGCCAGTGAAGAAAGGTTTATCTGGAGCCCTTTGCCCTGACCACTTTTTTGCTTCTAATATTGAAGAGGTGGTCCAGTGGGGGATAAAAGAGGATTTGGATATGTTGATTACAGAATCTGCCGGCCTATGTAACAGGTGCTCCCCTTATATAAAGGATATAAAAGGTATATGTGTCATAGATAATTTATCAGGCATAAATACACCAAAAAAGGTGGGACCTATGTTAAGATCAGCAGATATTGTAGTAATTACCAAAGGAGATATAGTATCCCAGGCAGAAAGAGAAGTGTTTGCATCCAGGGTTAGCTCTGTAAATCCTAGAGCCATAGTAATGCACATAAATGGTTTAACAGGCCAGGGAGCCTATGAACTAAGTACCCTTTTATATGATAAGGAAGAAGAAATCAAATCAGTGGAAGGTAGGGAATTAAGATTTCCTATGCCTGCAGCCCTATGTTCCTATTGTCTAGGGGAAACCAGAATTGGTAAGGACTACCAAATGGGCAATATAAGAAAGATGAACCTAGGTGATAACAATGGATAGAAAAACCATAGGCCAGCTTATAAAAGAGTATCCTTTTTTAGAGGGTTACTTTGAAGAAAATAAGCTTACGATTCAAGGCCATGAAAATAAAAGTTTTAGGGACTTTGTAGATAATTTAAGTCAGGAAGAGTTGGAAGATCTAGCCTTAGACAGGGTTAGTTTAATTACAAACCTTCAGGAATATATAAAGCAGATGAAAGAGTTTCTAGGACTTGAAGAAGATAATCAGGTAGAGTCTTTAACCATCTTGCCGGGACAGGATAAACAGGGACAGCCTGAAGGATTTCATAAGCTAGTTATAGAAAAATCCCAGCTGGTGTCAATAGTAGGGCCTACCGGTTCTGGAAAGTCTAGGTTGTTGGCAGATATAGAATGGACAGCCCAAAATGATACGCCTACTGGAAGGACTATTTTGATTAATGGAAAGCCTGCCGATAAAAAATGGCGCTTTTCATCTAACAACAGGCTGGTGGCCCAGCTTTCGCAGAATATGAATTTTGTTATGGACTTAACAGTGAAGGAATTTCTAGAGCTACATGCAGAAAGTAGGCTGATAACAGCGGTAGAATCAACAGTAGACAAGATTATTAAGGAGGCCAATAAATTGGCTGGAGAGGCCTTTGACCCAGATACGGCCATAACCTCCCTAAGTGGAGGTCAGTCAAGGGCCTTGATGATTGCAGATACAGCCATACTAAGCTCAGCCCCTATTGTACTTATAGATGAGATAGAAAATGCTGGTATTGATAGGAGAAAGGCCCTAAACCTTTTATTAGATGAGAACAAGATAGTTCTTATGGCCACCCATGATCCAATATTGGCTCTAATGGCAGATAAGAGGATTGTTATTAGAAATGGTGGTATAGCTGAGATTATTAGCACCAGCAAGGAAGAAAAAGATCTATTAAAAGAGTTGGAAGAAATGGATTATTTTATTCAAAATATGAGAAATAAATTAAGAGAAGGAAAGAAACTGATCAAAGGAGGAAAGAAAAATGCATGAAGGTTGTACTGGTAGCTTTTCCAATGGAAAGGAAATTGTAGACAAGATTAGGATGATGGGATTCAATACTAGGCCCATGCCTATGGAGGTAACTATAAGATGTGTAGAGTGTGAAAATGATTTTCAAATGACCCACCTGGAGAGCAAGTGTCCCCACTGTAATATGGTATATGGGGTAACGCCTTGTTCAGTGGCCTATCCAGAAAGAATACAGGCAGCAGGAATAGATTACTAAAAGAAAAAACTTGTAGTTTGACTACAAGTTTTTTTATTCATCTTCCCTATCAATTTCCTCCATATTAGCCATCATCTTACAATTGCCCTCAAACCTGGCATTTTCATGAATAACAAAGCTAGAAACTTCCACATCACCTATCAGGCTAGCCTTTGGTAGCAGGGTTAATTTGGAATCTGAAACAATATTGCCCTTTACATAGCCGGCTACAGAAATGGATTCTGCAACTATATTGCCCTTGACTCTGCCAGTTTCCCCTATTATTATATTTCCTTCATAATTTATATCTCCATCAATGCTACCATCCAGACGAATATTGCCAACACCTTCCAGCTTGCCTGTGATTTTTATATTTTCTCCAATTAAGGTATCCACATCTTCCACTTCAGTTGGTTGGTCCTTTCTCCTAAACATTTAAACACCCCCTTATTTTAATACATCATAAGGATTAATGGGGACATTATTCTTATGGATTTCAAAATGTAGGTGGGATCCTGTAGATCTGCCAGTAGAACCCATTTTTGCGATAACTTCCCCTTTTTCTACCCACTGGCCAACCTTGACCAAAAGCCTACTATTATGGCCATAAACCGTTTTATATCCATTACCATGATTAATTATAATAGTTCTGCCAAGGCCACTTTTTAGACCTGCAAAGCCTACCTGTCCCTTGCCTGCTGCCCTAATACTTGTTCCAACAGAATTTGCAATATCAATTCCCGTATGACGTCGAATCCTTCCAGTGAAAGGATCCCGCCTACTACCAAATCTGGAAGTTAATCTACCATGGGTAGGCATCAGATCTGGTATAGTCTTAAGATAATTAAGTTGTTTTTTTAGATCAACCACATAGTTTTCCAATTCTAACTTCTTATCATCTAATACATCACAAAGGACTTCCATTTCTTCCTCTGGTTCCAAGGAGTCTAAGTCTATAGTTCTACTATGGGCACCGCCTCTGGAAGGTGTTTTTGTTCCAGTAAGTCTTTCAACCTCCCTTTGTAAGGCATCTATTTCATCTAACTTATTTTCCACATCTTCTCTGCCGGCCTGTAAAACCTTATTCTGATTTTCCAATTGGGCTAGCCTATCTTCCTTTTCCTTATTTTTCTTTTCCAGGGCTTGTACCATTTCTACGTATTCCTTAGCCTGATTTTTAAGCTTAAGCTGCTGTCTTTTATTAACTACCAAATATGTAGAAGACAGGATTAAAATTAGGGAAAGGGCCATAAGGCTAAATTTAGGCAACCACTTAGGGATTAAAATTCTCTTAACCTTTTGTGTGTAGGGTACAATCAAAATGCATATTTTAGAATTATCTTCCTTCATTATTCACATCCTTCCTCTAGAGAGATAAGCCATTTATCTAACTTTGTATTATACCATAATAGGCCAGTATATGGAATAATATGGGCCTATTTCCACAATTAATCAGAAAATTTAAACTATAGGTTTGGTAACAAGGGTTACAGAACTTAAGTAATCAGTCATTTATAATAAATAGGAGTAAGAAAAAAGGAATAAATTATAGATATGGAGGGAATGTGGATATGAAAATGTTTTGTTACCAATGCCAGGAAGCTTCTGGTGGTAAAGGTTGTACAAGAGTAGGAGTATGTGGAAAAACTGCAGATCTGGCTGCATTACAGGATCTGATGATATATGCAGTAAAGGGACTGGCTGTTTTAGGCCATAAGGCAGACCAAATAGGCTATAAAAAAGAAGGCCTGGATAGGTTCATGATTGAAGGTTTATTTATGACCATAACTAATGCTAACTTTGACAAGGAAAGGTTCTTTGAAAAAATCAAGGATGCCCTAATCCTAAGGGATGAGCTGAAGGAAGAATTATTGGAAAAAGGTGTAGACTTAGGGCAACTGGAAGATGTGGCCAGCTTTACGGTAAATTCAAGGGATGAAATTGAATATAAGGCCAATTCTAAAGAAGTAGGAGTTTTGGCTACAGAAGATGAAGATATCCGTTCCTTAAGAGAATTAATTATCTATGGCCTAAAGGGCATGGCAGCTTATGCAGAACATGCTGATAATTTAGGTTACAGAGATGAAGAAATAGCTAAATTTATAAGAAGGGCCTTAGCTGCTACCTTAGATGATAGTTTAACAGCAGATGATCTGGTGGCTTTAGCCATGGAAACTGGAAAATATGGTGTAGATGTAATGGCCCTATTAGATAAGGCTAACACTTCTACTTATGGAAATCCTGAGATTACAGAAGTAAATATTGGAGTCAGGAATAATCCAGCTATTCTAATATCAGGTCATGATTTAAAGGATATGGAAGAGTTACTGGAACAAACTGAAGGAACAGGTGTTGATGTATATACCCATGGAGAAATGCTACCAGCCAATTATTATCCAGCATTTAAGAAATATGATCACTTTGTTGGAAACTATGGCAATGCTTGGTGGAAACAAAAAGAGGAGTTTGAAAAGTTTAATGGTGTTATCCTCTTTACTACCAACTGTATAGTACCACCTAAGGCCTCCTATGCAGATAGGGTATACACTACAGGATCCTCTGGTTACCCAGGATTTAAACATATTCCTGACAGGGTAGACGGTCAGCCTAAAGATTTTTCAGAACTAATTGAACATGCAAAAAGACTAGACCCGCCAACAGAAATAGAAAAAGGAAAGATAGTTGGAGGCTTTGCCCATGCCCAAGTCTTTGCCTTGGCTGATAAAATAGTAGAGGCGGTAAAGACGGGAGCCATTAAAAAGTTCTTTGTAATGGCTGGCTGTGACGGAAGATTAAGAAAAAGAAATTACTATACAGAGTTTGCAGAGGCATTACCAAAGGATACTGTAATTTTAACAGCAGGTTGTGCAAAATATAGGTATAATAAATTAAACCTAGGAGATATAAAGGGCATACCTAGAGTGCTAGATGCTGGCCAATGTAATGACTCCTATTCCTTGGCAGTAATAGCCATGAAACTAAAAGAAATCTTTGAACTAAATGATATAAATGAACTACCAATAGCCTATAATATTGCCTGGTATGAGCAAAAAGCAGTAATAGTACTACTAGCTTTACTATACCTGGGAGTGAAAAATATTCACCTAGGGCCAACCCTACCAGCCTTCTTATCAGAAAATGTAGCCCAAGTATTAGTAGACAAGTTTGGTATTGGAACTATTTCCAGTGTAGAAGAAGATATAGAAATGTTTATGGGAGAGGCCCAAGAGGCATAGATAAAACAAATAATCCCTGGTCGAAGGACCAGGGATTATTTTATATCCTATATAAATGGTTTAAGGGTTCTTTTCAGGATCAGGAATAACATTCCCATTCCAGTCTATCATTATAAGCTCCCCTTAGATATTAACTTTTCTTCATAATTATCATATCATGTTGAAATCTAAGTCCTTATAGGACTTACTGCAGCTTAAACCTATTAATTATAGCCTGCAGGTTTTGAGCCAACTTTGCCAATTCTTCACTGGAGCTGGAGATTTGCTCCATACTAGCAGCTTGCTCTTCCATAGAGGCTGACGCCTCCTCAGTGGAAGCTGAATTTTCCTCTGCAATAGCAGTTAAATTTTGTAAGGTTTCTATAATATCATCCTTAGCTTCATCCATCTGCTGACTTAATTTATAGGACTCCTGGGCCACACTTTCAGCTGCCCTCATGGTATCCTCAATTAATAGATACTGCTCCCTACTAACCTTTAGCCTATTGGTTTGTTCAGCCACCAGCTGATTGACCCTTTCCATAGTCTCTACTGCTGCATCTGCATTACTTTGTAAATCCTTTACCATATTATCTATATCCATGGTAGAGTTGGCAGACTGCTCTGCCAATTTTCTAATTTCATCTGCCACCACTGCAAAACCTCGACCGGCTTCCCCTGCCCTGGCTGCCTCAATGGCTGCATTTAATGCCAACAAATTAGTTTGCTCTGCTATGGAGGCTATAAGCTCACTGGCCTGGCCTATTTTATTGGAACTATCATTGGTTTCTAAGATTATTCTATAAATATCCTGAATGGCCTGGCTACTTTTTTCCGTAGCATTAGACAGGCTCTCCATTTCTACCAGGCCTTTTTCTACAGCCTCTATAGTTTTTATAGAAGCCTGGTTTAAATTCTCCATAACATGAACTTCTTGACCAATAAGGTCTCCCAGTAAATTAGACTTACTGGCACCTTCTTCAGTATTCAGGGCCTGTTCGGCTGCCCCTTTGGCTATCTCTTCCACAACCTTGGTAACCTCTTCAGATGAGGCGGCTGCTTCCTGGGTAGTGGCCGTCATCTCTTGGGAGGCAGAGGCCAGATGTTGGGAAGATGAATTTATTTCATTAATTATATCCCTTAAATTATCAGTTATATTTTGGAAGGCCTGGCTTAAGGTTCCTATTTCGTCCTGCCGCTTTAAAAGCTTATCTGGTAAATCCTGTGAAATATCCAGATTAGCAATATTGGCAGAATGGCCTACAGCTTCAATTACTGGAGCTGCTATAGAATTACCTACAAATAATACAAAGGCCAGGGAAATTACAGCAATCATAAGGCCTAAGGTTAAGATACTTTTCTTCATAGTTTGCACACTGGCCAAAACCTCTGCCTTATCTGCAGCAACAACAAATATCCAGTCAGTACCCTCTATTGGTGCATAGGCTGCATATAGTTCCTGGCCATCATGGGTATACTGACCTACACCATTTCTTTCAGCTAAAGCCTCTTCTAAGAAGCTGGCTAAGGAACTTAACTTAGGATCATTTTCAGCTTCATTAATAGGGTTAAAATGGTTTAAAACCAACTCTCTATCAGGATGCCCTATGAACGTTCCATTTCTATTAATTACATAGCCATAGCCAGATTCTCCATAGCCGGTCCCATCGGCCAGTTGGCTTAAGTCGTTACCGTCCCTATCACCTACCAGGGCACCTACAATATCCCCATCCTTTATAATGGGGGTGGTATACATAAGTACTATATCATTGGTGGCCCGGCTAATTACCAGTTCATTGGATACAGTACTTTCCCCTGATAAGGCCCTAATTACTGCCACCCTATCTTCCAGGTTGGCTGCATTTCCCTCTATAAACTGGGCCTGGCCACTGGTATCAGTAACTGCCATATTAAGGAAGCCGGCTCGACCAGCCTCTCTAGCCAAGACAGGTGCTTGAGCTTCCCAGTCCATATTTTGAATATCATCTCTTGCAGCTAACATTTCTAAGGTTCTAATCTGTAACTCTATTCTACTGTGCGTTAATTGTGCCCCATCTTCAACTGCTATGGACAAGGCTTCTTCAGCAGATTCAATAAGTGACTTATTGGAATGCTGAATAGATACAAACCCTATGGCCATTGAGGATACAATTATCAGTAAGGCAAAATACGCTACTAGTTTGGTTTTAATACTATTAATACCAATACCTTTTCTCTTTGTTTTTTTAGTTTTGTTTTTTATAAATCTTTTAAATACTGTTTTCATTGCTCCTCCTTAATATTATGTAGTTAAATTATCTGTTAGTTAGTATATCGGATAGACTGATGAACTTTTTAGGTAAAGTGGCAAAAAAAATTAATCAACCTTATTAATAGTATTTAAAGTCTAATTATGTTAATATGGGGAAAAGAGAAAGCGGAGGTGAAGGATTTGGAACTAGAGGTAAGAGAAATATATAAAAGCTTTTCTGGAAAACAAGTATTGCATGGTGTTTCCTTTAAGGTGGAACCAGGTAAGGCCTTAGGTCTACTGGGGAGAAACGGAGCCGGTAAAACTACTACCATTAGGATCATAATGGATCTTTTTAAACCAAATAAGGGTGAAATCCTTTTAAATGGTAAAAAGTTTATGCCAAGGGAGCATCAGATAGGATATCTACCAGAGGAAAGGGGGCTTTACCCTAAGAAAAAGGTTATGGAACAACTATTATACCTAGGCCAGTTAAGGGGACTTAAAAAAGAAGAGGCTAGAGATAATGCCAACTACTGGTTAGAAAGATTAGAAGTTATAGAATATAAGGATAAGAAGCTGGAAACCTTATCCAAGGGAAACCAGCAGAAGGTACAATTAGCCCAAACCTTTCTTTGTAATCCTAATATTATAATTTTAGATGAACCTTTTAGTGGCTTAGATCCAGTAAATTCACAACTTTTAAAGGAAATAATTACAGAATTTATAAATACAGAAAAGCTAATTATTTTCTCCAGCCATCAAATGAACTATGTGGAAGAATTTTGCGATGAAATTGCCCTAATTGATGAGGGGAATATAATTTTAACAGGAAACTTAAAAGATATAAAACTAGAATATGGAAAGAATAGATTGACCATTGGCTCTATGAATCTAGATGTTGATCAATTAGAAAGATTAATTAAAGACGAACTAGGCAAAATAGTAAGCCTGGTAGAAAAAAGAAGAAATTATCTAATAGTAGAGCTTATGGCAGGTATGACTAAGAACAATCTACTTCAGGCCATAGTAGATAAAGAAATAGACTTGGAAAGATTTTCTGTCTATGAGCCTGATCTGGCAGATATATTTGTCCAAAAGGTAGGTGAAAATTAATGAAAAATTTCTTTTTGGTACTGAAGTTTGAACTGGCCAGCTTTATAAAAAATAAAACCTTTATTATCTCTACTTTAGTAATTTGCTTAATTTTGGCAATAGTAGTCTCTATACCTACTATTAAAAATACCTTTTTTGATTCCAATAAAGAGAAAACAGATAAGCAGGAGATACAAGATGGGTTGGATCTTGATATGGGGGATGGAAGGTTTGGTTTTTTAGATGAAACAGACGGAGCAGTAGATAAAATTAGACTTATGGCCAGCTTTTATGGCGGAGAGCTGGTCGAAGTTGACAGCATAAAGAAGCTGAAAGAAGAGGTAAAGTCAGGAGAATTTGATGCAGGATTTGTTTTAAAATCGCCTACAAACTATGAATATATAGTTTTAAATAATGAGATGATGGATTTTAACAACTCCTACTTTGAGGAGGCCTTAATAACCAGTTATAGGATAGGTGGTTTTTCCAACCTAGGCATAGACTACAAACAAGTGGAAGAATATATACATCCAACAATAGAATCAGAAACTAGAGCCCTAGGAAAGGATAGTGCAAAAAACTATCTATACACCTATATTCTAGTATTTGGCCTATACTTTATTATTATGCTTTATGGTCAGTTAATAGCCACATCAGTAGCTAGTGAAAAAAGCAATAGGGCCATGGAGGTCTTGGTAACTAGCACTGACACCAGCTATTTAATATTTGGAAAGGTCTTAAGTGGAGCCTTAGCTGGAATAATCCAGTTTGGGGCCATCATTCTGACCGGAGGCTTGGCCTACAAATTAAATGCGGCAGCCTGGGATAATGCTTTAGATTTTATATTTAAAATACCAGGTACTGTATTTTTATCCTTTGTAGTGTTCGGTATTTTAGGATATTTACTTTTTGCCTTTATATATGGGGCCCTGGGAGCCTTGGTATCAAGAACAGAAGATATCAGCACCAGTGCCACACCTATAACCTTAATTTTTATAGCAGTCTTCATGGTTTCAGTATTTGGAATGCAAAATACGGAAGGGATAGTCTTAAAAATAGCTTCCTTTATTCCCTTTAGTTCCTTTATGGCCATGTTTGTCAGGGTAAGTATGGGTACTGTTTCTAATATAGAAGTTATTATATCCTTAACCCTCTTGGTTGCTAGTACGGCTTTAATTGGCTTTGTAGCCTCTAAAATTTATAGGCTAGGAACCTTAATGTATGGTAACCCTATAAAGATAAGGGAGGCCATTAGATTGTTAAGGAGCGAATAGAAACTATTAAAATTATAGAAAAGAAAAAAGGCTACTGCTAGCAGTAGCCTTTTAAATCTAATTATTCTTGGTCATCCTCATCTTCTTTTTCATCTTTGCCTAGTTTTTCATTAACCAGTTTTTCAACTTCACCTTTTTCAGGATATCGGTCCAATTCCTTTTTAGAAAAGATTAAATCTTCATTAATGCTAACTTCTAAAACTCCACCTGATGAAGGTATAAGGCTGGCCTCATCAAAGTCCTCATGGTGCTCATTTAAAATGGCTCTAACCAGGGCAACTGCCCTACCTAAATAGCCTCATGCTGTACAATACTCAATTCTTAGTTTGTTTTTCATAATCTAACCCTCCTAACTATTATATTATATATATACCCATAGTAAGGTAAAATATATGATAGAGATAAAAATTTAAAGGCACATATTTTTATAAAAGTAAAATATGGGTACATATAAATGAACTAATAAATTATAAGGAAGTGGATATATGGACTATAATAAACAAAAACAAATTATAGTGGATTACTTTAAGAATAACGAGAAAAAAGAAGATGGCTTTAAGATAGGTGTAGAGTTTGAGCACTTTGTAATCGATTTAGATAGTTTAAGGACCATCTCCTATTATGGTAAAGGAGGAGTGGCTGAAACCTTAAAAGATATGGAGAAATTAGGATATGACCTGGTATACGAAGGGGACCATATATTGGGCCTAAAAAAGGGGGCCAAGACTGTCACCTTGGAGCCAGGCAGCCAATTGGAGCTAAGTGTAGAGGCAGTTTGGGATATTAAGCTGTTGGAAAAAGAATATATAGAGTTTTTAAAAGACATTATCCCCCTTTTGGATAAAAAAAACCAAGGCTTAATAACTACAGGCTATCATCCAGTTACAAAAATAGATGAAATAAAGCTTTTACCTAAGCAAAGGTATGACTTCATGTTTGATTATTTTAAGACCAGAGGCAGTCATGCCCACAATATGATGAAGGGGACGGCAGCTTTACAATTTGCCATGGATTTTAAGTCTGAAAAAGATTATGTGAAAAAATTCAGAGTTGTAAATGCCTTGTCACCAGTTTTATTTGCTATCTTTGAAAATGCCTATTACTTTGAGGGTGAAGTCTGCGCTAAACATAATATTAGGTCCCACATATGGGTAAACTGCGATAGTGACAGGTCAGGATTAGTAGAAGGGGCCCTGGAAGATGATTTTGGCTATGAAAGGTATGCAGAATATATATTAAACAGGCCGCCTATCTTTATTAATAAGGACGGAGAAGAGATATTTACTGGTAGGAAAAAGGTTAGGGAAGTATTTGATCCAGAGAATTATCAGGTGGAAGAATTAGAGCATATATTAACCATGTTTTTCCCAGATGTAAGGACTAAGGGGTATATAGAAATTAGGATGATGGATGCAGTGCCATATCCTTTAAACTTTGCAGCCATGGCCTTATTTAAGGGACTTATATATGATGAAGATAATTTGGAAAAACTATATAAATATACTAAGGATATAACCATAGAAGATGTGGATAAGGCAAAGGCTGAAATGTTAGATTTAGGTATGGAAGCCAAGTTAAGAGATAAGAGCTTGTTAGAAATCGGTAGATATATAACCCGACTAAGCCAGGAGGGATTGTCACCAGAAGAGGTTCATTATCTAAAGCCTTTGGGCGATATGTTGGCTGAAGGCTTAAATCCTTATGAAATAACAAAAAGCAAGGTTAAGCTAGGGAAAAAAGAGGCCCTATCCTGGTGTATCCTTAATAATATAGTGGAGGAATTGTAATGAAGGGAAAAGATGTAAACGAAAGATTTTTAGAACTTATAAAAAGGGACCAGGCCAAATATGGTAAGGACTATCAATTGTTTGTGGATAGGGTTAAAAACTCATCGGCCCAATATAGGGGAAAACCGGTACCAACCCTTTATAATCCAATGTTTATTACGGAAGATAACTTGGAAGATTTTAGAAAGATTGGGGAAACAATGATGGCCATAGCCAATAAAATAACTGATCGCTATATAAATGATAGGGAATTCAGAAAAAAATTTGGTTTTCCTAAATTGATAGAGGACTTAATAGAAATAGACAATGGTTATGACATACATGTGCCCATCGGAAGGTTTGATATTTTTTATAAGGATGGGGAGACCTTTAAGTTTTGTGAATTAAATACAGACGGCTCTTCTGCCATGAA
>Ga0079225_10001908_pt1 | contig 11876 bp, 14 predicted proteins | sample Poulit2012_FD_76344 | JGI IMG/M metagenome (GOLD analysis project Ga0079225, IMG submission 76344) | Agricultural soil microbial communities from Georgia to study Nitrogen management - Poultry litter 2012 | ecosystem: Environmental > Terrestrial > Soil > Agricultural land | place: USA: Georgia...
TCGCCGCAATCGTCGGCAGATTGACCGTGCCGCTTCTTATATTATATTCGTGGCCGCCTCCGAAGAAAACCGGCGGCATTGCTTTCAATTCTTTGATCATCAGGGCACCGGAACCTTTTACGCCGTGAAATTTGTGTCCGGAAATACTCAGAGTGTCGACATTTTCATAATTGATCTTCACCTTGCCGACTGCCTGTGTGGCATCGACATGGAAGTGCGCTTTCGGAAATCCTTTCAAAATTTCCGCAGTCTCTTCGATCGGCTGGACAGCCCCGACGATATTATTGACAGCCATGACAGTGACAAAAATGACATCTCCATTCATGAGCGTTCTTAAATGCTCCATGTCTATTCTGCCATGTTCCGTCGTTTTTATAAATTTGACGTTGAACCCTTCAGATCTGTAATGTTCAATGACGTTGATCACACTCGGATGTTCAAGCTGACTGACAAGAATGGTGCTGCCGAACTTTTTCTTTCTGCTGAGCGTGCTCTGTATCGCTATATTATTGCTCTCTGTCGCTCCTGAAGTGAAGACGCAATGATGGTTCCACAGACCGAATATATCCAGAACCTGCTTTCTTGATGCTTCCAGCAGCTTTTCACTGTCCCGCCCTGCACCGTGTATGCTTGCCGTATTGAAATAATAGTTCTGATTCACTTTATTGAATGTGTTCAGTGCTTCTTCATCCGGTTTCGTCGTTGCAGCATTATCAAAATAATGCATCAAATTTCTCCTTTCATGTAAAAGGACTTAGAATATAAAATTCTAAGTCACTTCATTAACTACTTGTCGTCATATTCATTTTCGATTTTGTATGCTGCGCCGGGTTCCACTTTTTCAAGCGCCGACTTGATGATTTCCAGTGAACGTTTATATCTGCTTTCCTGGAACATCCTCTCTGCTTCACGTACTTCGGCATCAAAGCCGTGATCATCTCTTCTGTATCTGTTGCCGTACTGGATCATCACTTCCGTCAGTTCTGCATCACGCAGAAGTTCAAATGATTCCTGTTCGAACTTGTTCAGTTCCATCATGGTCTGATTCACTTTATCTTTGATGTACTGTACATTCAGAGGCGTTTTACTGAAGTACTGTTCAATGTTTCTTAAATCGATATCAAGATCATTTTTCAGTATGACGAACCTTTCAGGCACATCAGGCAGATTGGAACCGACCAGCCTGCGGTAAATATTCTCTTTTTTATCCTGGATGTAATAAGAATTTTCACGTGCCTCTTCAGCATCATCCCTCAGGTCGACCAGGTGCTCCTGAATTTGTTCCTGCTCATCGTTTATCTCGATGATCTGTTCCTTAATATGGGAAATCCTGTTTTCCACTTCACTGTATCTGGCATTCGTCTTGGACATCTCAGTGACAATCTCATCATATATGTCAACCAGACTTTCTATCTCATGCTCAAACTTTTGAATGGAGTGGATATCAGTATCATTTATATAGTACTGTTCTTTCAAATAATGAATCTCGGTTCTGAGTGTATAGTTTGAGTTTCTTGCATGGAACAATTCATCTGTGACGAGCGGCTGATCTTCATCCACTTTGATTTTCGCCTTCACTTCAAGTTCGATGAGCTCCAGTATATCATCGACATTATTGTTGATGTCATCCAGTATTTTACGCGCTTCATCAAGATCAAGTCTTGAAATCAGCGGTTCAACCAGGTTCAACTTACCTTTTAATGTAGATAATTTGTGTTCGACTCTGACGTGTTCCAGATCATAGCCGTCCGCTTTCAGATCACGGCAGCCGAATCTGATTTCCTGGAACTGTGCAGGCAGATCTTTTTGGACTTCCCTGATCAACAGCGGGATATCGTCCATATTTTCCTTCAATGTTACAAGGTCACTGTGCACTTCTTCTATGTGCTTGTTGGCACTGACATAGTTGCCGGCATTCTTCATGAGATCGTACTCGTTGATTTCCGGTTCAAAACTGTCAATGAGTTCTTCCAGGGGCCCTTCTGCCTCACCGAACTGATATGCACTCGCAAGCACATCCCTTTTCGCTTCCCGGTGAATCTTTTCAGCATCCGCCCGGGCAATCATCGCCATTTCATTGGCTTGCAATAACTCATCAATTTCACTGCTCAGCTGTTCATACTTCGTTTCAACAGAATCCAGAGTATTATCAGCCTGCTTCACTTTTTCATTACTGTCACTGAACTTGAACTTTGTTAAATCCAGTTTTGCGTCTTCAAGCAATTCTTTCGATTCATCCACCGATTCATTGTAGGAAGACTGCCATTCTTTTTGCCAACCGGAATAAAGTTCTTTTGCCTCACCATGCAGATTCAAATCTTTGACTTTAAATAATTCATCCTGAAAAGGAAGTGCTTTAACTTCTTCCAGACGATGGTATTTATTATTTAAATCCTCTAATTTTGTGTTTCTGATATAAAATACTATAGCAACCGCTATCGCGATTAAAACTATTATTCCGATAAGAATATAGACCCACATACACTTACCTCCTAAACATATAGTTAATTATAGCCTAAAAGCTTGAAACAAAAAACAGATAATTATATAATTTATAATTAAATTGATGAATAAAGGTGATTATACATGTTCACAGCCACAAATATTACAGATTATCAGCAATTGAACAAAACTCTGGTAAGTCTGATCGAAGATGAAACAGACAGAATTGCAAATTTATCAAACGCCGCGAGCCTGCTCAATTTCTATTTGAAAGATATCAATTGGGTCGGGTTTTATTTATTTGAAGAGAAATCAAACCAGCTTGTGCTTGGGCCATTCCAGGGACTGCCTGCATGTGTGAGAATCGATAACGGCAAAGGCGTATGCGGAACAGCATTCAGAGGCAATGATGTTTTCGTCGTTGATAACGTGAATGAATTCCCGGGCCACATCGCATGTGATGCCAACAGTAAATCTGAAATTGTCGTCCCTATCTATAAAGACGGAGAACCGATCGGTGTTCTTGATATCGACTCACCTTTCTTTGAAAGATTCAGTGAAGAAGACCGCACCGGATTGATCGCCTTTATAGACGTTTTAAAGAAATATATTTAATGCCTTGACTTATACATATATTTTATGTAGAATAAGCTATTGTGTAAATGAACGGATTAAGTAGCTTACAATCATTATATGTCAGTATATGGTTCCCGATGGTTGGTATGTGTTGCGTAACCAATGCTATGAGGCGAAGACACTTTAAATCATATACCCATATGGGCGGTTGTTACCTTATGATGTTTATTGCATAAATAAAACACAATAAGGAGGAGTCATTATGGCTCGTTTTACAGGTTCAGTTTGGAAAAAGTCCCGTCGTCTTGGTATCTCCCTGACAGGTACGGGTAAAGAGTTGGAGCGTCGTCCGTATGCACCAGGTGACCACGGTCCGACACAAAGAAAGAAAATTTCAGAATACGGTCTTCAGCTTCAGGAGAAACAGAAGCTTCGTTACATGTACGGAATCAATGAGCGTCAGTTCCGCACAATTTTCGAACGCGCTGGTAAACAAAAAGGTGTTCACGGTGAAAACTTCATGATCCTGCTTGCATCACGTTTGGATGCAGTGGTATATCAGTTAGGTCTTGCACGCACACGTCGTCAGGCACGTCAGCTGGTTAACCACGGCCATGTAACAGTGGACGGCGGTCGTGTGGATATCCCTTCATACCACCTGAAACCAGGTCAGACAATCGGCCTTCGTGAAAGATCACGTAACCTTGACATCGTTAAAGAAGCAGTTGAAGTCAACAACTTCATCCCTGATTATTTAACTTTCGATGACGAAAAAATGGAAGGTTCTTTCGTACGTTTCCCGGAACGTTCAGAGCTTCCAGCTGAAATCAACGAACAGCTTATCGTTGAGTACTACTCAAGATAATAAGGTGTTTAGCTGTAATAAGGCCTGTAAGCATTGTCATATCAATGTTTACAGGTCTTTTCCCATGCTCGGACAAAAGTGAACAACTAATAAAAAAACCCTGCTGTGATTTGAGGTGCATCTCAAATACAGCAGGGTTTTTCTAATAGATTGATACGTTTAGTTTTTAATTGCTTTTCTGACCTTGTTTTCACCATTGAAGAATAATAAGCCGAATACGATACATATCGTCAAACTGAGCACTAGATAAATGATCACCGGCAAATTGCTGACACTGTCTGAAATCAGCCAGAAATAGAACATCTGGATTAAATATATATGATAGGATGCTTTCCCCATTTTAACCAATAGTCTGCTGAGCGGATTACCTGCTGTGAACTGATATGCTTTGAGCCCGATGATGACCAGTAATAACGTCCAGAAATAAGATGGTGCATGCTGACTCTGCCAATATCTTTCAACGAAGAAATTCCATTCCTCATAATACACACCGGCGATATAGACTGCACTCATAATTGCTAAAGGAATCAACCATTTATAGTTTATTTTTCCAGGGTTCAGAGATAACCAGACGCCTAAAACTAAAACAAATACATAACGAACGATGATTACTCTGTAAACACTCCCCGGGACATCAATCATCATGCAGATGACATCCAGCAATATACTGATAATGAATAGAATAATCGTTCCGGCAGCCAAATTCTTTTTCATCAGCAAATATATTAAAGGTAATAACAGAGTCGCCTGTATAATTACAAGTATGAAGTAACTCCCCGGCCCCCATCCGCCGGTGAACAATGATGTAACCAAGGTCGTAAAACTCAACCCGTCCAATATTAAATAATGTGCGATGACCTGGAGAATCCATATAAAAAGAAATGGATAGACCAGTCTCTCAACCTTGCTGTAAAGAAAAGAAAAATTATAAAACTGATCCAGACTTACATAACCTCTCCGTTGGAAAGATTCTGCAGTATTATATCCCGCCAGCAATAGAAATACAGGCACGGCCTGCCAGATATAAAAGGGAGATAGAATGGCAAGAAGCATTTCATCAGTCAGGCTGTGAATTAAAATTACAGCAACGATTGCCAGTCCCTTTATGATGTCAATGTTATAATTACGTTTCTTCATTTTTGTCTCCTTGTGATTAATATGTATCGCAATCATATATTAATTTATACAATGTGACAATTGACTCTATCATAGACCGCTTTCAATTGTCATTCATCCTTCGGTTTCAAGAGCAATCATATGTAAATTGTACATTCTTCCCAGTTCATTAAAAAATGACTGACCGGAAACAGGAACACGGTCCTATTTGTTAATATTTTAATTTGTGATATATTTAACTTATAATGCACTTTCGATTCAGGGAGGTGAAATTATGGATTTCAAAAAGTATTTGATGGCCGGCGGTCTTTCTTTAGTGCTGGTTCTTGGTGCATGCGGCGGTGATAATGAAGAGACTGACGATGGTGCAACAGAAGAAGAATCGACAGAAGAAGGAGCTGATGAAGGTGCTTCAACAAGCGATGTCGACGCAGAAGGTGTCGCACAGAGCTCATGTGCTTCATGTCACGGTGAAGACTTCTCCGGCGGTATGGGACCAGCGCTTGAGGGCACTTCTTTAAGTGAAGAGGAATTTACAGATACCGTAAGAAACGGTCAAAATTCCATGCCGGCATTCAGCGAGGACCAGGTCAGTGATGAAGAACTGACAGCGATGTATGACATGTGGTCTGAATAGGCAGAATTTACTTGACTGACAAAAAGAGAGACGGCCGATTTTAAGCTGACTGTCTCTCTTTTAATTATTTAACTTCACGTACTTCTTTAACCAGATTGGGGAAAAGTGAAAAGCCGTCCACTTCCATATACGATTTCTTGTGGGCATATGCAACTTCAAGTTCCTGATTCAGAGTTTCTGCAGTATATTTCTCCGTCTCGAAAATCTCTTTCTCTCCCGACGTGTAAACAATCTCTATCTTATTCATAATCCAACCTCTTATCTTCAAAATATCATTTTAATATTATCACAAAATTGACATCTGTGGATTTTAATCGATTTGTTTTTCTTTCAGTCTGGCCAATGTATCGATTGCACCCTGGCTCATTACATCGATGCCGTATTTGAATGCATCTTCATTCACTTTGAAAGATGGATTGTGAAGTGGTTTCTGCCCTTCTCCAACCGAAGTGCCGAGCCAGTAATATACGCCCGGATATTTCAACAGAAATCTGCCGAAGTCTTCTCCCGCCAGACTCGGTCTGTAAGTGGGCACCGATTCTTCACCGTACAGATTTACTGCGGTCTGCCGCATCTGCTCCGCCCATTCGGCTGAATTGACTGTTGCCGGGTAACCGTCCAGATATTCGATTTCCACTGTTGCCCCCATCGCCTCAACAACATTTCCGACAACACTATGGAATCTTTCTTTGATCAAAGTTTTCACATCATTGGACTGCGTACGGATTGTCCCGACAATTTCAGCTGTTTCTGCAATGACGTTATGCTGGGTGCCTGCCTGAAACTTGCCGACGGTCACGACGGACGGCTCATATGGATCGGCGTTTCGGCTGACGATGGTCTGCAGTGCATTGATTACCTGTGAGCCGACAATGATTGCGTCCACTGTATCATGCGGCATGGAAGCATGTCCGCCCGATCCTTTGATAACCAGTTTGAAACGGTCGGAGTTTCCCATGATTGGTCCGGCCATGATGCCGAACTTTCCGGCAGGGATTGACGGCCATACATGCTGGGCAATGAGGACATCCGGTTCTCTGCCGTCAAATATGCCCTCATCCATCATCCTCTGTGAACCGCCGGTCGGTGACTTTTCTTCTGCCGGCTGAAATATCAATAATACTTTTCCATGAATCTCTTCTCGGCGGCTGAGCAGTACTTTTGCTGCCGCAATCAGCATGGATGTATGCGCATCGTGTCCGCAGGCATGCATCACACCGTCGACTTCCGAGCTGTATTCGACACCTGAGGTTTCATGAATCGGCAAAGCGTCAATGTCGGCGCGCAGCCCGACGATGCCGCCCTCATGCGCCCCTTCGATAATACCGAGGACACCTGTTCCTGCAAATCCCTTTTCAAAGGGGATATCCAGTTCGGCCAACTTCTCCTGTATCCGTTTCGAAGTATTGAATTCTTCATCACTCAGTTCCGGGAATCTGTGCAGTTCTCTTCTGAATTGAATCGCATCTTCTACAATCTTGTTAAAATCCATTATGATCCGTCCCTTCAACCATCATTGGAATTTTATTTTAAATAGTAATCGATATTCTCACCGTCAAAATCAAAGCCGATATAATCCTTGCCGTTTTCGAGCATCCATTCAATATTTTTATAATCCACTGTCTTCTTTTCACCCGCCGCTTTGAGCGGTCCGTTTAAATTCAACTGCAGTACGTGACGATATTTCCCGCCGTACATGATTCTCGTATTCACTATTTTGAAGCCAAGTCTGAATTTATCTTTTAAACTTGGAATATTTGTCGGCAGCACCGTGGTCAATATATGTTTGAAACGGCCGTCCGCCCGTACACGCTCAATCAGCTGTCTGCCGAGTTTCATCTGCATGCCCTGTCCTCTGTAATCCGGGTGGATAAAAGAGATTTCAGAGTAGATCACCTGTGTTCTATCTGAAATTCCGCCGTCTTCAGCCAAATGCTCAGGATCATCCAGCGGAGGAATGTACATTGCACGGATGGCTTTAAGTTCCTGATTTTCATAAACGCCTATAATGAACTCATGTTCTATCATCTCCGTAAATTCAGGCTGGTCTATCGTCTCCAGAATCATCTTATCCTGCAGATCGTCGTATACGAGTGCCTGCAATTTCATAATGTCATTCAAATCATCCGTAGTCAGTTTTCTTATTTCCACCTGTTCACCCCATCTCTAAACGAGTTAACAACTTTAATACATTTTTATAAAATTTTTGTGAAACACGTTTACATTTCTGCACACGGGATATAATAATTACGAGGAGTTGGTGTATCATGACAATCATAGTCAAGTATAGTGACACCAAGAATAACAAGACCCGTTATCACCTGATTTCAAATCCGCGTGATACTGAATATATTAAACAGCACTATATTAATAAAGAAAGTCATTCCAAAAATATCGGGCAGAAAATGCTCGAGTTCATCTATCCGAGTCATACAGAGAGATTCCGGATATATGAATTGAACTACAGAAGACACTCATAAGTGTCTTCTGTTTTTTTATCAAGTATTCATCTTAAGCCAGCTGAACATGAGATCCAGCCACTGGCTCGCCCTGTCATCCACTTTTCCTGTCAGCTCCGTACCGAGGCTGAGACCGTGTTCTCCGTGCTGGAATGTGTGCAGTTCCCAAGGCACCTGGTGGTTGTCAAGCACTTTTGCGAAATCCAGGGAGTTCTGGATAAATACAAGCTGATCTTCCATCGTATGCCATATGAATGTCGGCGGTGTGTCTTTGGATACATAGTCCTTCAGGCGGGTCAGACGGACAATCTCTTCATCCGGTTCCGCACCGTATATCATTCTGGATGCCATCTCCATAAACCGTGGATCACCCATACCTCTTTCTTCCGCAATTTTTTTATTCAGCATATAGTCCAGTATAGGATAGCTGAGTACCTGGAAATTTGGACGGAACCATCTGTTCTCTGTTCCAACGGCTTCTTTCAGCCAGTCACTCGACCAATGTACACCGAGGCTCGCAGCAAGATGTCCGCCTGCTGAAAATCCGGCTACACCGATACGGTCCGGATCAATATTGAACTCGTGGCAATTTTCCCTTATGAACGTCATCGTCTGCGCAAGTTCTTTCAGCGGCGTCGGAAATTCCGAGCCGAGTTCCTTGTCATCTTCGACCATACTTGCAAGTTGATAAAGTTCATCACGCTCCGGCGTTCTGCCCTCTTTTTCTATCGCACTGCCGATCGTCGAATAATTCAATATGAATACATGGTAGCCCTGCGCAAGAAACTGGTAGGCAATCGGTTCCGCTTCTCTTTTGGATATGTACATATAACTGCCGCCCGGACAGATTACCACTGCCGGATGCCCTTTTGCGGTCTTTTCACGGGCACCGAGCATCATCGTCACTTCTGCATGATGCTCACCTATATAAAAACTTTGTAAATTCATCAACTTGCCCCTCTCATCATAAAAATCTTTATTTATCAATTCTAATATTAGCATATAATTTTATATATACACAAAGGACAAATCTTGTCCTGATAGGCATTTCATAAACTAAATGTTAGTATGATGAATGTGGAAAGAAATGATGAAGGAGTAATGAGCAATGAGACAGATTAACAGATTCTCACGAGAAAATGGATTTAAGACACTGCCGGGCACCTCCATCGCCACGCTGTCGAAAGATGAGGTGAAATTCCGCATTACGAGACAGGCTGAAAATAAATATAAGCTGACCATTTCAGAACGCGGAGAAATTTTAACAGAACCGACATACCATACGAGTGAGCATGAAGTCATCGATGAAATCAAAAAATTCATCAGCCGGTGATCAGCTAAAGTACTGATTTTATAAAGAGATTTGAATTTACAGCGATAGTGTTATCATGTGATTAAACAATATATTTTTGGGGTGACGAAAATGGGAAAGATTTTTATGATTCGGCACGGATTGACTGAGTATAACAAAGCGTTGCGTTTACAGGGGTCAAGTGATATACCGCTCAATGAAGCCGGACTTCTGCAGGCAAAAACTGCATCTGAATTTCTTAAAGATGAAAAATTTGATGTAATACTTTCAAGCCCACTGTCACGTGCCCATGCGACTGCTGAAATCATCAATGAACATCATGACTTAAAAATACATAAGATGAATGAATTGAAAGAGCAGTATTTCGGGCAGTTTGAAGGGGAACATATTGAAAATATACGTCTGAAATATCCGGAAGGTGACATTCCCGGCGTGGAAACATTCGATTCACTGGCTGAAAGAACGTCAAAAGTGATTAAATATATCGAAGAGAATCATTCGGAGGAGAATATATTGATCATTGCACATTCAAGAACGATCAAATCCATCCTCTCTTTATATACTGATGAGATACATATGGTATTTACCAAACTCGACAATTGTTCTTTAAGCATCATCGAATCGGACGGTGTCGGATGGAAAGTACTGGATTATAATATAAGCACATTATCATAAATAAGTTTAAAAATGGCCGGATGGAATTGATTGGTTCCATCCGGCCGTTGCTGTATAAAATATAAATTTTAACGTCTTTTTATCGGCAGTACTTTTAAATATGTGACCATCCGCCATATCCATTCAAGCGGACCGAATCTGAACACTTTCATCCAGAAATGACTGTAAATCACCTGCACTGCAAATACCGCCAGCACTATCGGTATGAAGTAGACCGCATCCACTCTGTTGAACAGGTTGAAGCCGTAAAAGATGATCAGCATGATGATCGTCTGCATGATGTAGTTCGTCAGCGCCATCTGGCCGACAGGCTGCAATACATTGACGATTGCAGGCAATTTTCTGACGATGATCAGAAATAATGCGATATAGCCGAGTGACATCAGCGGTCCGCCCATCGTCGAACTGAGCGTTGACAGCAACGCCCATGCCGGGTCGAGCGATTGGTAAGTCACTGCATATCCAGTCATTATTTTAATAGGAAGGCCGACACCTATGCCGACCGCAGCCACTTTGTTAATGAGACCTTTATTTTCTTCAAGATTATTAAAGATGCCTCTTTGTGCCGCATATAATCCAATCAGAAAGACAGCGAGCACGTTCGGTACGACAAAAACACTATTCATCAGACTGATGCCGAGAAATGTCGAGTTCAAAATAATCAGTTCAGAATAGCTGCCGCCATGAATCGTTTCCGTCATATCAAATGGAAGAGGAAATGCTCCTTCTACCGGCATATTCACACCAAATAATAAAATGGACATCAATATCAGGAAGACTGAGAAAACAGCCAGTATTCCGATACCGATGATCAGATTGATTTTCGGACGCAGCTTAAAGAAAAATAATAGAAGTACCCCGGCCACCGCATATGTCCATAAAATATCCCCGTACCATAACAGCACACCATGCATTATACCAAAAATGAGGAGCATGCCCATCCGGCGCATAAACAATATATTGGTCGACTGGACTTTATTTTGCGCTCTTGTTAAAAATATATAAAACCCGAGACCGAATAAGAATGAAAACATCGTATAAAAATTAGTTGTGACGAAAGTATTGATGAAGAATATCGACCATTCGTTATACTGTCCTGTAAATCTCTCCGTCACCCGCTGCTCCATGCCGTCCTGCATAACCGGCGTCGCAAAGGACATGATATTCATCATTAATATGCCGAGCAGCGCAAAACCTCTGATGCCGTCGATTTCATGAATTCTTTCCGAATATGAAATCGGTTGATAGTTATTCCACAAGAACCTCACCTCTGTTTAACTTTATGAGCATTGAATCACTTTATTCCCAATTTAAAATAAAAAAACTGAACAGTCGATTAAACCGTTCAGTTCATTTTTACCACACTGCCAAAGATGCCAGGTCCACCGACTGTCCTGTAAAGTATGCATAGACGTAGTAGACGACCAGCCCGATCACCGGCAGAAATACGAAAGCAAAGACCAGAACTCTTAAAAATCGTGTAAATATCGAATATAAAATATTAAGCGCTATAAGCGAACCGACTGCTATCAAAACGTTTATAAAAGTAAATTCGATATTTGCCAGTTCGAAGTAATTCATTAAAAATATGGACAGGAACCCGAGTCCAATATATATGATGATTCTGAGTATCATAAACATCCCTCGCTTTTCATTCCACTTGATTATACAATTTTTTATCTTCTTTTACTAATATAGCGAATGCCAGACCGACCAGTATAATGAAGAAACTGAGCCACGGGGCGAAACTGATATCGAAACGGCTGATGAAAATACCGCCGATGACAGCACCGA
>Ga0079225_10001910_pt1 | contig 11870 bp, 12 predicted proteins | sample Poulit2012_FD_76344 | JGI IMG/M metagenome (GOLD analysis project Ga0079225, IMG submission 76344) | Agricultural soil microbial communities from Georgia to study Nitrogen management - Poultry litter 2012 | ecosystem: Environmental > Terrestrial > Soil > Agricultural land | place: USA: Georgia...
CATATATATCGTGTTTCCCGGCATCGACTTTAAAAATATTATTCAACTGCCAAGGAGAATCGTCTAAAGCGAATTCATAATCCCCTATTCCTGAAACGATAACTTCAACTGTGTAATCTCCCGGCTCACCGATGAATTGATAATCTACTGTCGGTTTTTCTGAAGTCTCCGCTTGTACCGTATGCGTTTTAGTACAATAAATCGTATCCCCGGAAACAAGATGAGGCTTTGAGATTGTAACTTGATATGCTCCTGGGTCAGTAACATCGATACTAGGAGTGGTTGCTCCGTTTTCCCACTCAAAAACCAAATCTTCTTCATTATCAATTACGCCGGAATAAAGTGTGATTGATTCGTTTGCACCCTCACAAAAAACTTCTTGCGAGAAATTGGGATCTATTTCAGGAGCATCCAGATCTTCCAATTTAATTTCAATCAATCCTTGACAACCCAAACTGCCGTCAACACGGATAAAAACTGAATTCGGAAAATCACTTGTTGAAATTGAATAAGAATTATCCAACGGATTTTCCTCGAAAAAAGCATCGCTTTCCGTTTGATAAAACTCAAAAAAATCGATATAAATACCGAGTTCCTCTTGAACATCCGCAATAGCATCTGTCAAGTTAAAAGTGTAATTTATCGAGTTGTATTCATCGGGACAAGTATATAAATAAACAGGTCCCAAGTCTTCTCCCGTAGCCGATAAAGTAATTTTTAAAACTGTCGTACACCCGCGTTCACTTTCAATGCTGACAAATATTTCTTGCCCAATCTCGGAGCTGTGGAAAACAGCAGGGTTTTCAATGGGATTTGTTTCGGAATCTGCATCTTCTTCACTTAAATAATAATCGGTAATGATATAATCTTCCCCTTGTAAAATTATATTTTCAAAAGACGGGAGATCGTATAAAAAACCATTTTCATTTTCATCGCTTTGGATGCAGGAAGAAATACTTAAAGTGTCTAAATCTTCAAAATTCACATAAGAAACTTCAATTTCATCTTCAGCTGTACAAGATCCGCCGTATTCTATCACTACTTTATAGGTCCCGCTTTCTGAAACCTCATAAGAATCCTGTCCTTCAGCTAATAGAACTTCTTCATTACCTTCCACTTTATACCATTGATATCCGGTAGGGTCATTTCCAATCCCCAACGGTTCCAACAGGTGCGTTTCTCCTTCACAAAGCCCGGTTATATCTTCTCCTAAGTTTGCACCAATATTGAAACTTTCTCCTTCCAAGAACACAGCAGAATCATATCTGTAATTGATATCATCGGCAATCACTAATTTAATGTGATAAGTCGTTCCCGGAACTACTTGAGATTCGGCGGTGAGGATTTTGGTTTGTCCGTTAAAAATAATAGGAGAATCATAAGGGTTAAATCCAGCAAAATACTCTTCGTTTTGCGGCGGACAACTCCCCGGAATTCCGGAGTGAACGGTGGTTACTTTAACCGGAATATCCGTGCCGGGAATCACTGCTAAATTATCATATTCATCGGTTCCAACCGGTCTGATAAGAAATGCAAAAGCATCTGAATATTCGCAAGTTGTCGATTGAAATTCGCGGTATTCTTCTGAAGCAAAAATATACCTGAAGCGAATGTTGTCTGCAACCGGCGTAAAATCAAATTCTAAAACAGTAGCATTTACGGTATGATTTAAATCGAGATAATCTTCTAAATCATCATCACCAACCCATCCCGCTGCATCATCATCACTCAACCCGTCGTTAGGTCCGGGAACGTTGGCAAGTCTTCCTGTGGTCATGACAATTCCTTTCTCAAATGGAAAAGGACCACCGTCGTTTTCAAAATATCCATAACTTTGATCGCCATTGGCAAAATTAGCTCCTACAACATTGGTTACTTCAATGTCTTCGATACATCCGCTGTTGATCAGAACATCTTCAATCAATTCTTGTGGGGAATACGTATCTTTATCGACAATAACATTTTGCCCCAGAACAGGAATACAGAATAGTAGAAGCAAAATTTTCAAGTAGAATTTCAAAATAAATTACATTATTTTAATCAAGGATTATTTTTGGATGGACCGAAAAAACATTCAATTTTCAAAAACGGGTTGTAAAGTAATCATTTCTCTTCGAAAAAACGTTTTATAAATGGCTTTATAGTGCTTTGATTATAAAATGAGTGCAGCAATAAAATACAAAAACATTTAAGAAAGATATTGTGATGGAAACAATAGCCTGATGTTCGCATAAGAATTTCTCAAAGCTTGTTTACTATCCTCAAAGTTCTTCCATTCAGCTTTGGTAATATCTTCTGCGTGTTCCGGAAATAACGCTCCGCTATAATTGGTTGCCATTTCAAACCAATGAGTAACTTTTAATCGGTATTTTCCTTTTCGTTTAAACACGTGATAAGTGGTGGGCAGAGGTTTGATGATTTTTAAATTCTGTACCCCGGTTTCTTCTTCCACCTCGCGTATTGCTGAATCTTCAATAGCTTCTTTTTTCTTGGTAACCCCTTTAGGTAAATCCCATTTTCCCTTTCTGAAGATAAATAAGATTTCTTTTTTCTCATTATAAACCAGACCTCCGCCTGCTTCAATGGGTTTGATCTCTTTAGAAAAATGTTTGATAAGTTTATGTTCTTTATGGTGATAAAGATTGACGTGTTTAAGCTTTTTTTTCCTTACTTTTTTTATAATTTGTTTTATATTGGCTTCCTTAATCGGAAGAGACAAATATTTTTCTTCTTCAATCTTTTCGGTTGATAAGATAATCGGAACGTCATTGACAAAAACTTTATACATTTGCAGTTATGATTTTAGATACAAGACTTGCTGAAAAAACAGCTGAATTATTATTGCAAATTAAAGCAATAAAATTAAATCCACAAGAACCATTCACTTGGTCGAGTGGTTGGCGATCTCCGATTTATTGTGATAATCGAATAATATTGTCCTATCCGGCAGTTCGAAATTTCATTAAAGAAAATTTGGCGCAACAACTTTTGCAAAAGTATGAAAAGCCGGATGTGATTGCCGGAGTCGCCACTGGAGCCATTGGAATTGGCGCATTGGTGGCAGAACAACTCGACCTTCCTTTCGTCTATGTCCGACCGGAACCCAAAAAACACGGCAGGCAAAATCAAATTGAAGGTGCTTTGCAGCCCGGACAAACCGTGGTTGTGATAGAAGACTTGATAAGTACCGGAAAAAGCAGTTTAAATGCGGTAAACGCTCTCAAAAGAGCCGATGCTAAAATAATGGGAATGTTGGCTATCTTTACCTATGGATTCGATTTAGCAAAACAAAATTTTAAACGTCAAGATATAGAATGTGCTGTATTAAGCGATTACAAAACCCTGATAAAACTCGCTGTAGAAAAAGAAGTTTTAAAACCGGAAGAACAACAAAAACTGGAAGCTTGGAGAGAAAATCCCTCTGAGTGGTAATATTAAATTATTTGACATGAATCTGCAAAGTGAAAAGACAATAGTAAATAAGGATCAAAAGTTGTGTTACGAATTTTTAAGTCGACCGGAAAATTATCAAAATCTAATGCCAGACAGCACTGATAAATTTGAACTCAACGACCAAGGAGGTTTTGTGTTTAAGCTCAAAGGCATGCCGGAAATCCCTTTAAAATTAAATGAGAAAAAACCGGACACTACTGTAGTGTGGGGATCGGGAAATAAAAATTTTCAATTCACTTTGACTATTGATATCGGTCATGTTTCAGAACAAACTTCTGAAGTGCAGTTTTTATTCAATGGCGACTTTAATCCAATGATGTCGATGATGGTTAAAAAACCGCTGCAAAAGTTTATCGATACCTTGAGTGCCAATTTAAGTGCGACTTAAATCAGTGTTTTAAGCAGGGTGAAGCTTGGTTTTTTCTAATAAAGGAGTTTTATTTCCTTTAGTGCAAATGCTTTTAAATCTCCCTTAAAATTTATCAGCAATTTCCCGTCATCTTGAATTCCGGAAATAATTCCTTTTTTAATAACTCCGGTAGGAAATTGAAAAGTCGAAATTTGATTGATTCTGAATAAATGAGCCTCATAATCTCTAATAATTTGTGATAGCGGTAGAGGCAATCCTTCATAAACAGTGGTTTCGATAAACTCGGAAACTTCAACCAACAGTTCATCTAAGTAGAAGTTTTGGTCATTGAAGTTTTTCAAGGAACCCGCTTTCGGTAAATTTTTAAACGTGGTTTGATTCACATTTAATCCAACGCCGATTATGGTGGAGTGGATTTTATGATTTCTCGAAAAATTCTCGATCAATATGCCACAGATTTTTTGGCTGTCTGCCAATATGTCGTTAGGCCATTTTACCGATACTGTCGTTTTTGGAATTTGATGACGGATAAACTGGGCTAATGCTAAACTTACCAATGCACTAAGCTTAAAATGAGCAGTGATATCTAAGTCTAAGTGGGTGAGTAAAAGGCTGAATGTCAGGTTCATTCCGTCTTTGGACTGCCATTTGCTTTTGCGTTGCCCTCTGCCTTTATTTTGCTGATCGGTAACCAAACAAGTGTTTTTCATGGAGTTGTCTTCCCGAAAACGCTTTTTCAGTTCAGTGTTGGTCGAATCGGTGGCAAGGACTTTGATGTATTGCATATAAATTATTGAATAATCTTTTGTTAATGCGAAGGTTTAAATTTTAAAAACGATAACTTTGCAAAAATCGAATTAATAATTAATGACAGAAAACAAATCAAGCGATAAAAAACTTTTAAACCTGATTTTGGAAGGTGTTGATGATGTTAAAGGAGAACAGGTTACTGTTTTAGACTTACGTGATATCGATAGTGCTGTATGTGATTATTTTATTATTTGTAATGGAACATCAAGCACACACGTCAACGCAATTGTCCGTTCTATACAAAAAACTGTAAGCAAAGAATCAAGCGAAAAACCTTGGCATGTTGAAGGTACTGAAAATGGACAATGGGTCTTGATGGATTACGTAGATATGGTAGTTCATGTCTTTCAAAAACATATTCGAGAATATTACGACTTAGAAAGCCTATGGGGTGATGCGAAGATCATTCCCGTGAATGGCAAATAAAAAATATTGATAAATAAAAAATAAATGGCGAAAAATAAAAATAGCGGGAAGCCGAAAAAACCCAGCGGAAAAACTCCGAAGTTTAATTCTTATTGGATTTTCTTGGGAATTATATTGCTTTTTCTGGGAATAAACTTTTTCGGAGAAGGCGGATTTGGCGAACCAGAAACTATCAGTCCTTCCCAGTTTGAAAAATATTTAGCGGAGGGAAGTGTAAAGAAAGTAGAAATCGTTCATCACAAAACAGCAAATGTTTTCTTGACCGATAAAGCCCATGAATCTCCTGAACATCAACAAGAGGAAAGAGGGTTTTTACCCAGTGGTGATACACCGGATTACACTTTTGAACTTGGAGATTTACAGAACTTTGAAAACAGAGTGGATGAGATTATCTCTTCCGAAAATCTCGATACCGTTGTAACTTATAAAAACCCTACGAATTTTTGGGGTGATTTATTACCATTTTTAATTCCACTTGGACTGTTTTTGTTGATATGGATTTTTATCATGCGAAGAATGAGTGGAGCAGCTGGTGGCGGACCCGGTGGACAAATATTCAATATAGGAAAGTCGAAAGCTAAACTCTTTGATCAGAAAAGTGACATAAAAGTCTCCTTTAGAGATGTCGCCGGAATGGAAGGAGCTAAAGAAGAGGTACAAGAAATAGTTGACTTTCTGAAATTCCCAGATAAATATACCTCCCTTGGTGGTAAAATTCCAAAAGGAGTGATGTTGGTCGGACCTCCGGGAACCGGAAAAACACTTCTGGCGAAAGCGGTAGCCGGAGAAGCACATGTGCCTTTCTTCTCACTTTCCGGTTCCGATTTTGTTGAAATGTTTGTTGGAGTAGGTGCTTCCAGAGTAAGGGATCTTTTTAAACAAGCCAAAGAGAAAGCACCGTCTATTATATTTATAGATGAGATTGATGCCATTGGAGGGGCCAGAGGTAAAGGTAATTTTAGTGGATCTAACGATGAACGAGAAAATACCCTGAATCAATTATTAACCGAAATGGATGGGTTTGGAACCCATACTAACGTAATAGTGATCGCAGCTACCAACCGTCAAGATGTTTTAGATAAAGCACTGATGAGAGCTGGTCGTTTTGATCGTCTTATTTCTGTAGATCTTCCCGATGTAAGGGAACGTAAAGAGATTTTTGAGGTACATCTCAAACCACTTACTAAATTGGAAGATGATTTGGATATCGGATTTTTTGCAAAACAAACCCCGGGATTCTCCGGAGCTGATATCGCTAATGTTTGTAACGAAGCAGCTTTGACAGCCGCACGTAAAGGAAAGAAAACGGTGGGAAGACAAGATTTCTTAGATGCAGTAGACCGAATTATTGGCGGATTGGAAAAAAGAAAAAAAATCATTACTCCCGAGGAGAAAAAAATTATTGCTTTTCACGAAGCTGGTCACGCTACAGTGAGTTGGATGTTAGAACATGCAGCACCATTGGTTAAAGTTACTATTGTGCCTCGTGGACAATCCTTAGGAGCTGCTTGGTATTTACCTGAAGAACGAATGATTGTTCGACCTGAACAAATGCTCGATGAAATGTGTGCTGCCTTGGGTGGAAGAGCAGCAGAGAAAATCATTTTTGATCAAATTTCAACCGGTGCCTTAAACGATTTAGAAAAAGTAGCCAAGCAAGCCAAAGCTATGATTACCGTTTATGGACTGAATGAAAAAATAGGAAATATGACCTTCTATGATTCTCAAGGCCAAAGTGATTATAATTTTACCAAACCCTACAGTGAGAAAACAGCAGAGCTGATAGATTTTGAAATTTCCAACCTCATTGAATCTCAATATGAGCGCGCGTTGGAAATATTGGAGGAAAATAAAGATAAATTGACCGAATTGGCAGAGGTGTTGTTGGAAAGAGAAGTTATTTTTAAAGAGGATGTGGAGAAAATTTTTGGAAAACCACCTTTTGAGAAAGCGGATACTTCTCTAAAAAATACTGAAAATGTCGAAGATGCAAAAGTCGAATCTCCGGTAGACGAGTCTTCAGAAAATAAAGAAAAGAAAAACTTGGTTGATAATAAAATCCAAGATACATCAGAAACCTGAAGCTAATCGAAAGCTTAAGGAATTTAAAAATCAACTTTCGTAAAACAAACGAAAGTTGATTTTTTCATCTACCAGACTGCTAAGATTGTAATTTCAAATCTTTTTAAGGAATCACATTACGGAAATTCTCAAAATTTAAGGTCTTTTCGAATCATAGAGATGTTATAGTTTATTTTAAAAGGCTAACCTGAAATGTATTGTTGTGTCATGCCCCTCTGCTTTTATTCTCGATTGATTTCTGAGGATGAAGATTAAATTATTCTTAAGTTTGTTACTTTCGTGAAATTTATTTTTAGTTTACATCCGTAATATTAAGTTGTAACTGAAATAATAATTATAAGGCAACAACACTGAAACTGAATATTGAATAATTTTGAGAAACTCAAACAAGTAATACAAGAGTTCGTTTTTTATATCGAGAAGTCATCTATGCGGTTATTTGAGAATTTATTTGGAAAGAAATCTAAGGCTAAAGAAGAACGAAAAGCTGGAGCTGCCGAAGAGCGGGGGAAATTCATGCCTAAACCCGATATTCCTATAGATGAAAAGTTTATCATTAACTTCACTGAGAACGGTGGGAAATTCTTGTACTGTAGTGATAGGAGAGAAGTGGAAAATAATTTCTACAATATTCTGCGAGAAAACAATTGGAAAGATGAGGTTTGTTGTTTTGATGAAAAACTTGAAAACAGCTTTGGAGGTTTCAACTTAGAATTTACAACTAACCCCGATGCAGATTTTTGTTTATTACCTTGTGAGTTTTTAATTGCAGATTCAGGTTCATTACTGATGACTTCCAATCAAATCGGAGAAAGAAAGCTTGCCGATCTGCCGTATAATTTTGTCGTCTTCGCTTATACCAGTCAATTGATAGATACTCCAGACGACGGGTTAAGAATTATTAACTACCGAAAGCAAAACTTACCGACTAATATTAGCAGTATAAAAAACTTCAAAGAAGATGCTAACCAAGAAGGTCATTTTATGAGTTATGGGAGTGTTTCAAAAAACCTATATTTGCTGCTTTTAGAAGATCTCTGATTTTATGCCTATTCAAAATTGAGAGAAATAACAAAAGATAATCTTCAGAATTTCAAAATTAGAGACTAATGTGACTAGTTTATGAGTGAAACCACTACAAGGATTATTTCTGGAGTAATATATGCAGCACTGCTCTTGCTGGCTATTCTCATTTCCGAATACACTTTTCTTGTCCTTGTTTTTTTATTTAGCTTGGTAACACTCTATGAATTGCAAAAACTATTAAATATAGAATCCTATTTAGCTTATTTTATCTTGGTAGGATTTATATTGTTTTTTAATGTATTCCATTATTTTAACTATAAACCCTTTATAAAACTGTTGATGATCTTCACCTTGATTGTCAATATTCTATTGATTCGAGATCTTATAATAAAACGAAAAATTCCGTTATTTGAAGAGCGTAAATACTTGATAATCATCTTTTATTTAATAGCTGCTTTTGTTTTTTTAAACTTAATCCCTTATCAAAATCCAACTCAGAGGTATGAACCCAAAATATTAATAGGGGTTTTTGTATTGATATGGAGTAACGATTCTTTTGCTTACTTAATTGGAAAAAACTTTGGAAGACGTAAACTCTTTGAACGTATTTCTCCCAACAAAACAGTAGAGGGATTTATTGGTGGTGTGCTTTGTACTTTGGCCGTTAGTTACTTTGTTTTTCGGATAACACAAGTTTTTGATATTAAAATATGGCTCGGAATTGCATTGGTCACATGTATTTTTGGTACTTTTGGAGACTTGATACAATCAAAATTAAAACGTCAAGCAGGCGTAAAGGATAGCGGAAGAATAATGCCCGGTCATGGTGGATTGCTGGATCGTTTGGATAGCATTATATTTGCTGCAACTTTTATATATTCATTTTTAGCGATTGTAAATAATGTTTCATAAAGAAGGCTATAAGATTATCGGGATTACCATAGTATTTGTGGTGGTGCTGAACATGATTAGTTTTTATTTAATTCCGAAAGGCTGGGGGCAGCAGTTGGTGCTTATTGGAAGCTTGGTATTACTCGTCTTGATTCTGCAGTTTTTTAGAAATCCCAAACGTAGAACTTCCGTTAATGATAATCATGTGGTTGCTCCGGTAGATGGAAAAGTAGTGGTGATTGAAGAAGTGTTTGAAAAAGAATATTTTAAAGAAAAAAGACTGCAAATCTCTGTTTTCATGTCTCCGATAAATGTACACGTAACAAGATATCCTGTTGCAGGAAAGATTTTGTTCAGTAAATATCATCCGGGTAAATATTTGGTAGCTTGGCATCCAAAATCAAGTGAGCTAAATGAAAGAACTACCGTAGTGTTGGATAATCCTGTCTTTGGGAAAATTCTTTTTCGTCAAATAGCCGGAGCGATGGCAAAGCGTATTGTCAATTACGCCAAGGTAGGAGAGCAAGCTATCCAAGGAGATGACAGTGGGTTTATAAAATTTGGATCCCGCGTGGATGTCTTTCTCCCATTAGATACAAAAATAAAAATAGAATTAAATCAAAAAGTAAGAGGTGGCGAAACTATAATTGCTGAACTCGACAATAATAGCAAATAAAATGAAAAACTTGGATAAACGTTTTGAGGAAGCAGTCAAATTAGCATCTAACCCGGGGTTGAAATTCCCACCAGATATAAGATTGCTTTTTTATGCCTACTATAAGCGCGCCATTGGCTATCATACTAAAGAATCGAAAAAAACAAACGATCATAATGAAAACGCGCTGATAAGCGGATTTAAAATGAATGCGCTTTTTCAAGCGAAAAATATCTCTGTCAAAGAAGCCAAAAAAAAATATATCGAACTGGTCAACAAGCATATTCCTGACCAAAAATAACTCGCCATTTTTCAAGCAATTCTGTTTTTCTTTTTAATATACCCTTGAAGAAAAACACTTATGGTTGGAATTGTCTTTAAGAGAAGTCATAGCTTTATTTAATCAATACCAATATTTGATTTACCGAAAATCTTAAAAACGATTGGACAACCGTTAGCCAAACGATCGTTAAAGTCATTAATTTTCAGAAAGTTATCCTAAGTAGGTGGATTCTAAAATAGAAAGATTACTTTTATGGTAAAATTTATTCTTTTTGTTTTATGCGTGCATTAGTAATTTCTGGAGGAGGAAGTAAAGGAGCATACGCAGGTGGAGTCGCCGAGCACCTGATTAGAGTGCAAAAACGAAAATACGATATCTTTGTAGGCACTTCCACAGGTAGTCTATTGCTGACACATTTGGCGGTTGGAGAAATTGATGAATTGTATAAAGCCTATACCAGCGTTAATCAAAATAGCATTTTTAATAGAAATCCTTTTGTTATTCGAAAAAAGGGTAACCGCGAATATGTAACGATTAATTATTTGAATACGCTAATGCAGTTTGCAAAGGGAAAGCGAACTTTTGGGGAAAGCGAAAACCTTAAAAAACTGATCCTTAAAAGTATCAGTCGCGAAAGATTTGAACAAGCCCGCGAAAAGGTGCAAGATCTTGTGGTTACGGTATCCAATTTAACTAAAAGTACGGTCGAATATAAATCGATTAAGGATTTTTCTTATGAAGAGTTTTGTGATTGGATTTGGATTTCTTGTAACTATGTGCCCTTTATGAGTCTGGCTAAGCGCAATGGTTATGAATATGCCGATGGCGGATTTGGCAGTATTGTGCCTATTGGCGAAGCTATAAATAAAGGAGCCAAAACAGTAGATGCAATTATTTTAAAATCCGAATCGATGGAACGCCTTAGAGTTTTGGGAAATAACCCGTTTTCATTAATGATGAATATATTTAAATTTATGCTCGATCAAGTGGAAAGTGGAAATGTGATTGAAGGTCAAATGGCTGCACGGGTAAATGATGTCAAGTTAAATCTGTATTATACGCCGAGTAAATTGATAGAAAACTCTTTGTACTTTAATGAAGAACTGATGCGAAATTGGTGGCAACAAGGTTTTGAACACGCAGCAGAAAAAGCCTTGATAAAGAAAAAGTGAATCACTATAATAAACCGAACTTCAAATTAGGGCTTTTCCTTCACTACATTTCCTTTTACTTTTAAAGCAGCTACCGGTTGGTTAGCCGCATTGGAATAAAGCGTAATCGTCCGTCGAATCGGTCCGGGTACTTTTGTATCATAAATAATTTTAATTTGATCAGAACTTCCCGATTCTATCCTTTTTCTAGATTCGATTACTTTTATATGTTTGCCGGTAGAAACAACCTTTTCAATAATAAGTGTTTCTGTTCCTGTGTTTTTAAAAACAAAACTCCGTTGCCCATCACTTCCAACTTTTATGTCATCATAAGACACCGTGGTGTTTTCAAATTTAATTTCCGCCTGGGCTATTGCAGAAGCATTGATAATCAGGGCAATAATGGCAAGAGTAAAGTTTTTCATAGCAATGAGTTTTTTTAAAACCAACAATGGTAATACGGCAATTTACAAAATTGTATTAACATCGCTTTTAGATTTTCAATATTTTGCCGTAATGCCTACATTTGCAAGAATTAAAAATAATTGGGATTATGAGCTTAACGACAAATTACAATACCAAAGAAATAGAAGAAAAATGGTATGCTTACTGGATGAAAAATGATTATTTCCATTCTGAAATAAATAAAAAAGAAGCATATACTATCGTAATCCCGCCTCCCAACGTGACAGGAGTGCTTCATATGGGGCATATGCTTAACAA
>Ga0079225_10001911_pt1 | contig 11868 bp, 10 predicted proteins | sample Poulit2012_FD_76344 | JGI IMG/M metagenome (GOLD analysis project Ga0079225, IMG submission 76344) | Agricultural soil microbial communities from Georgia to study Nitrogen management - Poultry litter 2012 | ecosystem: Environmental > Terrestrial > Soil > Agricultural land | place: USA: Georgia...
AGCGGGGTCCCCGGGCGCGAGGGCCACGTGGTTCCACTCCCCGAGCCGCCGGTTGCGCCACAGTTTCTGCTCCGCGCGCTCGGATCGGCATAATCGCCCCATGGATCCCCAGCCCCCGTGCGAACCGGTCGAGCACCTGGGCCGTGTGCTGCGTGCGGCGGCGCCTGCAGAATGGGTGCGGATGGATCTGCAGTGGTCCCAAGCCGCGGTGCAGCACAGTGGCCGGCTGCTCCTGGTACGAGCCGACGGCGCCGAGTGGATCCCACTTCCTGCCGAGGCGGTGCAGCTGCTGACCGAACTGCGCACGGCGATGGCCGACCCGCAGCGCGGGGCCTGGCTGTTGCTCACCGCCAGTACCTGGCCCAGCGGTGAGGTCACGGCGAACGTCTCCTACGACCAGCGCCCGTACTGGAATTCTCCGGAGGCCTCGATGCTCGCTGCCCCGCACGGCGCACCGGTGCCCACGGATGCCCAGTGGCAGGCGGATCTGCAGCGTTTCCCGCGCGAGCGGGCGCACACTCCCGGCTGGCTCACTCCGGCGGAGTTCGCTGGGGAAGCCTCGGCGCAGCTGCGTCAGGAGCTCGACGGCGCGGGTTTCCCCCGTGGTGCGGTGCGGCTGCCGGGGGATCCCGAGGAGGGGTTCGAGGGCCGCCTGGAGGTGGTGCGTTACGGGGCGCAGCACTACGGGTTGCGGATCAGCGACTACGGCCAGCACGCGGTGCTGGCTGAGTTCTACACCGAACGGGAGGCCTGTGATGCGGCGTGGCAGTACCTGCACACGCCACTTCCTGCACCGATCACCGTGAGTGCCGCGGACCTGCAGGCCCGGCTGACTCAGGCCCAGCAGCACATCGCACAGCTGAGCCGCCGGGTCGCGGCCGCGGGGCCGGGCGGGATGGTCACGAACCTGGCCACCGGTCTGCCCTATGATCGGCTCGGCGGTCTCGATGGCTTGTATTTCCACCTGTGGAACACCCCGTGGGAACAACGCTCGCTACCGGATACGGCGTGGGCCCCGGGTGCCGTCCAGGTGGTGTTCGTGGCCGCTCACGCGGTGGAGGTGCAGGCCGAACTCGCGCCGGCCTGGTTCGATCAGCCCGGAGGTGGGCTCCGGTTCCGGGTGCAGCCGCCCGCGCGCGGGGTGCGGGATCTACTGCAGAGCGGCGTACTCGCACCGGTGGTGGTCACGTAGTGGCCGCGCGGCCGAGGCGCACCGTTGGGGCAGCCGCCCGGACGCGCGCGGCCACGAGCGTGCACACAATCACCGACACAATTGCCAAGGAGGGGCGAGCATGACACTCCAATGGGCCACATTGGACGCCCGGGCGGTGCCCGCGTGGGCAGAGCTGACCAGGGTGCTGGCCGAGGCCGACGGCACCGGGGAGTTCTACAGCGCCACAGACCTGGCCGAAGAACTCACCGAGGAAGAGTTCGACCCAGCACGCGATTCACTTGCCCTCTGGGACGGTGAGCAGCTGGTCGCCTACGCCCGGCTGCGGGCCCGCACCGGCGTGACGCATGCACAGGGGCACGCTCGGGCCCAGCTCGCCGGCGGCGTGCACCCGGACTACCGCGGCCAGGGGATCGCCACCGCCATGTTCGAGGCGATGGAACCGCGTGCGCTGGACCTCGCCCGCCGTCGCAACCCCGGCGCACCGGTCTCGCTGCGCGTCGACGCCGGCCTGGAGTCCGATCCGGTGCGGCCCCTGCTGATCGAGCGAGGCTACTCCCCCGCCCGTTATTTCACGCTGATGCGCCGCCCGCTGCCGGGGGACGACCTGGGCGAGCCCGACCCCCGCGTGCGCCCGCTCACCCCGGACCTGCACGAGGCCACCCGCCTGGCGCACAACGAGGCCTTCGCGAGCCACTGGGGCAGCTCCCCCACCAGCGCCGAGAACTGGCAGCATGTGCTGGGCTCGCACGCCGCCCGCGTGGAGTACTCCTTCGTGGCGGTGGAAGGCCCGGACGGACCGGGATCGCGATCCGAGTTCCAGTCCGAGCCACCGCAGGAGAGCGCGCACGCGTCCCGATCCGGTTCCCCGCAGGTGCTGGCCTATGCCACCGCCGGCCAGTGGACCGAGCGTGAGCTGTACGTGACGCTGGTGGGCACGCGGCCACGCGCCCGCGGGCAGGGCCTTGCCCGTGCGGTGCTGAGCGCGGTGATCACCACTGCCGCGCGCTCGAACGCATTCGACGTGATCGAGTTGGATGTGGACACCCAACATCCCCAGCGGGCGGGTGCGTTGTACAGCTCGCTGGGATTCCACCCGGTGCGTACGACGGCGGTGTTCACCAGGGTGGAGCCGGCTCGCCCCGGGGCCGTGGCGGGCTGAGCCCCGGCGCAGAGCCATCCGGGCTGCGGCACGGCGACAGCCGCGTTGCGCGCACTGTGCCAACCGGGTTGCGGCACGGCCCAGCTCACTACTCTCCCGGCTGCTGTGGCGGGTGCGGCGCGCTCCCGTTCCCGGCTGCTGTGGCCGGTCCGACGCCCTGGTGCCAGACTGGGTGCCACCGGTTAGGAGGCCAGTCGATGATCGATCAGGAAGCCGAACTGGAAGCCGTCACCCGGCACGTGCGCCGCGACCCCTACACCGTCTCGGTGATTCTGCGGCGCGACTTCGAAGCTGCGCACGACGCCGTGTGGTACGCCATCACCGACCGCGACGAGTTGGAGAAGTGGTTCGCTCCCGTCAGCGGTGAGTTGCACGACGGCGGGAGCTACCAGATCGAGGGCGGTCCCCATGGGGGAATCTGGGAGTGCAAGCCGCGGGAGCATTTCATGCTCACCGTCGGCAGCGCAGAGAGCCTGCTGACCGTGGAGTTGGCGCACACCAGCGAGGGCACGACCGTTCAGCTCACTCACGGCGTACCGCTCAGGCAGGCGGCGACCGGGGCGAGCGCGGTGACCGTGGGTCCCGGGTGGGACATCGCCCTGCTCGGCCTCAGCCTGTACCTACGCGGCGAGGAGTTCGACGCCCCGATCGAGATCTCCCACTCCAAGGAACTCATCGAGTTCACCAAGGGGTCGGTCAAGCGGTGGGTGGCCGAGGTGGAGCCCTCAGGTACCGCTTCCTCGGACGATATTCGCACTGCCCAAGCCGATGCGCTGGCCAAGTACACCAAGCAGTGACGCAGCACCGGCGCCCCCATTCACCGCAGCGCCGCCCCAGCATCGCTCTAGCTCCTACCACCCCAGCACCGACGCCGCACCACAGTTCCCCAGTTCCTACCGCGCCGGCACTCCACCTCCCCAGTTCCCACCGCGCTGGCACTCCTTCTCCCCAGTTCCCACCGCGAACGTGTGGTTATGGTCGCGAATCGGGGCAATAGGCGACCACAACCACACATTGGAACGTTTCATCGGAGGAGCCGAGTAGGTGGGCCGCGGGCTGGGCCTCAGGTGGGTAGGGAGGCGCGCAGCCGGCGGTTCGGTGGGGTGTGAGTGCGCGTGCATCCGTGCAGATTGGATACGCGAGTGGGCGAGGACTGGGCGGAGTCAGCCGGCTTCTAGCCCATGGAGCCGGCGATATCGGTGCGGTACTGGCCGCCGTCGATCGCAATCTGTTCGACCCCGCGGTAGGCCGCCTCGCGGGCGGCGGGGGTGTCACGTCCCTCACCCACGACCGACAGCACCCTGCCTCCTGCGGTGACCAGCGCGCCGTCGCCGATTCCGGTGCCGGCGTGCAATACATGCACGCCCTCGAGACCCTCGGCCTCGCCGGTCCCCTCGATCACATCGCCCTTGCTCGAGGAGGCCGGATAGCCCGCGGAGGCCAGCACCACGGTGACCGCTGCGCCGTCGCGCCAGCGCAGGTCCGGCAGGGTGTCCAAGGTTCCGGTGGCGGCCGCGTACAGCGCACTGGCCAGGGAGGATTCCAGCCGAGCAAGTACCACCTGGGTTTCCGGGTCGCCGAAGCGGGCGTTGAATTCCACCACGCGCAGACCGCGCGAGGTCAGTGCCAGCCCGCAGTACAGCAGCCCCACGAACGGTGTGCCGCGGCGGGCGAGCTCACGAACCGTGGGCAGTGCGACGCGGTCGACGACCTGCTCGGTGAGGTCCTCGGGGGCCCACGGCAGTGGGGAGTATGCGCCCATACCACCGGTGTTGGGGCCGGAGTCGCCGTCGCCGAGGCGTTTGAAGTCCTGCGCGGGCGCGAGCGGGACCACCTGATGCCCGTCGCTGAGGCAGAACAGGGAGATCTCCGGGCCGTCCAGGGACTCCTCGATCACCACGCTGGAGCGCCGGCTCCGGTTCACGCAGCTGCGGGCGTGCTCGGTGGCCGCCTCGCGGCTATCGGTGACGACCACTCCCTTGCCGGCGGCCAGGCCGTCGTCCTTGACCACGTACGGCGGGCCGAAGGAGTCCAGGGCGTCCTCGACCTCGTCGGTGGTCCGGCAGACCCGGGCCATGGCGGTGGGCACGTTTGCGGCCGCCATGATCTCCTTGGCGAAGGCCTTCGAACCCTCCAGGTGGGCGGCGTCCGCGTTCGGCCCGAATACGGGGATGTCCGCGGCGCGCACGGCATCGGCCACCCCGGCCACCAGGGGCGCTTCGGGGCCGATGACCACCAGATCGGCCTCGCGCTCGCGCGCGAGCGCAGTCACCGCTGCTGGGTCCGAGGCGTCCACGGGGACATTGGTGGCGATGTGCGCGGTGCCCGGGTTTCCGGGGGCGACGATCAACTCGCTCGTGGCGGGATCGGTGGCGAGGCTGCGGGCCAGGGCGTGTTCACGGGCACCGGAACCGATCAGGAGGATTTTCACGAACACTGAGCCTACCGGCACCCGCGGACTGCCGGACGGCCTGCTCGCACATCGCGCCGCTGCGCCGTCTTGCATGTTGGGACATTTCGGCTCGTTCCGCGATCGTTGCCCCGGAATCGCCACGATCGAGCCATGAGCGATACCACAGCAACCAGTACCAGTTTCAGCGACCTCGTGGACCAGACCTCCACCGCCCTGGCGGGTGCGCCCGAGGGCGGGGCCACCACGCGGTTCACCGTGCGCGGCTCCCTGGCGGAGGGCACCAACACCCAGGTGGACATCACCGCCGGGCAACACCGCTTCACCATCGACGAGCCGCCCGCGCTGGGTGGCCAGGATGCCGGCGCGAGCCCGGTGGAGCACCTCTTGGCGGCGCTGGCCTCCTGTCAGATCATCACCGCCCAGGTCTGGGCCGCCAAGCTCGATCTGCGCCTCGAGGACGTCACAGTGGAGTTGACCGGGCCGATCGACCTACGCGGTTTCCTCGGGGTGAGTGATCAGGTGCGTCCGGGCTTCGGGGATGTGCAGGTCAACGTGCACCTGAGCGGACCGGAGCCCGACGGCGCCTATGAGGAACTCATCCGCAAGGTCGAGGAGCACTGCCCAGTGCTGGACAACCTGACCGCCGGAGTGCTGGTGCGCACCACCGTGACGGCGGACTGACGCGCGGGCGGTGCCGTGGCTCGTTCGGGGAAGAGTGAAGGCGAACCGGCGGAGAGGTAGCGACTAACAGCCCGAACGAGAGGGCAGACCCACGGCGCCCGCGAGCCTGCGTGTCTCAGTCGAGGAGGTCGTGGCGCACGATGGTGGCCTCGCGGTCCGGGCCCACACCGATGGCCGACATCCGCGTCCCGGACATCTCCTCCAGTGCCAGCACGTAGTCCTGCGCGGCCTTCGGCAGGTCGGAGAATTGCCGGGCGCCGGTGATGTCCTCGTTCCAGCCGGGCAACTCCTCGTAGACCGGCGTCGCCCGTTGGAAGGAGGACTGGTCCACCGGGACCTCGTCGTGCCGCACACCGTCCACGTCATAGGCCACGCACACCGGGATCTTCTCCAGCCCGGTCAGCACGTCCAGTTTGGTGAGCACGAAGTCGGTCAGGCCGTTGATGCGCGTGGCATAGCGGGCCACGGCGGCGTCGTACCAGCCACAGCGCCGCGGCCGTCCGGTAGTCACGCCGAATTCCCCACCGGAGTTGCGCAGGAACTCGCCGTACTCGTCGTGCAGTTCGGTGGGGAACGGCCCCTCACCCACACGGGTGGTGTAGGCCTTGATGACTCCCACGATCCGGTCCAGGCGCGTGGGGCCGATGCCCGAACCGGTCGCCGCTCCCCCGGCGGTGGCCGAGGAGGAGGTCACGAACGGGTAGGTGCCGTGGTCCACGTCGAGCATCGTGGCCTGGCCGGCCTCGAACACCAGGGTCTTGCCCTCGTCCAGCGCATTGTTCAGGGCCAGGGAGGTGTCGGCGACCATCGGCCGGATCCGGTCCGCGTAGGAGAGCAGCTCGTCGGTGATCTCGTCGATGTCGGCGGCCCGCCGGCTGTAGATCTTCAACAGGATCTGGTTCTTCAGGTCGAGTGCGCCTTCGACCTTGTCGCGCAGCAGGTCGGCGTCGAACAGGTCGGCGATGCGGATTCCCACGCGGCTCATCTTGTCGGCGTAAGTGGGTCCGATACCGCGGCCGGTGGTGCCGATCTGACGCTTGCCCAGGAACCGTTCGGTGACCTTGTCCAGGGTGCGGTTGTACGGGGCGATCACATGCGCGCTGGAAGAGATCAGCAGTTTGGACACGTCCACTCCGCGCGCGCTGAGCGCCTCGAGCTCTTCGAACAGGACCTCCAGGTCGACCACCACACCGTTGCCGATCACCGGCACACAGCCCGGTGAGAGGATCCCCGAGGGCAGCAGGTGCAGCGCGTACTTCTCCTCGCCGACCACCACGGTGTGCCCGGCATTGTTCCCGCCGTTGAACTTCACCACGTAGTCCACGCGGGACCCGAGCTGGTCCGTCGCCTTACCTTTGCCTTCGTCGCCCCACTGGGCACCGAGGACCACAACCGCTGGCATCGAGGTTCCTTCCGTTCTACGGACCCGCGCCGGGTCCCACCGCAGCCTATCGTCCGGCCGGACCCACCGGTTCGATACTCACCGGTTCGATACTCCGCCCGCCGATTCGATACCGCAGAGCACGATCCGGCGCGGAAAGTATCGAGCGAGTCGAGTGCGCTACCGCTCGCGGCGCGGGCTACAGCTTCCGGCGCGGGCTACAGCTCTCGCGCGGCGGGGTCCGCGCCGTCGGCGAAGGTGCGGCAGCGCTGGGCCTCCTCGTTTTCACCGATCGCCTCGGCGGCGTCGGCCAGGGCCAGCAGCGCGATGAGGAATCCTTGGTTGGGTTCGTGGCCGGCCGGGATCGGGCCTGCGCCGCGCCATCCGGATCCGCGCAGCGCATCCAGGCCGCGGTGGTACCCGGTGCGGGCATAGGCGTACGCGGCCACGGCATCGCCCTCGTCCAGGCTCTCCCGCGCCAGCATCCCCCAGGCGTAGCTGGCTGCGGGGTAGCGGGCGGCAACCTCGCGCACGTCAATATCGCGGGCCAGCTCCGCGCGAGCAGCCATGTCCGGATGGTCCTCGGGCAGGTAGGTCGGGTCCGGTTCGAGCAAGTTCTGCGCCATGCGCCCAGTGTGTCACCTTCAGCCGCGCACCGTGGCGCCCTGATGCACGCGCGCCCACACCACCTTCCCCAGGCCGGAGGGGCGCCATCCCCAGTCCGCCAGGCGCTGCACGATCTGCATTCCGAACCCGCCGACCCGCGCCACATTCGGCTCCAGGTGCGCCGGTGGCACCGGGTTGGCGTCCTCGACCTCGAGGCGTACACCGTCGCCGGTGTCCTGCATGCGCAGCAGCACCGTGCCCCGGCCGTGTACGACGGCGTTTGCCACCAGTTCCGAGGCCACCAGTTCGGTGGCACTCACCTCCCGCCCCCAGGAGGCGCATGCCTCCTGCACCAAGCGGCGGGCCCTGCGCACCGAATCCGTCACCGGCGCCAGCCGCCACCGACGGTACCTGCCGTGCCCGAACGGCAGGCCCGTCACCTCCGGGACGCGGATCACCACCACGGCGATATCGTCCTCAGGCGGTGCGGCGAAGGCGCGCAGGATCTGCTCCCCCACACCGGCGGCCTGGTATTCGCCCTCCGACTCGGCGAGCACGTGGGCGAGCCGTTCGACCCCTTCGCGGGCGGGATGGTCGCGTCGTTCCAGCAACCCGTCGGTGTACAGCACGAACACCTCACCGGGCGCCAGACGCATCTGCGCGGTGGACCGTGGGCCGTCGCCGTACCCCACCAGGGGACCGCGGGCGGCATCCATCTGACGCACCTGCCCGGCACCGGCGAGCATCGGCGGCAGATGGCCGGCGGTGCTATAACGCACCGTCCAGTGTCCGCTGCCGTCCGGGTCGGGGGTGAGGGTGGCGTACACCAGCGAGGCCAGCCGGCGCAGCCGCATGCTGGCCACCATCGTGTCCAGCCGCGTCAGGACGGTGCCCGGATCTCGCAGCTCGGTCGCCAGCGTGCGCAGCACGGACCGCAGCTGGCCCATCGCGGCGGCGGCCTCCACATCGTGACCCACCACATCGCCGACCACCACGCCCACGGTGTCCCGGGTGAGGTGCACGACGTCGTACCAGTCCCCGCCCACCTGGGTGTGTTCGGCATTCGGGGAGTAGTACGTCCACACGTCCAGGGAATCGATGTCGTCCAGTTCGGGCAGCATGGCCCGCTGCAGCGTTTCGGCCAGTGAGTGCTCGGCCTGGTAGAGCCGCACGTGGTCCATCGCCATGCCCACGCGCCGGGCGGTGGCCTCTACGAGCACGCCCGATTCGGCCGAGGCCCCCTGCTGGCCGGGTTCGATCACGGCCATCAGTCCCAGGACGCTGCCGCGGCCCTGCAGCGGGGCCAGGATCGCTTCGCGCCGCAGCCCGGGACCGTGCGGGGCGCTGTCGTTGATCAGTTGCGCCAATTGGGCGCTCGCGCTGCCCACCGGATAGTCGGCATCCAGGTCCAAGCGGATGCGGCGCATCGGGCCGCCGTCGAGGAGGCGGGCCACCGGGTCCGCGGTGTCAGTGGTGGTGCGGCCGCGGATGGTGCGCCGGCCCGCACCGGGGGCCACATCGTCCAGGCCGGTGATCTCGCGCAGCACGGCATCCTCGGTGTAGAAGGAGCACCAGGCGAATACGTGCCTGCTGAGCATCCGGGAGATCACCGCCAGCGCGTTGGCATCGTCCCCCTCGGAGACCACCTCGGTGACTTTGGCCATCGCTTCGAGCATGTGCCGGGAGTGGTGCACGAGTTCCTGGACGTCGGTGCGCACGGGTTCGGGCGGCCCGGTCTGGACGAACACGAACCGGCGGATCACGCCGTCGACCCGGCGCGGGGAGACGACAGTGTCCAAGATGACCTCGTGCCCATCGGCACGCACGAGCGGAATGGACAAGGAGAAGTCCTCGCCATCCAGGGCATGCTCGGCGATTTCGGCCAGCACCACGGAGCGGTAACCGGGGCTGATCATCTGTTCGTGTTCGCGGATGCTGCGCGAGGTGTGCCCGGTGATGCGCTCGAAGGCGGCGTTGGCCCAGCGCAGGGCGGGGCCCCTGGAGGTCAGGTCCATCACAGCGACGGCGCGTTCGCCGGCCAGGAGTACCTCGGCGGCATCGGCCTGCGGGTCCGGGACGTCGCCGGTCGAGGTGGCATGCAGTGAGGAGGAAGACATCTGTGTCGTCTCACGTGCAGATGTGGACCCTAAGTTGTTAGTCACCGTCCTCTCCATCGTCTACGGTGTGACCTATTGGTGGACGTCGCACTCAGCTGCGGCAGGCGTACTGCGAGGAGGCCCAATGACCGACGCTAACAGGCCCGCCTCGCCTGCGCCCGGCGAGAGCCCACGAGATGTGGACAAGCCAGGCGCAGAGGCCTCGAACGAGAGGCACCGGGGAGAGAACTTGCCGGGCTCGGTGCACACTCTGCTCGACTCTGAGCGCACCCGGCTGGTGCTCCCCGGTGAGATCGATGTGGCGCTCACCGACGAACTCACCGAGGCGGTCACCGAGGCCGAGAGCGCCGGATTCCCGGTGGATGTGGATGCACGGCATGTGACGTTCATGGACTCCTCCGGAATCGCGCTGCTGGCGCGGTTGGCCACCCGGACGCCGGGACGGCTCACCCTCATCCAGCCGCCCGACGTGGTGCGGTTCCTGCTGGACGTGACGCGGATCGGCGACCTGGTGGAGGTCGTGGACGACGGCAACTCCGCGCGCGAGTAGACCGGCTGCGGGCACGACGGCCCCGCCGCCGGCCCGGCGCCGGCGGGCTCAGCCTTCTGACACGGCCGACCCCTGACATCCGGCGAGCAGATCGGCCAACTCGTGCACGTGTTGCGAATCGGTCACCATCTCACGGCACACTTCGGTCAGACGCCGCTGATTCGCCCGGGCGTAGGAGCGCAGGGCCCGGAACGCCTCATCGACATGCACGCCGGCTTGTTGCGCCACCGCCCCTTTGGCCTGTTCGATCACGATCCGGCTGGTCAGTGCCCGGTGCAACTGTTCGGCCACCGTCTCCGCTCGGGAGATGCTGCGCTCTTGCAGGACCCCGATGGTCGCGACGTCGGCCAACGCCTGAACCAACCGGATGTCGCCCGACTCGAAGCGCACCTGTGCATGGCCGAAAAGATTCAGCGCACCGATCACCTGGTGGCGCAACCTCAACGGCAGCGCATGCACCGACTCGAACCCCAACGCGGCAGCACGCGGACCGAACCTCGGCCAGCGGTCGGCAGCCTCGGCCAGATTGGTGTTGACCACCGGCTCACTGGTGCAGAAACAATCGAAACATGGCCCCTCACGGTTCTGGAGTTGGAAGAGCTCCAGCAGCTTCGCCGTCTGGCATGAGGCCGCCATGTACCGCAGCTCCCCCGACGTATCGGTGAGCATCAGCCCCACGGCCTCGGCGCCGCTGACCTCGGCTGCTTCCTCGGCCAAGGACTGGAGAAACTCCACGATGTCGAAATCAGAGACGAGGGTGTCGGCGAACCGGACGAACAGACCTGATATCCGCTCCACAGGGATCATCGATCTTGCCTTCCTGCCCCCTGCACCATCTCGTAATGGCTTTTGCCTTCAATGGCGCACGACCCTCTCACGTTACCCGCGCGTCCCAGCGCTGTCCCGTCGAGAGGCAGCAACGCGCCAGCGCCCAGGCCACAGCGTTGGCGCCCGGCGATCTGGGCGACCTGCACGCGCTCTTCGAAGAGTTCGGTTATGCCTCCGACACTGGCCCGAGCCTGTACGGGCACTTCGGGGCAGTGTGCCGCTCTTCGCCGGAGAGAAGCTGCAGCAGTGGTGGGCCGAGCGAGGCGAACGTGGCACCGAGGAGAAGGGCGAGGTCATGCTATGGCCGGACACGTTCACCAATAACTTCCAGCCCGAGATCGGCAAGGCCGCCGTCGAGGTGCTCGAAGCTGCCACATGGTGGGTCACCATCCCCACCGAGCCGGTCTGCTGCGGGTTGGCGTGGATCTCAACCGGGCAGTTGAAGACCGTCCGCGGGGTCCTCGGACGCACGATTTCACAGCTGGCCGATCATGCCGGCCGGGCCCAATACATTCTTGGCTTGGAGCCCAGCTGCACGGCGGTGCCACGCAGCGACGCCCCCGATCTGCTGGCCGATCATCCCGGCCTCTACCAGGTGCGGGATCAGAGCGTCACCCTCGCCGAACTGCTGATGGACCACACTCCCGGCTGGCAGCCGCCCTGGCTGGCAACTTCGGCTTCACGAGGGGACACGGCGAGGTGAGTGAAGCCTGTGCCGAGCAGGTGCTGCTGCCGCGGCTGCGCGCCAGCGACTGGGACACCATGGAATTGGCCGACGGGTTCTCCTGCCGGACCCAGATCCACGAACTCAACATGAGAGCGAAGCGCAGATGACACCCCGGAGCTGATGCCAGAAGAGGCGATATCGCCGCGCGCCCGTGGCCACGGCACACACCACCGGCAGCAGGTCCGCGCCGTCGCTGAAGGTGATGGAGAAGCCATACGCCGTGGCGTTATTG
>Ga0079225_10001912_pt1 | contig 11867 bp, 15 predicted proteins | sample Poulit2012_FD_76344 | JGI IMG/M metagenome (GOLD analysis project Ga0079225, IMG submission 76344) | Agricultural soil microbial communities from Georgia to study Nitrogen management - Poultry litter 2012 | ecosystem: Environmental > Terrestrial > Soil > Agricultural land | place: USA: Georgia...
AATTTACAAAAAAAAAAAAAAAAAAGACCTTTGGTGTCTCACGTAGAGAGGCGCGCGCGTGATTATATCATACTCTGAAAACCGCGAAATCATGCGGAATTTTCACCATTCACAGGGTTCTTTAAGGTTTCACTCTGAGTGAAATTGACCCCCAAAAGTCTGTTTTTTATTTTTCTTTTTTATTTTTTCTAAAAAATGAAAAGTTCAAAAAATAAAAAAAAAAGAAAAAAAGAAAAGAAATTCGACACAATACGCCGTGATGCGTCGGAATTTTTGACATGAACAGGCTTCTTTAGACGCCCGGAATTTTTACCTTCGAGAGGGTTCTTTAGCAAAAACCCCCGGAATTTTTAGGTCAAAAGGGGTTCTTTAGACCCTCTGTGGATACTCGCCACCGCTCGTGAAATCGTGAAAAACGGTGCTATACAAGTGTATAGTCGGACGATTGTTGAGCAATTTTGTTAACCTAAAATTTACTTTAAATTTTGACTATACAACTGTATAGTTGAAACTTTTGTGATACAATGTCGAAATTTTCCTTGACTCTTATTGAATAAGTATGTTTAGAGTGTAGGCACAACAATCAAATATTACGTGAATATTAAGGAATGTTAACCATGACGATTCAAGCTAAGCACCTCAAGACAGACACGGGACGGGACGCACGCGAGCAAGTAGTTATTAAGACTAAGCAAGGTGTGACCGCGTTTCAATCATTCGGTAAGACCATTGTGGTCACGTCTCCAAATAGACCTACATTAGTAAATGCAGAGCATTGGGATAGTAACCAGACAACGCTCAAGTATCTAAAGCGATTCCTAGGGAAAGATGACTATAGCAAGCAAGAGATAAAACTGTATCTAGATATGAAACACTTTAGATATGTATCTGCTGAGGTCATAGAAACAATTTGGGATATCGAAAGTAATATTTCGTAACACAGTTGCCCTTGTGGTTGTGATGCTGGCATAGTTATACATGTCAGCAAAACAGAGGGAGAAGGAAAACACAATGTTCCTAGATAATGAGACTATCCTAGAGTCCGGTGATTACCGAGTTAAGGCAATGAGTGACCATCATTCACTACTACCAGAGGGAGATGTATATGTCCCACAATTTATGGTACCTATTACGAATAACCAGCGATCTGACCTATTAGTTAATATTGACCAAGGAACTGCGACATACTTAACCGAAGCGTTACGGCACTTCGAGTATGATGCGGACACGTTTAAACGATGGGCCAATATATTCCATAACGTGAAAGCAAACATTATTAGCACTACTGGTTATGCCCAGGGGGAACTAGCATATATCATTGCGTGGCCAGATGAATACTGGCTAGAAACTGTAGGATTAGATTCTAGTTATATTCCTTCCTACGACGATGTTGCAGACCTAGCGAGCTATATCTGGGGGGACGTAATCACATTGGTATTGGAACGTTATACAGAGTGGTTTAACGCTCATGGTGACGTTATGGCAACATATGAGACTGTGGACGCTATTAGTGGCCTATATGTCAACCAAGGCCAGGGAGACGACTACGTTAAAGATGTGGCAAGAGAATTGTTTGAAAGTAACATTTCGTAACATATTTTGAGATTGACTAATTATCTGACATAGTTAGACATGTCAGCAACCAATAGGAGAGATAACCGTGACACGTATTAAGTACACTGTAACTACATTTACCGATGCACTAGGTATCTGGCGTGCTCGTGTGGACTTCAGCGAGCGGCTAGCAGAGAATAGTGTTAACCCTGCCTATAACGTAGGTCGAAAGATGCCATATATTCGTAAATTAGCGCGTGATGCTATTTTACGTGAACTAGTCGAGCGTGAACAGAAGACATACGAAACAGAAGCGCAGGCGGAACAGAGGTTAAGGGAATACTTAAAACTTGAAGTAGTTGAGGTGGGCTTAACTCCGTTCAATACGTGGACGCATATTATTTTAGGTGAAGCGTAATAATTGCTTAACATACTGTTTATAGTGCTAATGTTGGTTATGCCAGCTTGTGAGTTTGAAGATTCAAATAACTGTTATTGGGATGGCGGAAGTAACTCACAAGGGCAACAATTCATCGATATTAACGGGAATACAATTTACAAGGAGAGCTAACCATGTCAGTAACTAACCTTCAGTCACCTAGATCAGGTAAGCCAGTAGCTAATCAATTTGAGATTAGAATTCGTGATCGTATTATTTTCAAGTCATACGAGAAAATTATCGCTATTCGTAATAGCACTACTGGAGAGACGTTAGTCAATAAGGACTATTGGGATAGTTCGCAAACTACTTTGAAATATTTCAAGGTGTGGTTAGACACAACCATGTCTAAAGCTCAACTAGATAAGCATATGAAAGAGAATTACCCACAATTCTCACTTGTGAATAACCTAATGATACAAGAGACATATTACGGTCTAATGGGCTAGGAGGTAGCACAGTGGCAACGATGTTAAATTTTTGGGTGACTGATTCTAAGTCTCGAACGATATATTTTTCCCGTATTCGCGCTAACCATGACGTTGCGGCAGAAAATGAAACCATCGCTATGTTATGCAATATCGCCGGAGTGAATCGTGACAGCTTCGACAGTATTGACCTAATAGAGTCTGTATTCGGTGTATCTGGTTGGCGTAGCACTATGCAACCTAATGAGGTCTATATCTATCAAGACTGGAAGCAAGGTAAGGGATATAGCTATCATTGGCAGATTACCGAAACAGAGTCAAGCAACCTGAAACCTACAATTTATTAAGGAGAGAAATAACATGACTGAATATGGCTATTGGGAACACGACCACTCAGAGGTTACAGAGGAAGAGATTCAGGAGCGATTTAACAGCTCACTTGATGCTGATGAGCAGCCTATTCTGATTCTAGGTCAGGAGTTCGATAGATCACATGTCTACCGAGAGTTAGACCCGCAAGGCTATGATATGTATATCTACCAGCTCTGGGATGACCTAGTTAAGTCTGGTGAAATTCTCACAGATGACGAATTGGAAGAGTACATAGCCGAGTGTGTAGTTAGCTGGTGTGATGATGTGGTGTTACCAGAGCTACCAGACGAAATACAAGAGCAAATAGACAATGATTCAGAGCGTTATCATTGGGTAATAGGTGAGCTACATAGTGTTGGGATACTAGAATATACTGATAAAGACACAATAGAAATTCATCCAAATTATTCTCTTGAATATGTTGTGGCTTATGTTTTGGATGAATTAGCAAATGAATGAAGAAAATAATTATTTTGCAAAAATAATATTTTATTTGTTTGTAATTCTCTATTGTTATGGAATATTTAATCCACTATACTAAGTAATAATAATTGAATAACCTAATGATTGGGGACTACAATAAATAGCCTAGGTATATAACTACCTAGGCTATTTTTTTGTCTCTGGAGTCAGACATACTTAGGGTAGCCTAACCTTATTTGAGGGTACCAAATTATGGGGTATGTCAATTTGAGGGTGTATATTATTGAAGGATACAACGGATGATAAAAACAATAATTTATTTTGTCAATCATTTTTTATTTCAAGTACTTTAAAATTCGGCCAATCAGTTTCAAATTTTAAATAAATCGGCTGGGCGCGGCGTGTGAGTTAGTCTCACCACAGGACGTATTTTGCCCCCTAGGAATTTCCCCCAATCAGTTTAGGTATAATTATCATATGAGTTACTTTGCCGATCTTATAAAAACCCAGGTTATTCGACTACTACAGTATAAGGCCGACCTAAACCGTGCCAATCAGATTCTTGAAACCGTTCCCCCTAAACAGGAGGAGTCCCGAGAGAAAATTGCCAAAGCTGTCAAAGCCGCGATTGCCTTGGAAGAAGAACACGAATTATCACAAGAACTCTATAACACCTACCCAGACTTTGACTTCACCGAATACGGCCTTCCAGAACCACAGGAACAGCCACTTACGCAAAAGGCCCCTCAGCTAGAGGGCAGTCAAATCACGCAACTAGAGCCACAACCGGCACTTGAGGAAGAGTTAGAGGAAGAGTTAGAGGAAGATACCATTGTCCCAGACGCCGATGAAGCGCAATAACAAATACGCCGAGCTAGACTCCGACCAGGTACGTGAGAAGGTCGTACGGTATCTGGTACGTGGCAATGCTATGGAAGAAATCGCCACGAAAATGAACCTGTCTGTGGAGTATGTGGTCACCACATGGAAAGACTATGTTTCCAGCCAGTATGCCATGCCTGAAGAGGAACGCTGGCTACTGCACGAGCGCCGCTTAGAGTACATGCTACAAAAGGCGACCAAGCTCATTGAAGAGGGCCTAGATGCCGAATTTGGGGCACAGACGCTCCAAGCGGCACTGAAGGTGCTTCAGCAACTTGAAGAACTCCAGGGCCTCAACAACGCACGGAAGAAGGAAGCCGAGAACAAGGCGGTGGAACTCACGCAGAAGCAGGTTGCCCAAATGCTGGAGATTATTGACAATATTAAACAAGAACTGTCCTACCAATTGGTTCAAGAGCTGCAACAGCTCAACTCGGTTACACCGGATATCATACAGGGCCAGTTTGAAGAAGTCCAACTGAAAGTCATCGAAAATGCCGGATAATATGTTTTTGCAAATGGCCGCTGCCCAGACGAAGGCGCGGTCACAGGCAAAATGCTACGAAGATAATTTCCAGCTGTGGGCAAAGGAACGCCTGGGTATCCATGTGTGGTCGAAACAGGCTGAGATTGCCCATGCGCTGATACACCACCGTAAAGTTGCGGTGAAGTCTTGTCACGGTTCTGGGAAAAGTTATCTCGCTAGCCTGATTATCGCTTGGTGGGTGGATACACGCGGCCACAAGGGGGGTGTGAGCGTTTCAACGGCTCCATCTGCCGATCAGGTGGGTAAGGTGGTCTGGCGCTATGTGAGACAACACCATGAGAACAGTCTGGCCCGGCAAGAGGAAGAAGAGGACTACGTTGCGCTGCCGGGGTATGTTACCCAAGACAACGAGTGGAAATTTGACAATGGCGAGCTGAAAGCCTGGGGCCGTAAGCCTGCTGACCACTCCCAGAGCACCTTCCAGGGGATTCACGCTGCCGGGGGTGTGTTAGCCGTTGTGGACGAAGCTAACGGTGTGGCAGACGGGATTTGGACCAACATTTATGCGATTACCACGGGTGAGCACGATAGAATCCTAGCCATTGCGAACCCTGACGTTGCCGCTGGCGAATTCTTTAAGATTTTCCACGAGGATAACCCGGATTGGCATAAAATTACGATTTCGGCGTTTGACACGCCGAACTTTACCAATGAAGAAGTCCCCGCTGCCATGCGACCGGGGCTTATCCAGCCTTCGTGGGTGGAAGAACGCCGTAGGGCCTGGGGTGAGGATGACCCGCGCTGGCAGTCGAAGATTCTGGCAGAGTTTAGCCTAGACAGTTCCAACTTGCTATTTGGCTACGATACGATTAACGCCGGGATTTCTACCGAGATTCGCCCGTCCGACGATGCCGAAATTTGGCTGGGTGTGGATATTGCCCGGTTTGGTGAGGATAAGACCGTGATATATAAGAATCACGGTAATCATGTACGGAAGCTCACCGAGTGGAATAAGACCGATACCCAGACCACAGGGGAACGCATACACGACTATGCCATAAAAGAAGGCGCGACACAAGTACGCATTGACGGTATCGGAATTGGGGCCGGTGTGGTCGATAAGGTGGTCTCGCTGGCTCGGGATAGGTACATGACCGTCTCACTGATTGGGAACAAATCTTCACCAAATATCCTGAAATGGTATAACGCGCGTGCTTGGTGGTATGACACCGTACGTGAAGAGATGCACCTAGGCGAAATTGACATTGCCCACGACGATAAAGACCTTCACGATGAACTGACCTCCATAGGGTACTCGTTCCCGCCGGGTAAGGGTATGTTGCTGGAGTCCAAAGAAGATATTTATAAACGCCTTGGCGCGTCACCGGACTATGCCGATGCGTTTATCTACTCCATTGCCCCGTTGGGCTTTGACGTGGATTCCCCGTTAGCACAGATTACACCGGGGGAACATGTGGAAGTCGATATTCTGGATATTCTGATGCAACGAGAGATGGGTATTTCTCCGCTATAATTAAAATAAATACGTTTTTTAGGAGAATTTGTGAGTAATAACTATCTTTCTGACATTATTTTAGCGGTTGAAGATGAAGGTTGGAAGCCGCTAGGCTTTGAGCTGCAACAGGAAATCCCTTTAGAGACCGTCAAAAGCTACTCGAAGCTGTCTCGGGCGTTGGTGGCCGTAAACCCATTGGTGAAAAACGGTGTGGCCGTGCGTACCGCCTATATCTGGGGTAAGGACGTAGAGTTTCAAAGGCTGGCCGGTAAGGACAAGATTCTCAAAGACCTACAGAACCGCAAGTACCTGTTTTCCTCCGAAGCTCAGATTGAAAACGAGAAAACCCTAGCCACAGACGGGGTATTTCTCTTCCTGGCGCGGAAGGACAAGCATACGGGTATGCGGATTCCGCTAGAGCAGATTACCGATGTGTTGTCCTCTCCCGATAATCCAGAAGAGATTTGGTTTTATAAGCGCACGTGGACACAGCGCATTATGAAAACGGACGGCACGTATAAGGACGAAGCGAAAAACGTCTACTACCCAACGGACTTCTACTTGGAATACGGGCCTACCACCGGACGACCAAAGGTTATTGACAATACCGAAGTCGATTACACACAGGTAATGATTGAACACCGGGTCAACTCTCAAACCGGCTGGCGCTTTGGCTTACCAGACGTTATGAGTGTGGTGTTCTGGGCAAAGGCCCACAAGAACTTCTTGGAAGATCAAGCCGCGTTAGTGAAATCTTACTCCAAGATTGCGTTCAAAGCAACTGTGGCCCAGCCGGAAGGCGCTAAAGCCGCTGCCGCTCAGATTGCCAAATCTCAAGACGAAGAGGCCGGGGGAATTGTGGCCCTAGGTGCCGGGGCAAACCTACAGGCTGTAGGCCGTACCGCAGGCTCGGTAGACTTTGAAGTCGGTAAACCGCTGGCCGGATATGTGGCGGCTGGATTGTCTGTGCCACTCCAGGACTTGCTAGCAGACGGGTCGGAGTCGAACCGTTCCGGTGCCGAAGCCCTAGACCGCTCCAAAACGGCAATTATGAAATCCCGGCAGGATTCATGGAAAGAATTTTTCTCACGGTTATTTACTCTTTGGGGCAAACCAAATGTGGAAGTCATCTTTCCTCCGATTGATTCTGACCCGGCCTACCGCTAGATGCAAACCCTCGCGGCTGCTGCTGGTCTGAATGTGTTGCACCCTGAAGAAATCCGTGACGCTGCCATTGAGATTCTGTCGATTCTCACGACCAAGAAAATGCCTACTGTAGAGGATTTGGAAATCTTGAAGTTTAGTGGCAATCCACAGGAACCTCAAGGCGGGGAAGGCGAGTCTGACTTGGAAATTAAGAACCGTAAAGAACAAGAACCGTCCTACGGGGACAACACAAACCGCTCTGAAGTAGGTGCTCACGAGTACGATTCTTCAGACGGTAACGATTACAAATAAAAATAGTGTAAAATAATATACAGACAAAGAGGTTATATGTCAAAACGTACTAAACTTACACAGCTCATTGAATCCGCAACCGTAGTCGAAGAGCCTACGGCTACTGACCTATTCATTGAATCTAGCTTTGCGAAACAGCTCACCGGGCGGAAATGGAAAGTCCGTATTATTAAGGGCAATACGCAAGGTAGCTCCGCTTATTATTCCGAAGAACTTTTAGAATCCCATGCCGATGTGGTCAAGAAGGGCACACGTGTCTACATTGACCACATGCAGCCGGGCGAACGTCCCGAACGCAAGGCAGAAAACCTCGTAGGATTCTTTGAATCTGATTCGTACTACGAAAATGGTTCTCTCTACGGAGAGATTTCGATTTTCTCCGACAAGATTGATTGGGTAAAAGAACGCGCGGAAGCGGGTTTGATTGGCCTGTCAATTACCGGCTCGGGTGAAGTAGTTGAAGAGTCAGGTCGGAAAGTAGCTCGCACTCTCGATAAAATTGACAGTGTGGATATTGTCACCGTCGCTGGTGCCGGTGGCGAATTTGTACAAATGACTGAATCCAAATCGGAAGAACAGGAAGAAACTATGGCACTGACCAAAGAAGAACTCACTGAAGCCCTGAACGCACAGTCGGAAGCATTTGCCGAAGCTGCTGCCAAGGCCGTTACCGCAGCTCTCGAAGAGGCTGCTGCAAAGCGTCAACAGGAACTCGAAGAGTCCAAGACAGAAGAACCCGCTGGCCCTACGACTGCCGAGATTGCGGAAGCTCTCGTAGCTGCCGAATTGACTGAGGCTGGCCGGAAATCGGTTTATGCCGCTGTTGAGGCTGGCACTGATCTGGAAGAAGCTATCAAGACTGAACAGGAACGTGAGAAAGCCATTCTGGAAGAAGCTCGCGGCTCAGAATTTGGTACTGGTAGCAAACAAGAAGATTCTAAGAAAGCTGATTTCGGCACACTGCTGTTTGGCTAAGAGGTGGTCCAAAGGTATCTCGATGCCTTCTGTGGCGGGGTATTGCTGAGAAGCAACACGTAGTAACAGTTTGATATACTATAGTATTAGATAGAAAGGTTTTAGTAGTGGCTACTAACGAAATTTTCAAAATCGGAGCCTACCTCGATTACCCGGTAGGTAATAACATTCAGTCGGGCACGCCTGTCCGTATTGGTATTCTGAACGCCGTGACTACCACATCTTCCGGTGACCGTGAGGATTGGGGAGTTGGCAATGCTGAAGGCCGCGCCTCGGTTGCTCACGTTGGTGTGTTCTCGGTTCCTGTCGATCTTGGGGAGACCGCAGAAGCAGACGTTGAACCCGGTACGCCGGTGACGTGGAACGCTGCCGGTGACGGTCTGGAACTTAACGGTACTGGCGACCTGTTTGGTGCCATTGCCCCTGTCCGTGTGGGTGAAGCCGGTAATCAGGCTGTCCACATCTCACAATTCGCACAACCAGTTGGTGGTTCGGGAAACTAACGCCGCCCGGCGATAATACATTGCCGGGGCCGTTTACGTTGCCGGGGCCGTCTACGTTGCCTAGGGGGTAAAAATGGTACAAATGCCAGATATTCCAGAAGAAATTGCACCAGTTCTCGATATGACTGTTGACGAAGCTTGGGGGGCTTTGGAGATTGACCAAATGGTTAATAATCCAAATGTTCCTGAAGCGGTGCAAAACTCCGTCAAAGCCGCACGCATTGCGGGTGGTTTTGAATGGGATAACGATAATCCAGAAACACCCTTGTCTGCTGAGCGACTTACTGTTCTCGTGCGGTCAATCGCTCTGTCTGTGTTCCTACAGTCAGGTCACTATGCAGAAGCGATTCCCCGACTAAACGGTATGATGCTTGATTATAACGATAACTTACTACCAAGGATTCAAGATATCGAAACCCGCTTAGACAACTTAGAAAATCCAGAACCACAAGAATAGATAGGTATTATTTAGATGTCTCAGAAACTTATTGAAGCCGGAAAAGTTCTCAAAGATGCAATGGCTGGCGACCACGGCGCTCGCGGTATTATCAAATCGCACGTCATGGGCGAGCCTACCTCGTATGTAGAATCCTTTTCCACCTCTGACCTTGTAAACGTCTTTACCATTGGTCTGAACCAGAAAACTGAACAGCAATATGCCGAGCAAGAACTGGTTTGGCCTAAAATTGCTAAAACCAATTATTTCTCGGATTTCCGTGAACAGCAAGTCATTGAATTTGACTGGAACAAGCCGCTTGACGTAGTTGAACAGGCTGGCCGCGAGATTACCCCTGGCGGTCTGGCTGTCGTTCCTGAAGGTACTGAGTACCCAACCTTTGGTTACTCGGCTGCTGAGCGTACCGTGAAGCTCCACAAACACGGTGCTCGGATGCCATTCTTCTTCGAGTATGTCATTAACGACCAGTGGCAGATTCTTGACACGCTCCCCGCTGAGATGGTCAAGAAAGCTCGCACGACCGAAGAAATCGAAATCATGCGTCAGTTGGTCGATAAGAACGGTATCCGTAAGGATGTATTCACTGGCGTTGCCAAACCAGACACCGTTGCGCTGACTCTGGATTCGCTGAAGGCCGCTAAACAGGCTGTCTCCAAGCGTAAAGTTAATGGCCGTTACGTCACGGTTAACCAGTTCGCCCTTGTGGTTCCAACCACCTTGAAGGCTGTTGCCGAAGATGTGCTGGCTACTACCCGCTGGAAAGAAACCGACGCTGAAGGCCGTGAGTTTGAACGCACCGTCAATAACGGTGATGTTACCCTTGTGGTCTCTGATGTGCTGCTGGATATTAACCAGTCTGCCGATGCAGAAACCACATGGTTCCTTGTCCCGCTGAACGGTAATGATGGTACTCGGGATTCGCTGGTTCAGAACTTCCTGACCGGCCACGAGACTCCAGAGATTCGTGTTCACGGTGATACCGGCATGTTGCTTGGTGGCGGCTCTGTGGACTTCCGTCAGGGTTCCTTCCTGAACGACTCGCTGCAATACCGCGTTCGTCACATTGTTACTGGCTCGGTTTCTCATAACGCCGCGCTGTATGCCTCTACTGGTAAAAACTAACGTCGCTACCCGTTAGTCTAAAAACCCGTCTACAATAATGTAGGCGGGTTTTTAGTTGTATAATAGGAATATGGCTAATGATATTTTTCCTAACGACCCGTCAACAGACTTAGGTAAAGTCCGGTTGCTCATTGCTGACAGTGAGCAGAAGGATTATGACCAAGATGGGAGATTGCGATACCTTCTGAGTGATGAAGATATCGAAGCATACCTAGCTCTGGCGAATGGTAAGGTCTTTGCTGCCGCTGCTGCTGCTTTATATGGGATTGCTGCCAATGAAGCTCTCATTTCTAAAGTCATTAAGACGGAAGATTTACAAACTGACGGTGCTAAGCTTGCAACCGAGTTGCGTTTGCTCTCCCGCGATATGAACAACCGGCAGATTGCCGAAGATGAAAAGGCTGCTCAAGCTGATGCCTTTATCTACATGCCGATGCGTTACCCCTACAATAACCCAGATTGGTGATGTATGTCAATCCTACCTCCTGAAGTTCGTGCCGGGTACGTCTACAACCGCGTACTCCGCGCTATTGGCGACCGTCCAGAAGATGAAGATCGGTTTCCTGATGGTATCCCGGCCAAAGGCACTGTAACCTTCACTCCGAAGAACTCGGTAAAACAAGTTGTCTCAAATAGTACTGGTGTAACTGTAACACGTGAGCCGGTAGTTTGTACAATCCACCAAGGCGAAGCACAGTACAATGACCCTGACCTAGATAAAGCCGGGATGCTCATTGACGAAGCTGGTGCCGTAGGTGGTGTGTGGCTTGTGGTCGGAGAATGGACCGTTAGCTATCAGTTTGAGGACCGCTACTCTAGCGTACCGAACCAAGACATTGTAGTTACGGAAGATCACACTGAAGATAACCCACTTGACGTAGCACTGGTAGCGGGGCTTACCCCGTCCCCCACAATCAAGTTTGTGGTCAATGAGCAAGTCTATGTGGATACTTTAGCGGCTCGTGATGAAGCACTAGAAGCTCTAAATGAGTCCATAAATGTATTAGGAACTACCTACACTTCGTTAAATATACTAGACGGAGAACTTTATGGTACGCAACACAACGGCGATGAAAATCTTATTGGAACTGTTCTTGGACCAGAAGGACCGAAAGGTGATACCGGTCCGAAGGGAGATACGGGGGACATTGGGCCGAAGGGTGAACAAGGCGAACGTGGACCAGAAGGACCCCAAGGGCCGAAGGGCGATACCGGCGATACTGGCGAGCAAGGTCCTATAGGACCCAAAGG
>Ga0079225_10001914_pt1 | contig 11865 bp, 17 predicted proteins | sample Poulit2012_FD_76344 | JGI IMG/M metagenome (GOLD analysis project Ga0079225, IMG submission 76344) | Agricultural soil microbial communities from Georgia to study Nitrogen management - Poultry litter 2012 | ecosystem: Environmental > Terrestrial > Soil > Agricultural land | place: USA: Georgia...
CTTATAGGTCATCAAATGTTCGTGTTTGAAGTCGAATTCATCTTCTTCAATCGCACGCATCTGCGCTTGCACCGCTCGCTTAACCCCCAACTTACTTTTCGTATCCCAAGTGAAAATCTTACGGTTACTTATTGTTTTACCGAAAATTAAATACAGAACAAATCCGAGGATCGGGATAAAGAATAATACCATTAACCACGCCCATGTTGCTGTCGCATCTTTGCGCTCCAAGAAAATAACTGTAAATGCTAAAATAAAGTTCACAACCATGATAAAGCCTAAAAGGTAAGGTATAAATTGCACAAATTCACGCTCCTTTCATGACATAACTTTCCATTACTATTAATATAGCACAAATTCATGCTTTAGATTAATTTACCCAATTCTATCCATGAAAAACATCTGCATATAAATAACACGTCTGTTCCGAAGTATTTCAGCACAAACGTGTCTGGTCATTTTGTATAAATATGGTGTTTGATCTCTATGGAATATCTGAACAAGTCTTCTTTATAATTGCTTCAGAGCCTGTTCCAAGTCTGCCCAAATATCTTCCCATGCCTCAAGCCCAACTGACAGCCTGAGAAGCTGGTCAGAAATTCCCATGTTTCGACGTGACTTTTCTGGAACAACCGCGTGTGTCATTGTTGCCGGATGTTCGATTAGTGTTTCTGCATCACCGAGACTCACTGCGATTTTCAAGAAGCCCAATTGATTCAACAGCTTTTGTGCATCAGCTTTCGTCCCCTTCACCTCAAAAGAAATCACCCCACTGCCGCGCTTCATCTGTTTTTCCCTAATCGGATAGTCTGGGTGGGCTTTATCATCCGGATAGTATATATTAGCTACTTTTGGATGGTGCTTTAATTTTGCAAAGATCTTTTCCGCATTATCACAATGACGATCCATGCGTACTGGTAGTGTTTTCATTCCTCTTAGCAACAACCATGCATCGAATGGTGATATAATACCGCCAATATCTTTTTGTGTTGTCATCTGGACAGAATCAAGAAACTCCCTTTTACCAACAACTAGACCCGCTACTACATCACCATGTCCGCCGATATATTTTGTTGCACTGTGCACGACGACGTCACACCCCAATTCCAACGGTCGCTGCAAGTAAGGGGATGCAAATGTATTATCCACTACAACAGGTATGTCAAATTCCTTGGCAACAGTTGCTACCATTTCCAGATCGATCAGTTTCATCGTTGGGTTGATTGGTGTTTCCACATAAATACAGGTTGTTTCCGGTTTAATTTTCGACCGAATTTCCGCTCCGGTATCCATGGTGGAAAAGTCATGTGTAATATGATACTTCTCCTTCATCATCGTTAACAAACCAAATGTACAGCCGTAAAGACCACTCGAACAAAGCACATGATCATTCGCCTTCGTTAATGCAATTAGGACAGCGGAAATTGCAGCCATTCCGGATCCAAACGCAAGCCCCCGTTCCCCGTTCTCCAGTGCTGCAATGCGTTCCTCTAAAGCGGTCACAGTTGGATTGCCGAGGCGGGAATACATATAACCTTTTTCCTCACCGGCAAAGCGTTGTTCTCCTTGTTCAGCGGTTTCAAATGTAAAGGTTGATGTTTGAAATAATGGTGTCGTTAAACTTCCCAACATATCTTTCGCATCATAGCCATCATGTATTACAGACGTTTCAAAACGCTTCTTTTCCCCAGTCATGACTCAAAGCCCCTTTCAATTCTTCCTCTCCTTCTATCTTAAACGATAAATTATATTTTTGGAAGGATTCTTAAGATTTAAAACATAGTGATTGCTATTTTATATAATTGCCACTAAAATGACTTTATTTAGATAAATTGCAAGCGAATAGGGGGGACTATTATGGAGAATAAAGAAGAGAAGACCGGCATATTTTATATTACTGCAGCGTACATATTATGGGGGTTTCTCCCGATTTACTGGAAGTTGATCGATTACGTTCCGGCTGACGAAATACTGGCGCACCGGATTGTCTGGTCCTTTATCCTGATGATTTGCATTGTGTTAGCACTTAGAAAGTGGACACCATTTGTGCAAGAATGTAAAAGGATTTTCAACAACAAGAAGCAGCTGTTTTGTATTACATCAGCTTCCATCGTTATTAGCCTAAACTGGCTTACATATATCTGGGCAGTGAACAGTGATTATGTTATCCAGGCAAGTCTCGGGTATTACATCAATCCGCTTGTAAGTATCTTGCTGGGTATGCTTGTTTTGAAGGAGACTTTAACAAAGAGACAATGGGTTTCATTTGCTATTGCGGGAATAGCTGTGCTGTATCTGACATTCAGCTTTGGTGTTTTCCCGTGGGTTTCACTCGTACTCGCTTTTACCTTTGGTTTATATGGCTTGCTCAAAAAGATGGTTGATATAAGTGCAATGTTTGGCCTAACGATCGAAACGATGATTGTCACACCTATTGCCGCTATTTATTTATTCGCATTCCCGACGCAGACCATTTCAATAAACAGCCTGTTTTCAGGAACAGGACTTTTATTAATCGGCGCCGGTATCGCAACTGCTATCCCTTTATTATTATTTGCCAGCGGAGCGAAGTACATCCCTTTGGCGATGGTCGGATTTCTGCAATACATCGCCCCGACAATTATGCTAATGCTCGGTGTATTTCTTTTCAAAGAAACATTTTCAACCGCTCACTTCATCGCTTTCGCACTCATTTGGACCGCACTGATTATTTATATGGGATCTATGACCAAAAGCGTAAAGCATCAGTCCAGTGATGGATAAATAACAAAGCAAAAAAGCTCGGATTAATCTGAGCTTTTTAATCGTCACTATTTTATTCAACACGCCCGTTCGTATTGACAAGTCGGTATCTATTTTTCAAGCATAGTTAATGTCTCAGAGACAGCATTACCTTTATCAATTTTCATAAATAATTCATTGAAACATTTCTATGGTTCACTCATACCTATGGCGAATAAAACCATACCAACAAATACTAAAACCGCTCCATTAAGTATAATGCCTGCTATAATAAACCAAATTTTTTTAGATGTTATAGCAAAAATAATTCCCAGTACAGAAAGCACTGTCAACACGCTTGCAAACAAAGTTGTATTGACATGAGGCCCCCTAATAATAAAGAAGAAAATAATACTTGTATAAGAACAGTAATCATACCTTCAGTCTCTGGTGCAATTGTGTAATAGGCAGAAAGAGTTAATACACAAATAACACCTAAAATTCTGACCATTTACCACAATTCAACTTAAATACCCCTTCCTAAAAGGATTGTGCCCGATTGCAATACAAAGTAAATAATTATTTTTCATCTTTTTCCTTAAATCGGTCAATATAAATATTTAAAAGCATTGCAAAAATAGAAGTTACAATATTCCATGACCATTGTACTGTATCATCAAAAATAGATTGTTTTATTGTCAAAAAAAGATAAACACCAACAACCACAATAACATTATAAATCAATAAATCACTCTCTTTTAAATATTGTTGAACAATCTGGCCCTAATACTTAGCAGGTGCAGATTCTTACTCCAGAAATACGCCCGTTTTGTGGAACTAATAACTGGCTGGTGACTGGTGCAATAATGACATTTACATCCAGCGCTAACTCATTTCCAACAATAATAACAGGACGCTGTTTAGTTCCACGTGTTCCTTTAAAAAGAACATCTGCCAACCAAACATCACCCTGCTTCATTTTACTGCTCATTGTATATGTCATTCGCCTCGTTATCCCACCATGAGTAATTATCCCCCAATGAAATAACGCCTGCAGCCATGTGTTTTCCCTTAATTTTATCGAGTACTGTTTGTAGGTTTCTTGCTAAACTCAATCTCTGTGCAACTGTTTATTCAACAACTGCGCCTGGTTCTGGAACAATAAAACAGCCTTTTTAACGTACACCTTATATAAAAAAGGACGCATTTTTTACGTCCGATTGTTATAAATTATATTTTTGCTGACTTGAATGCTTGAAGTATTCTATATAACAGATGTCCTGCTTTCCCGAGAATGAATAATAGACAATATACTTATCAATGATGATTTTATAACTACCTTTCCATTCATCACTTTTTACTGGAATACTTGTACCAAGGAGAGAGACTTTTTCTTCAATATTTTTGAGCAAGCGCTTTTTATATTCTACAGTCTCAAACTGTGTATAATGCCGGCTACGTATATTGCGAAAACCTTCTAATGCTTGCTCGGTCCATTCCAACTTCATTTATAGTTCTCCCTGATCAATCATTTCAACTACTTCCTCTGTTGTGTAGGTTTTTTCATTCAATATATCCATTTTCGCTTGAAGTAATTTTTGTTTTAATTCTGGGTCAGCCTCCACATCTTCAGCGACCGTTGTTTCCGGTTTCTCAATTACAGAAAGGTAGTACTTTTTTCCTTCTATTTCAACAACTGGATCATCGTCAGAAATGATTTCCTTCATCACTTCTGCCATTTGACCTTCAATCTTCTTCATTTTAACCCTCCTCGAGGATATTCTAAATGAATCCTATACTTATTATACAACATATGAAATGGAATATCGATACGGTTAGGGAGTGTTTTTCGAATATTGGTTTCCTTTAATGCGCCCTATTCTTGAATATGCCTTTTGTATTATCAATCGACTAATTCAACAGAAAGTGTATTAATTTGTACGGGGGACGATTCCATAGCTGTGTTATCATATCCTACCTTTACCCCGTCATCAAACTTGAAAGTTTCATCGTTATTTACAGATTCATTTTCGGTATTTTCTTCATCATTCTCCAATAAAACAATGACTGCTAATGCTTTAATTAACCTTGGCATCTCACGTTATCCCTCCGTCTTTATGCAACAATCGGGTCCAATCCTTCAAGGTTGGTCGATCTGATATTTGTTCCAGATAAGCGCCTGATTGAGGAAGGTAGAGTTATTAAGCAGAACTTTCCTTTTTCCTTCCTAGGAACGAAATCGCCAATGCAATCGGAGGAGCAAATGGCACAAGGAAAATCCACCCAATAAAATAAAATATTGCGGTAAACACAGCAACTCCACCAAGTAAGATGGATAATTGGGTTTTCTTTTGAAAGCCAAAAATGAAAAGTAATAGACCTGCTATTGATAATATAACGAAAAAAACGCTGAGCAAGCTCGTAATAATCACCTCCGAATTATCGATAAAATATTAACCTTTATGCCATAAACTAGCCCGATTTCAGCATAACATTGTACGACAATCGCGCCCGTTTGTGATAATTAATTATCTGAAAAGCTAATTATCATACCAATAAACAAAAGAACAAACACCAATAAAACCAAAAGTACCAGTATTGGAGCTACCATTTTCAAGAATCCCTTTTCTTTCTTTCTAAAACCCAGGAAACTGAATATCAAACCGAGTAACCCCGTAATAATGGCAGTGAAAAATAAAACTTGTATTTGAACAACCACCATACCTTCAGGTTGTTCTGGTGCAATTGCGTAAGAGGCAGAGAGGGTTATTACACAAATAACGCCTAAGATTGCCGACCATTTACCATAATTCAAATTAAATACCCCTCCCTACAAGGTTTGTGCCACATAATGGCTCAATAAACGAATACGCTATTCGACTAATGCGCCCTATTGCTGAATTCGTTAACATTATTTCTTTAAATACCATATGTATTAAAAATTTCAGGAAATGATAGAATTAGCAAGAGTCCTATAATTACAGTTACATAAAAACAAATCCAACCAATTACTTTTACTCTTTTATCAATCCCAGCTCTTTCCTCTAATTTACTAATGTAATTATTTACTAACAAGATACAAAAAAATGGGATAAATCCTATAATTTTAAATCCTAAAAAAGACTTATCTATTAAAAATAAAGTTACAACTAATATAACAATTGCAATTGATATTTTACTTATTATTGTGTGAATAAAAATCACCTCTAACATTTCTTTAACTGTCTGGCCCTATTCTGGCACAGCATTGTACGATTATCACGCCCGTTTGCGGTAGATAAATCCAGTTAAGATACAAACATTGTGGTATTTAAAGTCACAATAAAAAACGCAATTTCTTCTTCCTTGAATTTAATATCATTATTTAAAACTATAACCTTTTTTAAGCGTGGTTTCTGTTTATAAGAAGAGATAATATTAGCCAACAATACATCTTCACTATTATATAAAAATGCTTCTTCCTTACCTAATTGCATATAAGGCTTTTTGACATAATATTTATCGTCATTAAACACCGCCTCATAAAAGGTGGCATTATTACGAAAGGTATCTTTCATTTTTGAAGTCATAACCATAGAACCAGTTTTTTCTTTTGTTGTACCTCGCTTTTGTAAATTCATAGTCCAACTTCTTTTGCCATTTTGCTTTCCTTGTTCATTCAAACTAACGATTGAAGTGCCAAATTTACTCTTGAATGAATGTTTGCCGAAGACTAATTGATAAAATTTATTAGCAGATAAATATCCTGTTATAGCATCATTTACTTTAACCGTTTGTTTGAATAAGGTTGGTTGCATAGGACTATTTATTGTTATTTTCAAGTAAAATACCTCCAACACTAACCTGCTAATTTTTTATTTAAATCCGATAACCATACAAAAAATAATACAATAATCTGGCCCTATTCCGGCATAACGTTGTACGACAATCGCGCCGTTAGCTGAAGTTTACTCTTTATAATTGCAAGTTCATTGTAACTGTCCTGATATTAAATCCCATTTTTTCGTACAATTTAATAGCCTTATTACCAGAAAAAGCACTAAGGCGTACTTCGGTATATCCATCTTGTCTAAAATGGTCAATAGTTGCTTTCATTAGCTTTTTAGAGATTCCATTACCTCTAAACTCTTTAATAACAAATAGTTCATAGATAAATCCATTCAATTTATCAGTAAACTGGTCCTTATTTTTCCCCAAAAGTATCCAACCCATTATCGTATCGTTTTCTACTGCGATTAAGTAATGGCTTCCATTCCTGAGAAGTGGTTTAACTAGTTGTTCGACCTTTTCATCAGTCGGATTTACTTCACCTAATGTACCATCAAAAATTGCTTTAGGAGAAAGAGCTAAAACCTTTTTAAGTTCCAAATCAGTTGGTTTCCGTATATTCATTAATTGAATCACTCCTTTCAATATCATCACTTACCTTTTAAACAATCTGGCCCTATTCCGGCATAACGTTGTACGACAATCGCGGCTGTTTGTGGTCACTTATCTACTCTTTAGTATCAACCAATTCTGCTTTAACGATTTGATATTTGCTAAGTACAATTGTTTTTCCATCACTATCTTCCACAGCGGCAAAATTTTTCCCGACACCATTGAATTTAAGTTCTAGTGAACTCCCTTCAATTCGTATGTTTTTGAGCAATTCACCGTTAGATAATAAAATATCGTAAATGTGGATTTTCTTTTTCAAAATTGTATTCTCCTAACCTATATCTTTTTTTAATTTTAATATATTTATGCGCAATACGGCTCAATTCCTGCTTACAGTTGGTCGATGATCGCGTCCCATTAATTAACTTTTTATCTATTGCTCAAAGACTCGATATTCGAATTTATTTCTCCAATCATTTTTACTGGTTCGTCAGTCCTGAATATAACAGTTTTAACAAATTTATTTCGTCCATATGAACTTTTCATTAAGACAGGTTCTTTTAAAAAAATTTCATATTGTGGTGAATCCATATTTAACATTGCAAAGTACGTATCTTTTGGTGCTTTTTCTCCGATACCACCTTGTTCTTTAGCGGTTTTTATATTTTCTATATTTCTAATATCCAATTCAATACTGCTTTGATATCCAAAACGAATAATGAGCGTATCAAAATTAATAATATGCGGTAAAAATCTCACGGAATTATATAACCCTATCATATAAAGCAAAGCGTAAATATTTAATAACGTAAAGATCCAAGCAGCAATATCACTCCATAACTGGATAAGAAAGTGGAAAAACACACCTTCCAATGTTATTAGGATTGAAAATAAGATCACAATCGCCTTAAGCTGTGAAGTCTTATGATAAGAATAGGCTTTTTCACTTTCAATTACAGTTGGCTTTCTGAACCACCCTCCAATTGAATAATAGAAAACGCTTAGTTCGGTTAAAATTGCTCCTAAAACAAAACCATTTCCTAATTTGGGTTCAAGTGATATTCTAATAATTTCAAGAAAATCGCTTTCTTTATTTTTCTTGTTCCTTCTATAATTTACTACACTTTTAAATATGCTATATAAAACTACAATTACGATACTAATCTCCAAAACAGGTATAAGCCATAATAAAATCTGATTAAATAATCCCTTTTGCGAAGAAGGAATTATTAAATAAGAAGCTCCCAAACAAACAATAAATGCAAGATATACTACTAATTTCCGCATTGACCTTGAGCGTATCAAGAACCAATAGACTGATTGGAGGTAAAAATATTAGAGTTAACGTTAATAAGATTACTGTAACGTTGCGCATATTATCTATACGTAAGATAAAATAACTTCCTCCCATAAAACTTAGAAGTAACACAAATAAAATTGGGACAAATAATTTTTTTATGGCTAACACCCCTATTTTAAACCGCTACATTTTCACAATCTAACTCCATTATTAACATCAATGCCCAATTTTTCTTTTAGTGATTTTGTTACACAATCCGTCTCTATTACGGCACATATTTATTCGGCTATCCCGCCCGTTTGATACTTACTTCTTAGGCATCGTGTATGTCACAGACATACCGTTGTTTTCTTCAATCTTTGTAAAACTTTCATCAAGGATTTCTAATGCTCTTTCATTTGATTCGTACTTTCCCAAAATTTTATCCCAGTAATCCATAGAAGCACTGCCGATAACACCTTCTATTTTTTTCCCGTCTACAGTGACCTCTTTTACATTCATCAAACTTTTGTTATCCTGTGTAGCAATCCATAGCATAGAAAATCCGCCCCTCTCGTTCATTTGTTATTTCTTATTTATTACAATCCGGACCGTTAGCATGATGGAAGATTCATTATATCTGTATAATTTCAAGTCCGACCCTCCATGATTAAAATATAAAAGTTTTCCCTACTCTGTCGTAACATAAATATTCAGTGTTTTTCAGGAAGAATTATTCAGTTAAAGCATCCGATTGTTGAACGAGCTTATTGCAAAATAAAATCAACTACTTTTTTGGAATTTGTTATCCAACTCTCTTTTATTACTCCCCTAAAAGCAGTTTCGTTCTGTAATCGCGCCCGATCGAGGTATATCGAAGTTCCATTCCGCCAGCTTTAACAGCGCATTCCTACACCACTTTTATCTTATACATACGAGTTGATTGTAGATCACCATCATACATCAAATGACCTGAATGAATAAGTGAACGAATTCGATATTCGATCCAGGCGTCAGACAATGATTGTTCGGAATGTCCCACTACTTCCCCAATCACTCTGGCTGCATGTATAAAATCAGAGTCACCCATTTCATGATGAATCTTTTTGGCACAATCCATAATAAAGGAATCATCCCTTGTTTCTAGCTCGTGAAATATTTCTCTTTTTTTCCACGAACGAACAAAGCTTTTACTTTGAATTAGTTCTTCTCCTTCTTGCTCTAAACTCTCTACTTTTATTTCTAAAATCAATATCGTTGAAACTATTGGTATCGTTCATTTCCCCACCTCCAATATTCACCGTTTATTTATAAGTACTACTCAACTAAATAGACCGATTGAGGCACAGCCGTTATTCAACAACTGCGCCCGATTGTTTTAAAAAATAATTAGTCTTCACCAGATTTATTTTTTTTGGATGCTGGCCAATTAATAAGCCAATTAAAAAATGTAGCAACGAATGAAATACCTATTATTTCTATTATGTGCTGATTGTATGAAGAAATCGTGAGGTTCAGTATCGACATAAAAACTAACATTGCTAAGAAAAATAAAATATGTTTAAGCATTTATTCACCTCATTCAAACTAAGGAGAGTGCATTCCCATCTGTTAAACAAAATGGCCCCATTGTTGGACGTGTGCAAATCCTCGTTCCAGTATTTCTCCCGATTACTTATCTAAAATAAGAAGTAGAGAACTAATTGCCCAAAGAGGAATTGCAATTTGAGTTATAATATAAACCGAAAGTTCAACTGGAGTCAGTTTTCTTTCTCTTTTGGTTTTTAAAAAGTGAAAATAATAATAAATTGCGCATATAAGCAACACTAATCCAGAGATTTGGTATAGGGTGTCTAATAAATCCAAACCAAAATCATCCTCTCACATAAACTACCGCAAGTCGCGCCCGATTACTTAACTATCATCTTTGTTTTTTGTTAGACCTTTCTGTCCATTTCCAAAGATTATAAAATACAAATACAGTAACAGAAATCCCAACGTTCTCAACCTATTCGACCTGGTTATTGAATATTAGTTGCTTTACCGTCAAAAATGCAAAAAGAATTAATAGTAGCCAAATGTTATATTTAGACAAACTATTCCCCCCCTGTTAAATCCAAATTACTGTTAAACAAGATGGCACTATTACTCATTAAATTCCTGCTAACTCAATGACTGTAAGGTCATCAGTTTTAGTTACAGTTCTAAAAGTTATTAAATATTAAAGATATAACAAAGAAAACAATAATAAATACTACACCGCTTATATATTTTCTCGAGGAGCTTACTCCAATCTTTTTAAAATATATCCCCATAATAATGGTGTAAACTATTCCTGCTATCAAGGATCCAATCATTAATTTTAAAATCAAATTTACCCCCCCCATAATGCAACAATCCGGTCCTTTAATTGCACAAAGTTGTATTACAATCACGTCCGTTCGTATTGCAAGGAATTAAAAAGAATACAGCTCCATTATTTTTTCTAAGGCTGATTTATTCGGATTACACATATCAATAAAATAGAGTAACTGCCATTTTTGAGTTTTCATCGCTTGTTTACTACTCGGACTATCCCAGCTAGGATAAACTCTTATTGCCATTTTTCCCTTTGTTGAAGTAGACCTAAGAATGTTCTGTTTTAAAAGAACTTCTTTTGGAAAAATAAATTGACCAAACTCATTTTCATTTTTAAAGGTAGTTATAACTAATAAATCAGGGGCTTCCTCATATAAGTAGGGTTGATTTTTATTACTCTCATCCTTTTCCCAAAATGCAACAAACTGTCCTACTTTGGTGGGGGTTATATTTGCAACTCTGAAACGAACTGTTCTAGAAGATAATCGAAATATACCAGCACCATACTTAGAATTTTGCTTTTCTTCTTGAACTGACTTTACAGTTAAATCATTTGGCTCGTAAATCATTTTATTTACAAAATTTAATGCTGTATAAAAACCATTCATTATTCCACCCCTTCAAAATCCCAACAAACTGACCGATTCTGGAACAAACAGTCATTTTCTGTCTATATTTGCTAAAGACCATAGAACTAGCAAGTAACCACCACCCCACTATCGTTATACCAAATTGTTGGCTTACCTGTTAAGAAGCAGTCAAATTAGAATTGGAAATCACCATCTTTCATTAGTATGACTTCAGTTCCGCCTTCTTTAATACCCATTACTTTCATATCTTTGGTACCAAAGGTCACATTGACTAACAAGAGGGAAGTATTAAGTCCTGCTTCCTTCAACTCTTTCACCGATAGGTTGCTGCCATTTTGAAGGTTGGAAGGGGAGGCGTTTCCGATTCCAATATGGCACGCCGTATTTTCATCAAACAAGGTGTTGTAAAAGAGCGTATCCAACTGAGAAAGAGGAGAATTGTTAGAGACCAAGGCAATTTCACCAAGATAATGTGAACCTTCGTCTGTTTCGATGAGACTTTGTAACGCTTCTTGCCCAGTGGCGGCATAATAGGCA
>Ga0079225_10001915_pt1 | contig 11862 bp, 12 predicted proteins | sample Poulit2012_FD_76344 | JGI IMG/M metagenome (GOLD analysis project Ga0079225, IMG submission 76344) | Agricultural soil microbial communities from Georgia to study Nitrogen management - Poultry litter 2012 | ecosystem: Environmental > Terrestrial > Soil > Agricultural land | place: USA: Georgia...
GCGATCGGCGCGACCCGCACCCTCGCCCTCGGGCAGGCGGCCGCCCTCGTCGGCGCGATGCAAGCAGGCTATTTCACCGCGCAGATCATCACGGTGTTCGAGGCCCTCCCCGCGCCGGATGCCCAGTCTGTTACCGTTTCAGCAATAGGAGCATTGGTCGCGGCGGCCGCGCTCATCGCCGCTGGTCTCATCGCCCAATGGTGCTGCCGGATCCCGCCCGACGACGATGACTCGCCGAACTCCGCCCCAACTGGATAACCCGATGCCTGATTCACCTTTCGATATCGACGGCGCCACGTGGCAACCGGTATCGCGAAAACTTATCCACGTGCGCACCTGGATCGTCGCGGTCTGCCTCGGCCTCCCGACCCTCCTGGGCATCGCCCTCGCCGCGGGCGTGACGCCGTGGTTGTGGATCGCACCCGCCCTGACCGCGCTTGCTCTCGTCTGGGCCCTGTGGCTGATCCGCCGCCAAGTGCCCGCGATCGGCTACTGCGAACTCTCCGATGAACTCGCCGTCCGCCGGGGGATAATGTTCAAGACGCTCACCCTCGTGCCCTACGGTCGGATGCAGTACATCGAAGTCGATTCCGGCCCGCTCGCGCGGAAATACGGCATCGCCACGGTCACCCTCCACACTGCCTCGGCCTCCTCAGACGCACAGATCCCGGGCCTCCCCGAAGCGGAGGCCACGCGACTTCGTGACCGGCTTTCGAAGCGGTCAGAAAGCATGCTGGCTGGACTGTGACGGAGCCGCTCACGACCACCCCGCCCCGGGAGGACGCCCGGCGGGTCTCCCCCATCACCCCCGTGCTCAACGCATGGAAGGTGGCGACGGCGCTCGTCGCCTTCGCCGTCTGGCAGGGCCGGGACATCGTCATGGAAGAGAACCTTCCCCTGATGACCGTCGGCATGATCTTTCTGGGGGTCGTGCTCATCTCAGCACTCGTGAGCCTCACCTACAACTATTTCGCCTGGCGGCGCCTCACTTACGGTTTCGACGCCGAATCCATCTACGTCCACAGCGGGATCCTCTTCCGATCCCAGCGTCACGTCCGCCTCGACCGGATCCAATCGGTGGATCTCAACCGGCCCCTGCTCGCCCGGGTGTTCGGCTTCGTGAGCCTGCAAGTCACCTCCGCTGGTTCCGGGCAGGACAACCTCGTCATCGCATACGTGCGTGACGACGAAGCGGGGCGATTGCGCAACGAGATCCTCGCCCGTGCGGCTGGGCTCAGCCCAGGGGAGGAGCAGGCCCCCGCCCCGGAGGCTCCCGAGCGGGAGCTCCTGCGCATCACTCCAGGCCGGATCGTCGGTTCCCTCGTCCGCTCACTCTGGTTCCTCTTCGGGATCGTGTTCACCGTCGGCCTCATCACCGCCGCGATCATCACCGGCGAACCGTCCGTCATCGTCCCGATCCTGCTTCCGATCCTCGCGCAGGTGACCTTCTGGTGGCAGCACCTGAACGCGCAGTTTGATTTCGCCGTCGCGACGAGCCCGGATGGGATCCGGCTCCGCTACGGGCTCCTCTCAACGACGGCGCGAACGGTTCCCCCGGGGAGAGTACAGGCCCTCCAGTTCACTCAGCCGCTGCTGTGGCGGCGGAAGAACTGGTGGCGCATCACGCTTACCGTTGCGGGAGAAGGAACGAGCATGGAAGGCGGGGAGCCCACGCTGTATCCGGTGGCGACCCAGGAGGAGGCCACCCACCTCCTCTCCCTCATAATCCCCGACCTCGGTGTAGCGGATCCCCTCGAACTCATCGAGGTCTCGCTGCGAGGGCGCGGGCGCGCGGGTGGCTACGTCACGAGCCCGCAACGCGCCCGCTGGATCGACCCGCTCGTGCGGCGACGAACCGGGTATACCGCCACCTCGGCCGCAACGATCATCCGCCGGGGGCGTCTCACCCGCCGCACGGTCATCGTGCCCAACGCGAGGATCCAGTCGCTCGGGGCGGAGCAGGGCCCGATCGAGCGCGCGCTGCGCCTCGCCAACGTCGCTTTGCACACGACCCCGGGGAGCATCGCACCGGTGGTTCCACACCTGGACCTCAGCGACGCGAGGAATTTCATCCATGCCGCCTCCGAGCGGGCTCGAGCCTCCCGGCGCAGCGCCGGCCCCGAACGGTGGATGGAACGGGCCACCCCGGACGCGCAGGAAGCCCACGGCGAACCCTAGCCGGTATCCTTGACCGCGATCAACGACTCAACAAGGTGGAAGTAGAAGTGAGCCCACTAGCGAACCGCCCCGGACGCCTAAAGATCGGTGTCGTGGGCGCCGGGCGCGTTGGCGCCGTCCTCGCCCACGCCCTGCGCGGGTGCGGGCACGAGGTCACGGCGGTCTCCGGGGGGAGCGCGGAATCTCGCGAACGCATCGAGGTGCTGCTGCCAGAGGTGCCGATCGTCGATCCCGACGACGTGCTCAAGGGGAACGACCTGGTGTTGCTCACGGTGCCCGACGATGTGCTGCCCGACGTCGTCGCCGGGTTTGCGAAACTGGGTCTGTTCAGCCCTGGCCAAATCGTCGTCCACACCGCGGGGCGCTACGGGACCGACGTTCTTGCCCCGGCAACCGAGCAGGGCGCGATTCCCATCGCCGTCCACCCGGCAATGACCTTCACGGGCACATCGGTGGACCTCGGCAGGCTGGAAGGGGCGCCATTCGCGATCACCGCGGGGCCGGCGATGCTCCCGATCGGGCAAGCACTCGTGGTGGAAATGGGCGGCGAGCCGATCGTGCTGCCGGACGAGGCACACGAGGTCTATCATGCCGCTCTCGCGCACGGGGCGAATCACCTCGTCACCCTGGTGTCGCAGGCCCGCCGGATCCTTGAACGGGCCGGAGTGCAAGAAACCGGGAAGCTCTTCGCCCCCCTCCTCGGCGCGGCATTGGAAGGGGCGCTGGTATCGGGTGACTATGCGCTCACCGGACCGATCCGGCGCGGAGACGTCGGCACGATCGCCGCCCACGTCGAGGCCCTCGCCCGCACCAACCCCGAGATCCTGCCGACCTACCGCGAACTCGCGCGGGCAACGACGAGCCGCGCCCTCGAACTGGACTTTCTGAGCCCCGCGGCTGCTGTGCAGATCGTGGACGTGCTCGAAGGGACGAACGCGGCGGCCGACATTGCCGCACCTGGCACCCGGGTCGCAACGACAATCTCGGAACTCCACGGGCTGCTCACCCGGCGCCGCCGGGCCGTGGTGATGACGATGGGAGCTCTGCACGAGGGCCACCTCGAACTGGTGCGCGAGGCGAAACGCCGCGCCGAAGAAGTCGTCGTGACGGTCTTCGTCAACCCGCTGCAGTTCGGGGAGAACGAGGACCTGGACGCCTATCCGCGGACATTGGCCGCCGACGTCGAAAAACTCACCACGCTCGGGGTCGACGTCGTGTTCGCGCCGACCGTGCAGGAGATGTACCCGCAGCGACGCATCACCCTGCGCGCCGGTGAGATGGGGACGGTGCTCGAGGGGGCGGCCCGGCCCGGGCATTTCGACGGCATGCTCACCGTGGTGAACAAACTACTCGGCATCACTCGACCCGACGTCGCGCTGTTCGGCCAGAAGGATGCCCAGCAACTCGCGCTCATCCGCGCGATGGTCGCCGACCTCAACCTCGACGTCGACATCGTTTCCGTACCCATCGTGCGGGATCGCGACGGCCTCGCACTCTCCTCCCGGAACGCCTACCTCAGCGCGACCGAACGGGAATCCGCGCTCATCCTCCCCCGCACGATCCGTGCGGGGGAGGAGGCCGCAGCGGCGGGGGCGGGACCCGAGGGAACGCTCGCCGCGGCCCGGCACGAGTTCTCTTCCCACGCCGACGACGTTCGGCTCGACTACCTCGCCCTGGTTGACCCCGCAACGATGACGGCCTATGAAGCCGGCACCGAAGAACCGGCCCTGCTCGCGATTGCAGCGACCGTGGGGAATACTCGGCTGTTGGATAACGCTGTAATTCAATGGCGGCCCGAGCCGCCGCCCGGCTCCTCACCTACATTGGAGAATGAATGACTTCGCTGATGCGCCCCATGATGGTCGGAAAGATTCACCGCGCCACCATCACCCAAGCAGACCTGCATTATGTCGGCTCGATCACGATCGACGCAGACCTGCTCGACGGTGCGGACCTGCCGGTGGGGCAGCAGGTCGACGTCGTCAACGTCACCAACGGGTCCCGCCTCACCACGTACGCCATCGCCGGGGAACGCGGAAGCGGGGAGATCTGCATCAACGGAGCCGCCGCCCACCACGTCAACCCGGGTGATCTGGTCATCATCATCGCCTACGGAATGCTCGCGGACGCAGAAGCTCGCACCTATACGCCCAAGGTCGTGTTCGTCGACGAGAACAACCGCATCATTGACCACGGCGGTGATCCCGGCGAGGTCCCGGAGGGGCACGGCTTGTACACCTCCGCTGTTCCCTTCGCCAGCGCTCAAGCCTCCCTGCAGTAGCCGGAATGTCAGCGAGCACACGCCGGGAGGATGGCAATTAACGACTAGGATTGAACGCGTGAATGCCAATTCTGCAAATTCCGACACCCAATCCGTACCCGAACAGATGCGCGTGCGCCGGGAGAAGCGCCAACGCATTCTGGATGAGGGCCGCGAAGCCTACCCCGTAGCGCTCCCCGTCACCGCGACGATCAGCGAGGTCCGGGAGAAGTACGGCCACCTCGAAGCGGACTCGAAGACCGACGTCAAGGTGGGGGTCGCGGGCCGGGTCGTCTACCTGCGTAACACGGGAAAACTGTGTTTCGTCACGTTGCAGGAGGGCACGGGGGCGAAACTGCAAGTGATGCTTTCGCAGGCGCAGGTGGGAGAGGAATCGCTCGCCTCGTTCAAAGCTGACGTCGACCTCGGGGACCACCTGTTCGCCCACGGCTTGGTCATCTCCTCGCGCCGGGGGGAACTGAGCGTATTCGCGGACGAGTGGGCGCTCGCGGCCAAGGCGCTTCGCCCGCTGCCGGTGCTCCACAAGGAGTCCTCCGAGGAATCGCGGGTCCGGAAGCGGTACCTCGACCTCATCGTGCGCGACTCCGCACGGGAAATGGTGCGCACGCGGGCCGCCGTGATGCGGTCGCTGCGGGAGAGTTTCCATCAGCGGGATTTCATCGAAATCGAAACTCCGATGCTGCAGACGCTCCATGGGGGCGCAGCGGCTCGCCCATTCAAAACGCACATCAACGCATTCGATATCGATGTGTATTTGCGAATCGCGCCGGAATTATTCCTCAAGCGGGCCGTCGTGGGCGGCGTGGAACGTGTATTCGAGATCAACCGCAACTTCCGGAATGAAGGCGCGGACTCCTCGCACTCTCCTGAATTCGCAATGCTCGAGGCCTATGAGGCGTATTCGGACTACAACGGAATGGCCGATCTGACCCAAGACCTTGTCCAGCAGGCCGCGCTCGACGTCTTTGGCTCAACGAAACTCACGCTCGCGGATGGAAGTGAGTACGACGTCGGGGGAGAGTGGCCCCGCATTAGTCTTTACGACTCGCTTTCTGAGGCGTTAGGGGAAAAGATTACCCCGCAGACACCAATTGAAGAATTAATTACCCATGCGGAGCGGGTCGGGGTGGAAATCGATAAATCCATCGCCATTCCCGGCAAGGTGGTCGAAGAGGTGTGGGAATTCCTCGTCGGCGATCACCTGCATGAGCCGACCTTCGTCATGGATTATCCGGAAGATACTTCCCCGCTCACGCGCCAACATCGCAGCGAACCCGGCAAGGCCGAGAAGTGGGATTTGTACGTGCGCGGATTCGAACTCGCGACCGCCTACTCCGAGCTGGTTGATCCCGTGATCCAGCGGGAGCGATTCGAGGCGCAATCGCTTCTCGCCGCCAAGGGCGACCCCGAGGCGATGCAGTTGGATGAGGATTTTCTTGAGGCGATGGAATATGCGATGCCGCCCTCGGGAGGTATGGGTATGGGAATGGACCGCCTTCTCATGGCCCTCACCGGTTTAGGAATCCGTGAAACTATTACATTCCCGTTAGTGAAACCGCGATAGCCATGGATTACTTCATCGCCATCGCGCCCTCGCTCGGGGTCGGGCTGTTGTTCTATATCGTTATTCGCGCGTTTGTGACGGCCGACAGGCGTGAGCGCGCCTCGGAGGCACAACTGCGGAAAGATATTGCTAAAAGGCTCCGAGAAGAAGCCGACGGTAAAAAGTCAAGCCAATAAGAAATCTCAGCTTTCTTCAGGTTATTCACAGCCTAGTTTGTTATCGTCACATGAACGTGACAAACTATTGGCCGAAAAGATCACGCAATAACCTTGAGGGGCGGAGAACCTAATGGCTCAGAAAATTAAGGTCTACCTCATTGACGATATTGATGGCTCGGATGCGACCGACACCATCAATTTCGCTATCGATGGGGTCAACTACGAAATCGACCTGAATGAAAAGCACGCGGCAGAATTGCGCGGCGCTTTTGAGAAATGGACGACGCACGCGCGTAAGTTGGCCGGGCGCCGCACCCGGCGCAGCGGGGGCGCTCGCGCCACCGGCACCTCCGATGCGGCGAAGATTCGTGAATGGGCACGCGAGCACGGATACGAAGTATCCGAACGTGGCCGCATTCCCGCGGAGATTCGCGAAGCCTATGCCCAGCGCGCCCGCTAATTCCCGGCGCGCCTACAGGTGAGGGAGACCGTTGCGGTCACCCTCACTTTCTTTTTCTCGCATGGTCTTCTTTCCCGCAGAATGGCCTAGCGCCTTCCCCACAGGACGACCTAGCGCCGGTGCGGTTGCTTCTTCTTCCGCCACGGGCTGCGCCCGCGCCCGTAGACTGGACGGGTGTTTAGCTCAGTAGACTTGACTATCGGTACCGGCGCCCAGCACGTTTTGCGTCTTGGAACTGGCGATCCTGAATATCTTGCCCAGGTTTCCCGCCCGACCTTCCTCACCCGTCCGAACGCAAACAGTTACGGGGTATCGGAAGTCGGCCACGGAAAGATCTTTCGCATCGGCGGCAACGCGCCCGCCGGCAGCCCCGGCGGAGGGATCACGATCGGGGGCATCAACGGGGCGGCGCTCGAAGATGGCATCGCCGGTGAGCCGATCTCGAGCGGCGGCTCCCACCCTTGCCACATCGCCGCCGCGCCCGATGGGCGGTGGCTTTACGTCGCGAACTACGGTGACGGCACCCTCCGAGCGGTGCAACTGACCGAGGGCGGCGAATTCGGCGAGACGGTGGACCTGCCCCACACCGGCTCCGGGCCGGTGACCGACCGGCAGGCGGGTTCGCACGCCCACTTCAGCGCCGTCGTCGATGATCACCTCATCGTCGCTGATCTCGGCACGGACGAGCTGCGAGTCTACGCGCTCGAGTCGGGCCGGCCGGCGCCTGATCCCACCCTCGTCGCGATGCCTGCGGGCAGCGGCCCCCGTCATTTCCTCCGGCGTGGCAAGGCGCTCATCGTCGCCGGGGAACTCGATGGAACCGTCACGGAAGTGGAGATCGGATCGTGGCAGGTGGTTCGCTCCGCGCCCGCAGCGACGGCCCCGGGCGAGCACTACCTCTCCCACATCGCCGCCGCCGGCGATGCAATCGTCGTCGGCGTGCGCGGTTCGAACACCCTGTCGGTGCTCGACTCCGGACTGCAGATCGTGCAGGAGGTGCCGACGGCGTCCTGGCCCCGGCACTTCGCGGTCTGCTCCACGCCGAAGGGCAGTGGCGTGTTCGTCGCGGGGGAGCGAAGCGATGAGGTGGTCTACCACCCGATGGACCTTGGGGCGGGGCAGGTGAATATTGGGGAGGTCGCAGATCGAGTGAAGGTTCCCACGCCCATGTTTATCGGCGCCGGTGAGGAGTTCTAGACTGTAGTTATGAGCACCCTGATACTGCTTCGCCATGGCGAGAGCGAATGGAACGCAAAGAACCTCTTTACCGGTTGGGTTGACGTGCCCCTGTCGGAGAAGGGCACCGCTGAAGCAATCCGCGGTGGGAAGCTAATGAAGGAGGAGGGTCTGCTGCCGGACGTTGTGCACACCTCGCTCCTGCGGCGCGCGATCAACACGGCCAACCTTGCCCTCGATGCTGCCGACCGCCACTGGATTCCCGTCAAGCGGGACTGGCGCCTCAACGAGCGTCACTACGGCGCGTTGCAGGGTCTGGACAAGAAGCAGACCCGCGATCAGTACGGCGAGGAGCAGTTCATGCTCTGGCGCCGCTCGTATGACACCCCGCCGCCGGAGATCGAGCTCCGTTCGGAGTTCTCCCAGGATGCCGATCCCCGTTACGCCGGGCAGCCTATTCCCCGCTCGGAGTGCCTCAAGGACGTTCTCGAGCGGATGCTGCCCTACTGGGAGGACGCGATCGTGCCAGACCTACAGGCGGGCAAGAACGTGCTGGTCGCCGCGCACGGGAACTCCCTGCGGGCCTTGATCAAGCACCTGGATGGGTTGGATGAGGAGACCATCACCGGGCTCAACGTGCCCACTGGGATCCCGCTGCGGTACGAACTCGATGAGAATTTCGCGCCGACCATTCCCGGGGGAACCTATCTCGACCCAGAAGCCGCCAAGGACGCAATCGCGGCCGTCGCCGCCCAGGGCAAGTAGGAATCCTTCTCACTTCTGCGGCGCCGTAACGAGAGGTTACGGCGCCGTTGTCATCCCTGCGACATCTGCCGCGGCGGGCGCATCGGAGGAACCGGTGAGAAGGTACTGCATCCGCTGCGAGATCGTCACGGCGTGATCGCCGAACCGTTCGTAGAACCGCGCGAGGAGGGTGACGTCGACGGTGTGGTGGGCCGTGCCGGACCACTGGGCGGCTTGAGTCATGCTCAGGGCGCGACGATGCAGTTCGTCGAGAGCGTCGTCGTCGGCTTCCAAACTCAGCGCGAGCTCCAGGTCGTGGGTGGTGAGCACCTCGATCAGCCGGGTCGCTACGCGTTCGGAGGCGGCAGCGAAATCGGTGAAGAGTTCGCGGGCCTCCTCGGGGAAGGCCGCCGCCGGGGCGCGGCGCCGGGCGGTCTGGGCGATGTGCCGGGCGAGATCCCCCATCCTCTCCAGCGAACCGCTCATCCGCAGGGCGGTGACGACGAGCCGAAGGTCGAACGCCACGGGTTGTTGCCGGGCGAGGACCATCACGCAGCGCTCATCCAACTCCGTCTGGGCGGCATCGATCGCGTCGTCGGCGGCGATCACCTGTTGGGCTAGGGTGAGGTCGCTGCGTAGCAGCGCCTGTGAGGCGGTGGTGATCGCCGTGTGGACCTGCTTGCTCATCGCGGTGAGATCCTCACCGATATGGGAGAGTTCTGAGGTGAAGACTTTGCGCACGGGGGTACCTTTCTGTTTGGTTCCCAACCTCGCATACGAGGATGACGCGGGAGTTAACAGTAGGCGCCCGCCCGGTGAACAGTGGGGGTGAGGGCCCGTTCCCGCCCGCAGACGACGCCTCCGGCGCGTAAAGTTACCGGTGTGCAAACAGACTTCCTCATCGCTGGGTTGCTGGGGCTGCTCGTCGCGACGAGCGGTCTCCTGGCCTACCGACTCAGCGAACGCGCGCAACGGCCCGCGCCGCCCGAGGGAGCCGGAGCGGACCCCGATAGTGACGTCGCCGCGATCCTCGGGGCGTTGCCGCTCACCTCGATCCTTCTCGACGCCGACGGGGAGCTTCAGCGGGTGAGCCCGGAGGCGTACACCTCCGGCCTCGTCCGCGCGGGAAGCCTCGCGCTGCCGGAAGTCACCGACCTCGTCGCCACCGTGCGCGCCGACGGCGTGCCCGCTTCCCGGCAGGTCCGGTGGCAGCGCGCCGATGGTAACGACATCGTTTTCGACATCCACGCCGCGCCGCTATCCAACTCCCGGGTCATCGTGCTCGGCCACGACCTCACGGCGGAACTGCGCCTGGATGAGACCCGCCGGGACTTCGTCGCCAACGTCTCCCACGAGCTCAAGACCCCGGTCGGTGCGATCTCCCTACTCGCCGAGACGGTGGCCGCCGCTGCGGACGACCCGGAGGCGGTGCGCAGGTTCGCCGAACGGATGGAGGTGGAATCGACCCGCCTCGCGGCGCTCATCGAAGACATCATCGACCTTTCCCGGTTGCAATCACCGGAAACTAAGATCGCGATCCGCCCCGTTCCCCTACAGGCGTTGCTGTACGACGCCCGCGATTCGGTGTCAGTGGAGGCGGAGCGCCGAGGCGCGCACGTCTTCGTGGAAGACAGCCCCCACATCGTGCTCGGCGACCGCGACCTGTTGTTCACCGCGGTGCGCAACCTCATCGATAATGCTGTGCGGTATGGACCCGAGGGCGGGCAGGTTACCGTGAGCACGCGCGAGACCGGGGACGCGATCGATATCCGGGTGGCGGATCAAGGAAGCGGGATTACCGACGTGGATCGGGAGCGGGTCTTCGAACGGTTCTACCGCGTGGATCAGGCCCGCTCGCGCAACACCGGCGGAACCGGGCTGGGATTGAGTATCGTCAAACACGTCGCCGCCAACCACGGCGGGAACGTCACAGTATGGTCCAAGGCGGGGGAGGGATCGACCTTCACGTTGCGGATCCCCCGCGCAGATGAAAGGGCGAGCGCATGACTCGAATTCTCGTGGTGGAGGACGAAGAATCCTACCGCGAACCCCTCGCGTATCAACTCACCAAGGAAGGGTTCGACGTCGTCGTAGCGGAAACCGGAACCCAGGCATTGGTGGAGTTTGAGCGGCAACCCATCGACGTCGTCCTCCTGGATGTCATGCTTCCCGAAATGTCGGGCGTGGATGTGTGCCGACAGTTGCGGGCGGTGTCGGCCGTGCCGATCATCATGCTCACCGCCAAGGACGGCGAGATCGACAAGGTCGTGGGGTTGGAACTGGGCGCGGACGACTACGTGACCAAGCCGTATTCGTTCCGCGAACTCCTCGCCCGGATCCGCGCAGTCCTACGCCGGATCGAGCCGGCCGATGAGGAGCCCGATGAGGAGCGCCTGAGCGTCGGGCGGATCACGATGGACGTGCAGCGCCACGAGGTCCACATCGACGGCGCGCAGATCACGATGCCGCTACGCGAATTCGAACTGCTCGAGTTGTTCCTGCGCAACCCCGACCGGGTCCTCACTAGAGGCCTGCTCATCGAACGAATCTGGGGAGCCGATTACGTCGGGGACACCAAAACCCTCGACGTGCACGTCAAACGCGTGCGGGCAAAGATCGAGCCGGACCCCAGCGAGCCGCAGATCCTGCAGACCGTGCGGGGTCTGGGGTACAAGCTCGTGAGCGACTAGGGCAGGTACTGGTCGTAGGGTTCCAGGGTGCCATCGAGCACCGGAACCTCGACGTTGGTGGAGCCGCCGCTCGCCGTGGCAACGGAAACGTTGATGCTCCCGCCCGGCGCTGCACCGACGGAGGAGATCTGCGCGTCGACCGAAAGCGAGTTCCCATCGAAGTTAAGCACGTTCGGGGTGAGGTAGGCGGTGTGGCTCGCGTCGAGGTCGATGAGGATCGGCTCTTCTTCCCCGACCGTCACGGCGACTTCAAGATCCGTTCCAGCGGTGTTCGTCAGCGAACCCACGAGCGTCCCCGGCTCCCCTTGCGCTTCGGTGAGGATGAGCAGGTTCGTTGCCTTCACTTCACCGTCGAGCACGGCGCGAACCCCGTCGCTGGGGTCGAAAATGTCGAGGGTGTGTACGGGGGAGCATGCACCGAGCCCTGTGATGAGCCCGATCGAAAGAACAAGCGCCCCGAGCCGGTTCGCACGAGCAGACCGCTTAGCCACGTAGATCTCCTTGGCAAGAGAATGATAAAAGTCCATCGACAGCTTATCCCCCGGCGGGCAGCGCTGCGCCCCAATACTCCGACTCGCCTCGTGGGATGGCCCACAGACCACGCGCGATGA
>Ga0079225_10001916_pt1 | contig 11860 bp, 10 predicted proteins | sample Poulit2012_FD_76344 | JGI IMG/M metagenome (GOLD analysis project Ga0079225, IMG submission 76344) | Agricultural soil microbial communities from Georgia to study Nitrogen management - Poultry litter 2012 | ecosystem: Environmental > Terrestrial > Soil > Agricultural land | place: USA: Georgia...
CTCGCTGCTGTCCGATCCGGCCAACGGGCTGGCCGACCACAAGCAGGCGTACAGCTTCGTCGCGAACTCCGCCGGCACCATCCGCACGGCCAGCACCATGCTGGCCATCGCGTACATGATCAGTGCGATCGCGGGCGGGGCGGCGATGGCGATCTTGGCCGGGGTGCTGTTCTTGATGAAGCTGCTGTCGTACGCGATGGCGTTCTTCTTGATCATCGCGGCGCTGGCGGGCGTGGTCGGCCAGGGCTTCGGGTCCGCGATGACCTTCTTCAAGGGCTGGGTCGGGTACACCGCGATCACGTCGATGACCACGTTGCTGTTCGCGTTCGTGCTGATGATGGCGTCGGGGCTGCTTCGGGCCGGGGATGGGATCTTCGGCCAGTGGGCGCTGGCGATGATGATCTGGATCGGACTGTGCCCGGCACTGGCGATCATCATGCTGAACTGGGCGTTCAAGAAGCTGTTCCGGACCAAGAGCCCGTTCACGCTGCGCGGCATGCAGGCGATGGCCGGTAATCCTCTCGCCGTCGCCGGGGCTACTGGTGCGGGCGGTGCGCTGGTGAAGAATCAGCTGGAGAAGGGACGCCACCAGTTGACGAACTCCCTTATCAACGCCGGGAAGACCCGTCTGGGTCAGGGCAAGGCCAGCGCTGACTCGAAGTCGGCCGCCGCGGGCGAGGAACTGCTCGGAGATGCCGAGAACCCGGTCCCCACGGACAAGCAGGTCACGTCGGGCGCGACGGGTGCGCTGGAGGGATCGGCCCAGCAGGCCGTAACCGACGGCACCGGGCAGGCCGATGGCGCGGCGAACGGTGCTGTGGAGGCCGATGCGCAGAACGGACCGTCCGGCGAGACGACCACGACCACCGTCGAGGACGGTGAGAATGCGAGTGATGCCCCTGCAGACGAGACGGCGGCCGATGATTCGATGGTAGCGGCAGCTATCGGCGGTCCAGCCGGAGTCAACTATGACACCGGGGCCGGGGTTGGGGCTGTGGGGTCGCGGTCGCTGGGTCAGCGGCTGACGGACTTCGAGGACTCCGGTCGCCGGGACGAGAACCTCGACCGCGCCAGCAACCAGATCGCCGCTGCCGCGACCACGGTCGGCGCCGGGGCGGTCCGGGCCGGACGCGAAGGCCGACTGGCCGTCGGGCGCGCCCGTGCGGTTCCCGCGAACCTGCGCCGCCAGATCGCCGGTGGTGCCGGGCTGATGAAGCAGAAGTGGAACGACGGCAAGGCCACCCGCGCCAAGCTCTGGCACGACCCCGGCTTGGCCGCCCAGTTCCTCGCCACCCGCGGCGCCGGGGCGGCGACCAAGGTGATCGGCACCACCAGCACCAAGCTCAAGGAGGCTGCCAAGAACCCTGCCACGTACACCAAGGCGATGAAGGGAGCCGCCCTGTACGGCGGCCTCGCACTGGCCTCCGGCGGACTCGCCGTCCCCGCCGCCGTGGTCGGTGGTCGGGCTCTGGCCAAGCACCGCCGCAGCATCGCAGGTGCCGCATCCGGGGCGGCCAAGGTCGGGGCCGGTGCCCTGACCGGCGTCGCGAAGGGCGCCTACCGCTCCGGTGTGCCCGAGATGACCGTCCAGGATCGGGACGAGGCGATCCAGTCCATGGAGCTCGACAAGCGCATCCGCGCCGACCAGAGCGACCAGACGCAGGCTCCGATCACCGAGCTCGCCCAGGGCCTGCCGGTGGTCCAGGAGCGCCAGCTGGCCGCCGAGATGCGTGATGCGACCGCTTCCTACGACGCTTTCGAGGCCGAGAACGGCCGCGCCCCCGAGGCGGCCGAGCGGACCGCCATGGTCGAGGACCTCCCGTTCTACTCCTCGATGAACGCCGACGCCGAGCTGCGGGGGATGTTCGAGGACAAGGTCGCCGCCGAGACCGAGCAGGCGAACCAGCTCTTCGACGCCTACCAGGCTCAGCACGGTGAGGAGATGAGTGCCGAGCAGATGCGCATCGAGACCAGCCACCTGCCGTTCTACTCCCAGTCCGTGCGCGGCCTCGACCCGCGCCAGGCCTTCCTGTCGCTGTCCGGCACGGGCAACGATGCGGCACCCCAGCCCGTGACCGTGATCGAGCCGCGCTCCTTCGACCCGCTGGCAACGGGGCCCGAGCCAGCCACCGTCCCGGCAGGACAGGGAGCCCTCGACCTCGGCTCCGGTGAGGTCTCTGGTGCGGGGGAACCCGGGCGGATCGCTGACACGGGCGGTGCCCCAGCAGGCCGCGCCAACCAGGGATGATTCCGGGCGCGGCCGGTATTAGGACGAGAGGAGACAGCGCCGATGAGCACCCAGCCGAGATCCCCCGCGGGGACCCCGGACGGGGGACGATTCGCGGCCACCTCCCGCCCCGACGCCGGGATGGATGCCACACTCGTGGCCATGAACACCGACGGGTCCGACGGGTCGATCTACTTCCCCCAACGCCTCCACAGCGCCGAGGAACACCTCTCCTGGTGGTCCACCGTGCCCGTCCCCGACGAAGTCCTCCAGACCGCCATGGACGACTACTCCAACAGCCGGACGGTCACCCTTAACTCAGTCGTTGGTAAGTGGGAGGCCCCGCCGAAGCAGCCCGAGTGGAGCAAAGCCGAGTACGAGGCCCGTGTAAAGGAGTCGGCGAACCAGCACAACGAGCGCGCGGCCCGGTGGAAGGAGCGGGTGCCGGAGAAGCTGGACCGGTTCGCGATCCGCGACGCCGTACGCATGCACCTGGCCTGGACCTACCGCTACACCCTGCCCACCGAGGAACAGACCAAGCTCGAGAACACCCAGATCACCGTCGGCGACATCACCGGCACCCCCGCCGAGGTGTCCACCCGCTACGCCATGCCCGGCTTCGCTGCCCGCCACCCCGAAGCCCTCACCCGGCTGCCGGACGACAATGCCGAGGTGCGCAAGCAGCTCGCCCAGCTGCGCTCCGAGCTCGAGACCTTCGGGACGCGTTCCTCGTCCCACTACGCCGCCTATCTCGCCGAGCACGGGTACTCCGCCCAGCAGATCGATGCCGAGATGCGCGGGGAGGAGACCGGCCCTCCCGTCGGCCAGAAGAAGGCACTGAAGTCCTTCAAGAAGGGCTGATTCACGATGCGGGCCATCACCGCAGTCCTATCGCCGGGGCGATCGGCATGTTCCTCGCCCAGTAGACCGCCGACGAATGCGCCTGCCGCACTCCCTGGCGATGGCGTTCGAGCTGCTGGTGATCGTCGGCGTCGGCTGGGGGCTGTGGGTTTGGATCTCCGGTCTCGGCCAACCGGAGACCTACGGACTGCAGCTCGCGTCCCGGCCGGCGCCACAGCTCCCGCTCTGCGGTGCCCGTTCGGCCTCCGGCTCAGGCTGCGGCTGTGGCGGACGCGACCCCTGTGGGCATCTTGATTTTCGCCAGTGCCTTCATCTTCGCCTGGGCGGGCTGGCGCAGTTCGATCGGCTGACCGGCCAGGCGGGAGACCATCGCTGCGATCACCACGGCGTCGGCGACATCGTTGCCGGTGATCTCGGCCTGCTTGTAGTTCGCGGCGGTCGTGACCAGCACCATGTCCTTACCGGCGTTGCCCTTCCCGGTCGCGTACATCATGCGCGAGGGCGGCGGCACTTCCACGACAGGCACGCCCCGGCCCTCCAGCGCGGCGACGATCCGCCACCACAGTCCGGAGCGATCATGGACCTTGCCGGCGTGGCGCATCCCGTAGGCCGGGGACTCGATCCCGACCAGTTCGGCACCGCCGATGGTCTCGAGGACGTCGGCGGCGATGGCCTCCATCCGCTCGTATCGCGACCGCAGCGTCTCCGTTCCCGTCTCCGGCGGCTTAGACGTGACCGTGCTGGTCTCCACCCTCTCCGCGGAGCGGATGAGAGCGAGGCCGGTGCGGGTCAGGGACGGGTCGATGCCGGCGATGATCATGCCGTTCCCGCCTGTTCGCGGCGCTGCTGCAGCCAGTCCTCTACCTGTCGCTGCCATGCCTGGTGGGTGCGCAGGCGGCGCATCCCCCGGCGCATGTCGGACTCGAGGCTCACCTCATCGACCTCGACGCCGGCGCGGCGGCAGGCGACCTCGACGCGGTCGCGGAGTTCGGCGCCGACGGGGCTCAGGGTCTCGTTGCCGTCGTAGCGATTGCGCATCGTCGCATCGGGCACGTTGCGAACCTCGATGGACAGATTCGGGGTCGCACCAGCTCGATTCTCGATGGTGATGACGGGGGTGTAGTCGGGTCCGGTGGGCAGGTGGCCGTCCTGGCCCCGCTCGGCGAACGTGCCGATCAGGACATCCCGCATCTGCCGCGCCTCACCGAGGTTCTCCGGTGCCGAGGCGTAGTCGGCCCGGGGTGCCGCGTGGGCGGGGTGGTTCTGCATCCACACGGTCAGTGCGTGCTGCTGGGCCGCGGACTCGCACAGCTGCTCGACCTCGTATAGCTCATCGGCGGCAGTGTGGTCGGCGATGGCGTCGGCGAGAGCATCGGCGTTGCTCGGATCGTGTCCGGCCAGGGCGGGGCTCATCTGAGCGAACCTCTCCCGCGCCTGTTCACGGGTGAGCTGATGGGTCTCCAGGGAGAACTCGGCGAGGTTACGGTGGACGACGTAGGGGTGGTCCATGTCCCCGTCGATCAGGATCGTCGATCCGTCATCGCAGGTGACGTGGGTGAGGGTGCCGTCGGGGTCGTGGTGCTCGATGGTGCCGTCCAGCAGCACCCGGTCGGCGATCGACCCATCCTTGTAGACGGTCGAGTCCGCCGGGGAGGCGGGGTACTCCCAGGAGGCTGCGTCCTCGTGATCCCACGGCTGGTCCATGTCCAGCGGGTCGGGGACCGGCACGTCGGACTCGGTGCGCGGGGTCGAGCCGAACTGGCTCGGGTTGCCCTTCTCGTCGGTGTCGCGCTTGCGCCGCGTCGTGCTCGCATCGGTGCGGGGATGCTGGGCCATGGACTCTGCTCCTGTCGATCGCGATCACGTCTCAATCGTGGAAGTGGGCGGGTGCCATCTGTCGCAGGACGGGCCTCACTGCCAGTCGCGGACGGCCAGGTCATCGCGGAAGTCCCGCAACGCACCGCTCACCTGCTCGGATATGTCCTCGTCGCTGGTGCCCTCGAAGCCGGTGTGGGTCAGCTCCAGGGCGCTGGCGGCGGAGTTCCACCGCGCCTGTCCGTTGAAGCCGATCTCTTCGGCGAAGGTCTCGGGGTCATCGCTGCGGGACTCCAGATAGGCGTCAACCAGCTCGTCGCTGACCTCCTCGTCGGTGATCTCCCACGGCGCAGACCCCACGTGGTGGTCGGAGGTCGGCAGCTGGGCGCGGTCGATGTCGACTGCCACGACGGTGCAGCCATCGGTATCGAAGGACGTCTCGAGGTCCGTGGCGAGGCTGGCCACTTCCGGGTCGAGGGTGAGCTCACGGCCCGGCGCCCGGGGCGGGGCCGGCGGAACCTCCACGGCGACGTCGCCGCGCGCGGTCGGTGCGAACCGCCCACCATTGCCGGCCAGGCCGACATCTGCCCTGCGGATCGTCCTCATCCCGTCCTCCTCGTGCTGTGGAGCTCACCCGAGGAAGTGGGCGGGGCCTGGACGCTGCGGGACAGGGCACACGTCAGGCAGCGAAGAGTCCCTCGACGCGCCGCACGGAACGGTGTCGAGGGGCTCTTCGGCGGCGAGGGTCAGGCGGCGTGAATCGCCAGGGCCGCGAGTTCCCTGACCTTGTCGGGCCGGAACCCGGACCAGTGGTCCTGCTCGGTGACCACGACCGGTGCCTGGGTGTAGCCGAGTGACTTGACCTGCTCGAACGCTCTGGCGTCCTGGGTGATGTCGACGACGTCGTAGGGGATGTCGGCCTTGTTCAGGGCGCGTTTGGTCGCATCGCACTGGACGCAGGACGGCTTGGAGTACACGGTGATGGCCATCGGAGGATGCCTCGCTTTCGGATGGGTCGGTGCCGGACTCTCCGGCACCAGGGTGTATCCGGGGAAGTGGGCGGCGCCCTCGCTTCCGTGCGGCCAGGAACCGCCTCGCGTCCCACCATCTGGGAACCCGCAGGCGACAGCCGCATGGGTCACCGGTGACCGATCAGGTTCTCCCGCACTCCGACCATCGCCGAGGGGTCATCGACGTCCTGGGCGTCGATCAACTCGCGCCAGTCACCGGAATGAACCCAGGTCAGGTGGGTCATGTGGCGGGAGGCCATCACGCACAACCGGCCCAGTGCGAGGTGGTGGTCGGAGACGGTCGAGGCCGAGGCCAGCGGGTCCACGGCGATCACGGCGTGCCACTGCCCGCCCTGCAGTCGGTCGGCGGTGCCGACGGTGACGCCGGGGTGGACGCCGAGGTTGGACAAGAACCCGGCGATGCCGTTGACGGCCTGGTTGTCCCCGGCGACCACGGCCACGTCGTTGGGGGTCAGTGCCCTCGAGCCGTCGTCGGTGGTGAGGTCCTGGCCGATGAAGGACTGCGCCAACTGCGCCACGTCGGCGTAGAGGACAACCGGGTCGTCCCGGTCGATCTGGACGGATTCGATCTCCTCGTGGCCCGTGACGATGCGATCGGGTCGTCCGGAGTCGAAGGGGAAGTCGTACAGCGGTCCGATCGCCTCGACGGTGCGGGAACCGAGCCGGTAGGAGGTCGGCAGGTGCAACATTTTCGCAGAGGGGTGTGCCCGCAGCACGTCGGGGGCGCGGCCGTGCGGGGGATAGTCGGCATCGTCGAAAATGGACGTGTCGGCGGTGGTAACGGGTCCGATCTGGCCGGGGTCGCCGATCATCAGCACCTGCTCGCAGCCCTTCGCGGCCGCGGCCAGGGTGGCGAACGTGGACTGGTAGGCCTCATCCATGATCAGCAGGTCGCTGACGGTCGAGGTGGACATGGCCAGCGAGGTCATGGTGCGCACGACGATGTCTCCGGCCTCGCCCTGGAACGCCCCGTTGCCTGGAGTGTGGATCGCCGCGCTCGAGGCGCGCTGGAGGCCGTTCAGCGCCAGCACCACGGAGGCGTTCTCCTCGGCCTCGGCGAGCCGTTCGGCGACCGACGTGGCCGCCGCACGTGTCGGGGCGGCGATCGTCAGGGTCAGGTCGGTGTTCGCTGCGAGCCACAGCGCGGCATGGACCAGCAGGGTGGTCTTCCCGGACCCGGGAGGCGAGTCGATGACGGTCACACGCCGCCCCGAGACCGTCTCGTACAGCGCCTTGGCCAGTACCGATCCCGGCAGGAGCCGCTGCCAGGAAGGCACCCCACGGGTGGCGGTGACCTCCTCCGGGGACGGCTCGACACGGGGCGGCTTCGAGGTGTCGATCCCCAAGGTGTTCAGGTCCGCCGCGCTCAGGGCCATGTCCGCTCCTCCAACTCGTGCCGGGTACATCCCCTCCAGTGGGCGAGCCGTCGTCTCGGCGGGACGCGCCGATCCGCCTCTAGCGGTGCAGGGGCGGAACGCCGAGTCGGCGCCGCGACGCTGCCGAGTGGTGGCGTCAGAAGACCATCACGGCCAGGCATATCCCTGCCGCCAGGACGAGAAGGATGAGCGGGGCGATCCACAGGTCGTACGAATGCTGCCCCATGCGGGCGACGACGAAGGCGATGGCGGCGGTGAGGACAGCGCCCAAGGCACAGATTCCAGCGGCGAGCAGGAGTGGGTTCGCGGGATCGAGGATGCTCATCGCAGACCCACCTGCAGCCCGGTACGCCCCGCGTCGCATCCGCAGACCGGACGATCTACAGGGGCTCTCCCAGGATGCGCGCGCCGGGGCGCCCCGGGCCCGGGCGCCGACGGCATCCCGGCACCCGGGCGGTCCGTCGCCGTCCTGGTCATGCGGGCACCCCGGTCACGGACACGGACGGCATCGCGGCTCCTGCGTCGCCTCCAAGCCGTCCTGGTCATGCGGGAACTCCGTTCACCGACACCGACGGCATCGCGGCTCCTGCGTCGCCTCCAAGCCGTCCTGGTCATGCCGGAACTCCGTTCACCGAGACCGACGGCATCCAGTCGGGGCTCGTGTCGGTTCCGTCGGAGGTGATCAGCGCGACGACGGGGAAGTCCGGTGCGGTTTCGGGCCAGTCGGTGCCGCCGTCGGTGGCGACTATGACCAGTTCCGGGGCCTTGTCGAACGTGTCATCGATCGCGGCCAGGCCCAGGCGCATATCCGTGCCGCCGCCCCCGGACGCAGACCTCAGCACGTTCTTCTCGGACAGGGCGCGCGCCTTGTACACGGCGGCGTCCACGTCCAGGATGAACACTCGGTCCTCGTGGACCCCGCACCGGGTGGCGATCTCGGTGATCTCCCTGCCCGTCTCGCCGAGTTCCGTGTCGGACATGGACCCGGAGGTGTCACGGATGAAGACGATGGTGGGGTCGGGCCGGAACGTGCCCGGCAGGATGATCTTGCGGCCCTTGGACCCATCCGGCATCCGCACCCGGACCGCCTGACGCCGCGAGGGGCGCGACAACGTCTTGAAGACCCCCTTGGGCTTGCGGCGCACCGCCCGGCGCAGATACCCGCCGATCACGGTCTGCCACGGGATCACGCTCGGCGCGGTGACCTCGGCGGCCCACCGGCCCAGGCGACCCGCGTCGGTGCCCTTGTCCTTGAGGATCTCCTCGGCGACGGTGTGGACGGCGGCGACGATCTCGAAGTCCTCCGCCGGGGGAGCGATCAGGCCCAGGTCCTCCCAAGTACGGGTGAGGAACTCGAGCGAGGCGCGGTCGGCCAGATCGGTGCCCATCGCCAGCGCCCCGCCGAACAGGTCCCCGGTCATCTGATCGAGGGAGAACACCCCTTCCATGTCGGCGGCGTGGGCGCGGGAGGCCAGGGTGTCGTAGTACTCGATCACGGACAGGCCCCGCTCCGCGCCGATCTTCTCCGCGGTGGTCGAGACAGTGGAGGGGAACGTGTGCCCGGCGTCCTCGAGGTCGTCGTTGATGGCTGCGTCAGCGGCCATGCGCCACAGGTCCGGCGACAGGGTGCCGTCGGCGTCGCGCTTGGTCACGGCCAGGCCGTGATGGTCGAACATGACGTGGTACATGAGGTGGATCAGCACCTGCGCGTTCTCGTCATCGGTCCACTTCCGGTCCATTCCGTCGAGGTCGAGGAAGACTCGCAGCCGGTCATCGACGGCGCCGAGCGTCTCGATGCCCGGCACGTTCACGTACCGAGCCGCATACAGCAAAGCGGCAGTGTAAGGAGCCTTCTTCTCGGCGATCGCACGCCAGATCGACAGGCGATCCTCCTGGCTGGTGGTGAGCTTGCGGGCGTGACTGGACATGGGTTCTCCTCCTGGTGGTGTACGGGACCAGTGGGCGCTGGTGATCTCAGGCAGGACAAGGACGGAACGCCGAACACCCCGGCTCGCGTCGGTCGCAAGCGGTTGATAGTCGGGGGCCCGGGATACATTGGAGGAGCACAACGCTGGGTTACGACTACTTCGATCCCGTATTGAGCGAGGTTCGCGGCTCTTCGTTACGACGAACCTGCAGAGCTCGTGCTCGCTACGCGTCATCGTCCGGATTTGATCCATTGAAAGAATCGGGAAAATGCTCAGTACTCTGCCCATTCAAACAAGTTCTGCACATGCTACTTTCGTTGAAAGTGGCTGGGTAGCCCATGACTTCCGAGCCTGGCTAAAGGCGGAAAGTGATGACGAGATAGTTTCAAGCGACCTTCTGATAGAAGCGACCTTTGAATATGACGCCGAGCGGGATATTCACTCCTCAAGCCGCGGGAGCACCCTACCCCCCTTGGACTTGCAGTTGGACTTCAATCAGTCCCACATAACCCCGATCAGGCTTAACTTGGGAGCCAAATGGGTTGATGAAGATGACTTGTTTCCCTTCCGTTTTGAGCTTCCCCTTTATGACATTGACGTCGAGCTGGATGCGGACAAGATGAAGTTGTCCATCCTCAGTCTTAGCTATTCGTCGGGCACCTACTTTGAGCGTAACTTGGCGAGCGATACTTTTGATGATCGCCGGAATCTCCCGATGGAACTTGTCGATCGGACCGGTGTCGGAAGCGAGCTCGAGGTGGAGACGCGGGTGGAATGCTTCTGGAAGCCCCACAAGTACGAGGATGATGTCGTTTCGGTGCTGGCGACAGTTCAAGGTGTCGTGAAGTTCGGTTCCCGGTCCACGGTGAAATCGGGTGAAGCGGGTAAGGTTGTTCAGCTTGAAAGAACTGCGCGTGTGGTTTTGGACCTCAGGGGCCCTGATGGGGTTCCGTTCGGTCACGAGGTGTTCAAGATGTTTCCGTGGGCGGTTCTCGACAATACGGGAAGGGCGCAGGGAGAGCCATTCCAGTTCCAACTACAACATGGTTTCTATATTCCGATCGGCATGGTCAAGGATGCATCCTTGGTTGCGTCCATCTACGTCAAATAGCTAGTTGAATGTCGGCGAAGTAGCTCGACGCCTAATCAGCATTACCCAGGGTTTAGAGGTGCCAAGACGGTATAATTCTCCGACCGTGGTGGATCCGGCCGCAGGTCAGGTCCACGCGCCGATGCTGCGCAGCATCGGACCAAACGTGTCCTCGGCGGTGGCGGGGATGGTCGCGCCCTTGGGCGCCCGTGAAAGCAGCAGTCGTGCCGAGCGCAGGCACACGTCCTTGCGCCCGGTGGTCTCGGCGCAGTGCAAGAGCACGTCCAGCGCCGCCTGCCAGGTGTGCTTGGAGCCCTGTTCAACGGCGTAGGTAGCCACCGCACCGAGCACGGTGAGGGTCTTGGAGGGATGGTGGGCGGTCCAGTTCTCGACGGTCGGGTCCTCCAGCACGGCGCGGAGATCGAAGTCGGCCGCCTCGATCCGCCACCGCATGAACGCCTCGGCCGCGCCCTTCCCGACCAGGCCGGTCAGCGCCGCGGTCTGGACGTCGGTGGCGTTCTCGTCGATGTGGGACAGCACGGCGATAGCGTTGTCCCAGGAGCGCGGGGAGGGCCATGGTCCGCCCTCGCGGGCGGGGTCGGTGGGCTGGTCGTGGATGAAGTGGCGGTGAGCGTCGAGGAAGGCGAGCACGAGCGACTGCTCGCGGGCGCGACGGTCGGACCGGGCGCTCGCGTCATCGATGATCCGCTCGGTGCTGGTGGGCCAGCCGGTCGCCATGCCGTCCAGCCAGGCCTGGCGATCCAGTTCCCAGTCCAGGTGCAGCATCCGGTTGGCGATCTGGCTGGGCAGGTCGTTGGATCCGGCGTACCGCTCCGGCGGGTTGCCGTCCAGCACGATTGCGACGGACTCGGGCAGGTAGGTGTTCTCGCCGACCTGCCGCTCCTGCAGCACGTTCATGCACGCCTGCTGCACGTCGATCTCGCCCATGTTGAACTCGCTCAGCAGCAGCAGTCCCTTGGGGGCGCTGATCAGCCGCTCGCCCCAGCCGGGGACGGCGAACTCGGTGGTGGTCGCCCCATCAGAGCCTTCGCGGACGGTGGGGATGCCGCCGACGTCGGACTTCTCCTTGTGGGCCAGGACCACCGATTCGAGGTGGCGCTTCGAGGCGGCCGCGTAGTCGCGGATGAAGGCGCTCTTGCCGATACCGGACAGGCCCTTCATGAAGACGGGGACGTTCGCCGCGACGGCGGCGCGGAACACGGATTCCTGTGTACTGGTCATACCCTGCAAGTGGGCGCGCCCGGCGCCTGGCAGGACGCCCGCCATGACCGTCAGGCGGGAGCGGTGTCCATCCCGGCCAGGGACAGTTCGGGCGGAACCATCCGCTTCACCGGCTCGCTCGGCGGGACGCCGCCTTCCCAGGAGGAGGGCTCCTTGCGGGTGAAGCGCGGAGACCCACCGAACGGAGCCTCGACCAGGTACACCTCGCGCCCATAAGCAGCGCGGAACGACCACGCACCCTTGGTCTCGGGGTCCACTTCGAGGATGAACTGGCCCTGGTCGTAGCCGAA
>Ga0079225_10001917_pt1 | contig 11850 bp, 12 predicted proteins | sample Poulit2012_FD_76344 | JGI IMG/M metagenome (GOLD analysis project Ga0079225, IMG submission 76344) | Agricultural soil microbial communities from Georgia to study Nitrogen management - Poultry litter 2012 | ecosystem: Environmental > Terrestrial > Soil > Agricultural land | place: USA: Georgia...
AGCTGAAGCGAGAAACCTAGGAGATGCAGGCTCTGACTTTATCCATACCAATAACTTTGTTCTTGTTGATCAAGAAATACAAATACGAGGTTACTACGACGGCACAAGTACCGAGGAAGTAGACCAATTAATGGAAGATATTTTAATTCTATTAGAGAATGATTGAAATCACAATCAATAAAAATTGAATGAAATTTAGATTTCAAAAATAAAATAGCATGCCCGTTTATCGGATTGGTTTCACTAAGCAGGGTAAAGAACAGAAAAGATTGCGATTATTATTAAATGCAAAAACATCATATCCCGATATGATGTTTAAAATGTGTACTTGTCTGAAACTTTTAAAGCTTAGAAATTAATTTTGTGCCAAATCAGACTCCATTTCCATTGGAGCTTCGAAGTTATATCCATAAGCATCACATTTAGCTCTTGATGAACCACATGATGTTGCAATAGATATTAAAAAAACACCGACAAATGACAAAGACAAGATTTTTTTCATAGCTTTAAATATTGTTTTATTTTTCAAATATACATAAAACTAACAAAGATTTTATTATAATGCCATGATTTTTATTAACATATTTTAAATTTTCGTCATGTGTCTATTTTTAAAAGTTGTTAAATCCCTATAAATGAAAAGGATTACATCAATCTTGTTTTTTTTACTTCCGTTGTTAATAACAGCACAAAAACCTTATGTCTTAATTTTCAAACAGGATGATAGTTTGTCTTATTTTGAAGAAAAAACACCTTCCTTTTCTTCAAAGGACGAATTAATTCAAAATCTTAGAAAAATTCAAAATAAAAAAATCAAAAAAGGCTATGTTTTGGCTTCGATTGATCAAATTGAATGGCAAAATGATACCGCTTTTGTGAAAATGTATTTAGGAGAACAATTTCAGCGTATTCACATCACTTTTGATGATGAAAATCGGCATATCCTTCGGCGAACACCTCGAATCAACGAACGTTTAATTGCCCGACTTCCATTTGAGCCTGAAATGGTGGAAACTATGTTAAATTCCATCCATGATTATTTAAGCAATACAGGCTATCCTTTTGCAAAAGTATATTTAAAGATAGATAAAATACAGCCTGATATTTCCAGTGCCCATCTGCATATTGAAAAGGGAAATTTAGTCAGGATTCAAAAAATTCATATTCGAGGAGAGACAAAAATCAAAGAAAAATACATTCAAAATGCAATTTCAATAAAAGAAGGGGATTATTACAGCTCGAAAGAAATTCAACGCATTTCACAACGCATTGAACAAATTCAATTCATCAACGAGATTCGATTACATGAGATTTTGTTCACTCCCGAAGGTGCTGAAATTTATTTATACTTAGAAAGCGCTCCTGTAAGTTCTATTAATGGAATCGTGGGAATACAGCCCAATCCAATTACACAAAAGACATCATTAACGGGAGATATTCGCTTAAAACTAAAAAACATAGTCAATCAAGGAGAATCTCTTGAAATGAATTGGAAAAGTGTACAACCCAAAACACAAGAGTTAAAAATCGACTTCGACTTTCCTTTTCTTTTTAACACGCCCTTTGGCATAGAAGCAAAGTTTCATTTATTCAAACTCGATAGTACTTATTTAAGAACGAATCTCCATTTGGGCGTTAGATATTACTTCACAGGCGGAAGTTACTTAAAAGCGTTCTATCAAGCCAACAACTCTAATTTACTCTATGGCGCAACTTCTTTATCCCTGTCAGGAGGCAATTTTGCTACTGTGAGAACACACAACTATGGACTAGGTTTTTATCGTCAGTATGTGGATTATCTTCCTAATCCTAGCACAGGATTTAACATTCAAGCAGACATTACAATTGGTAAACGCAACAGTATACTTCCTGAGAGTGATAGCACTTCCACTACAACCACAGGGCGAGCTAATCTTCGATTAGAATACTTTTTCCCGATTACTCGCCGAAATGTGATTCGTTTAGCCAACTATACAACAAGCTATTATGCTCCTGTGATTTACCAAAATGAATTGTCAAGATTTGGAGGGCTAACTACACAAAGAGGCTTTAATGAAGAGACTTTGTTAGCTACAACTTTAAGCACTTTCACTCTAGAGTATCGCTTTTTAGTGGATAGAAACTCTCATGCTTTTGCATTTTACGACCAATCCATTTACGAAAAAAACGTTGGAAATTATGTGCGCGACACACCTTTTGGCTTTGGTGTCGGTTATAGTTTTGGTACAAGGCTTGGTATATTTTCAATATCTTATGCTTTGGGTAAGCAATTCGATAATCCCATACAAATTCGTGACGGAAAAGTGCATTTCGGTTACACCGCTTACTTTTAACGCTTCGATATATTTCTCAGAAAAAATTAAAACAAAGCCTTACGCTTTCAATTTTATGCATACTGGACAGTGATCAGAGCCCATGACATCATTTAGAATTTCAGCATTTTGAACCTTTTCGATGATGGATTCACTTACCAAAAAATAATCAATCCTCCATCCTACGTTCCTATATCGTGCTCCACCTCGATAACTCCACCATGAATACTTAACTTCCTCTGGATGGAAATAACGAAATGTATCAATAAAGCCATTGTTTGTGTACACGTCCATACCATCAATTTCCTTTTGGGTAAACCCAGCATTTTTATTGTAGTTTTCTTTTGGACGTGCCAAGTCAATTTCTCTATGCGCCACATTCAAATCCCCGCAAACAATCACAGGTTTTTCCTTTTCTAACGCCTTTAAGTAATCGAAAAATGCACTGTCCCAAGTAGTACGATAGTCCAATCTCGACAGGTCGCTTCCTGAATTAGGCACATATACACAAACCACAAAATAGTTTTCAAACTCTGCTGCCAACACTCGCCCTTCCTGGTCATGCTCCTCTATTCCGATATCTTTACGAACACTTATCGGTTTTTCCTTACTCAAAATAGCAGTTCCTGAATACCCTTTTTTCACCGCTGAGTTTGAATAAATATAGTAATCTGAAAAGGACTTCAAAGCTTCTTGAACCTGATCATCTTGTGCTTTTGTCTCTTGAAGACACAAAATATCTGGGTTCAACTTTCTCATATCTGCCTCAAAATCCTTGTTCATAATCGCGCGAACACCGTTTACATTAAATGAAATTAACTTCTTCATGAAAGAATATCTTTTAATTGTTTAAATCTTAAATATACACATTAACTTGTGAGTACTTGGCATTAATTTTTATTTATCTCCATTCATTAAAACCCATGAACTCCATTCACTGTGGTGTATTTTAAGACATTTTTCTTTTCAGGATGAATTCTTGCAAAAGCAGATTGTACAGCTAAAGTTCCTTCATGGAAACCACAAAGAATAAGCTTCAACTTTCCTTCATACGTATTAATATCTCCAATCGCATATATTCCTGGGATATTTGTCGAATAATCGCGTGTATCTACTTTAATGGCATTATTTTCAATCTCGAGTCCCCAATCAGCAATAGGTCCAAGGGAAGGTTTTAATCCAAATAAAGGTAAAAAGTGATCCGTTTGAATGGTAAAGTCACCTTCAGTTTTATGTCTAACAGTAAGTTCTTCCACCCTTTCTTTCCCTCCAATTCCAATTACTTCACTATCTGTAATCAACCTCACTTTTCCTTCTTCAGCGAAGTCCATCACTTTCTGTACAGAGTCTAAGTGTCCTCTAAAAGAGCTTCTACGATGCACGAGCGTCACTTCCTTTGCAATTTTCTTTTCCACAAAATAAATCGCCCAATCCAACGCAGAGTCTCCTCCTCCAGCAATAACACATCTTTTCCCTCTATACATTTCAGGGTCTTTAACAATATATTCTACACCTTTATCTTCATAAAAATCAAGATTTTCAATAGGTGGCTTTCGGGGTTCAAAAACGCCTAGTCCTCCAGCAATCATCACTACTGGTGCTTCGTGTTGAGTGCCTTTATCAGTGGTAACGATGAATCTATTTTCTTCTACTTTTTCTACTTTTACAGCAGCTTCTCCCAAGGTATAGGTAGGTTTAAAAACCTCGATTTGTTTTTCTAAATTTTTAATTAAATCACCTGCGAGAATTGACGGAAAACCTGGAATATCATAAATTGGTTTTTTGGGATAAATTTCGGCGCACTGTCCGCCTGGTTGAGGCAATGAATCTATTAAATGACATCGCAATTTCAATAAGCCAGCCTCAAAAACGGTAAACAAACCCACAGGACCAGCGCCAATTATAAGAATATCTGTTTTAATCATATTATTTATTCAATCGAATTGTTCACAAACTTAGCTAATCTATATTGTAACAACGCTGTACTGATAAAGTTTTTTCTAATAAAATGATATAAATCAAGTAATCGCCTGTAGCACATCAATCGTCTTTGGCTTCTTAAAGTTGTTTATATGTATGCGATAGTAGTCGATTAAAGAATCGAGGATTTGTCTCCTATGGGATTTTTTAATTTGAAAGGACAGCAACTCTGTTTTTTCACTTGTCAATAGTTCTATAAGAATAGGAATTGTTTCATTTTTTACGAAATAGTGATCCACTGGAGGAGTGTTTGATATTTTACCCTCCTGTAAATCAAAAATTTGCCCTTTAGGATGTTCCACCTGAATACCGATACCTATTTTCTCAGCGAGCTTTAACATAAACCAAATTGGATAGTTTGTCAATGTATCAGAATTGTCTATCCACTTAATTTCATGCACTAAAAAATTATAGACTTTCGTGTCTTGGTCACTGTTGTAAAAGACTGACGATAGCACTTCAGCGATAAAAAAAGCTATACTACTTTTGATGGGATTAAAAGGTAAACTTTGTGGCGTATAAGCTAAGTTCACTTCTGTAATTTTCCCTAAATCACTGTCTTTTCTTTTATATGATGAAATTTCTACAATACTGAGCGCTTGCAACAAGTTTCCTTTCTTCTTCTTTCCTCCTTGAAAAATATAGGCAGAAAAACCATCTTCCAAGGTGTAAAAGTGTAAAATCAAACTCGTTTCACTATAATTAAATCGCTTGAGTAGAATACCCTGTTGAACCCCTTTCATTGATAGTTTCTTCGACTTTTTTATTGATTTTTCAAGTAATACTTACTCAATTACAAGCACTTTTCCTACATATCGGCCTTTAAACTCATAGTCGTCAATACTTGTCCAGATAAGGTAAACCCCTGTTTTCACACGTTCTCCTGTCATAGTTTTACCATTCCATGTGGCTGTACCTCCATTTGACTTAGTTTTATAGATCAACTTCCCTGAAACATCTGTTATTTTCACATCAGAGTCATAGGCAATTCCTTGGATTGTAATTGGTCCTTGCATTTCAGGATAAACAGGGTTTGGAAAAACTTTTACTTCTTCGTATTCAATGTCTCCTTGCGAAGCATCAGAGCGATAGGAAATAATTCCATCTTCTGTAAGAAAAAACACTTCCCCTGTGGTGTGATTAATTGCTAAATCATACACTGTATTGCTCAACAATGGACTATTTTCTTTAGTAAACACTTTCAAAACTTCCAATCCATCTGATGAAAGTAAAAACACGCCTGAGTTTCCTGTAGCTATCCATTTTCTATTGGCTCCATCAATTTTAATCGAAGTAATGTGCGTTGTTCCCAATACAATTTCTACATTCTCTCCATACTCGATGAGTAATTTTTGGAAGTTATACTCTCCTAGTCCTGCATCAAAAACATTAGATGAGTTATAAAGCACACGCATACCTTCAGGAGTTCCAATCCAAATATTATTATCAAAATCTGCAGCTATTGCCTCAATTTCATTTGAAGGTAAATCTCCTGTATTAGCACCTGTATTGAATACTTTATACTTATCATCGGCAGCATTTTCAATACTACTTCCATGATTATACGCAAGTATCCCTCCGTTTCTAAAGCCCAGCCATTTCACACCATTATTATCTACGATTAATCGTTTTGCAGTATGCCCTTTCGCATTAGTAGGCACTTCAAAATCATACCATTCTCCACTATTAGTTAATACTTTAAGCGGTCTATCAGCCAAAGAGTTGGCAACCCACAAATGACCATCTTCATCATAACTCACATCTCCAATGTAAGTCCAATCTGTGTCTCCTGCCTTTTCAAGAAGACTATTCTGAGGTGTAAATGTCTCTGTCACAACTCCATCATTGGTAATTACAATCGGAATATGCGAAAGTGTACCAAAAGCCACCTTTTTATTGTCCTTTGGGCTCACTGAAGTACAAACAAAATCCCACACATTTTCATCTTTCAACAAATCTTCAGTACGGATATCAATATTCGTCCAGTTTTCATTTTCAAAGATTGTTCCCCCATCTTGAGTATAAGAAGGTCCTGTTCCAAGATAACCTCCACAAGCGATTGCTAATTTATCATCTAACCATTCGGCTCGGTATGCAGAGTTGTATCGAGGTCCTTCAAAATGAACGTAGCTTCGTGCATACGAATTAACTGCTCTTACCAATCCATTATCTTTATCAGCGATATAATACATTCCTTCATAACGAATTGCGTTCATAGGTCGAGGCGACTTTCCATCTTCATATTGATAAACCAAATCAAGATCTTGTAGGTCAGCGTCATATACATACAAAGCGTCATAAGCTGAGACCAATAGTTCATTTCCAGTACCATTTACTTTTTGAACTTCCTTTTCGCTATCAAAAATGATTGGCGTTCCATTTACAACTTGATACAAGGTATCTGAATTTCCAAAAGTCTCGTTGTTAAAAACTAACAGTAACTTGTCACCATACGTTTCGATGTCAGTGTATTTTCCGTAGGCAGTATAATCAACAACATCTTCAACCCTAGTCCATTGACCTGGGTCAGCTAAAAATAAATTCTGTACATTGCCTTCATACAATCCTTCGTCTGTAATTACATATATTTTTTCATCCTTGAAAGCAATATCAATGTATTCTGTTTCGCCACCTCTTGCATGATAGGTATCTCTAACTTCTCTTTTTTTTAAATCTATCACCACGATTCCTACACCAGTTGCTAAATACGCAAAGTCACCATAAACGACAATTTCATTAATTCTCTTTCTCCCTGTTGTTGAGGATTGCAAAATATAAGGGAAATTAGACACTCTGTTGTTCCTCACTAAATCGACATTTCCATTCTCATATCCAATAATTATTGTCCCTGTTTCTTGATGAAAAGATAGTGCAGATGGAGAAACGTCGGACAAGAAATCTGCGGCTGTCCACAAGGTTCTTTCTCCTGTACTTACCTCATATTCTAAGATTCCTTTTTCTAATGCTACGTAAATAGCTCCTTTAGCTTGAATCAAATTATGTGTAGAATATGGAGAAACGTGCATACGCCATTCTCCTACACCCAATTGAGCATTAAGAAAGGTTGCCCCAAATAGCATGATGAATATTGTAACAATTTGCTTCATATCTTAGAAATTAACGACAGTTCTTCAAAAATATTTGATTTTCTTTTGAATGTGACGCATTTTAGTTTTTATTTTTAAAACTCATCTCGTAGTTCTCTTCAAATCAAGTGCTAATTTCTGCATTTTTTATGATTGACCGCTATGTTGATAAGCAATAGCGAGTAAGCATTCACTGCACAAACAATCATCGTAATTGCTTTTTATATGATGCAATAACGCTTTAGAAAATACAACTTGAAAACAATGACAGTTCTCAACGCAATGAACATTACAAGAAAAATCATTTTTACAACGAGCGCATCTTTTAGCTATCTTTAAGCTCACAGTATGAGATAATGATTATTCGAACTCAATAATAAGTTCATCTTTTTCTACCACAGATTCTTTTTCTTTGAGGATTGATTTCACCACTCCCTCACCTTCTGCTTTAATTACGTTTTCCATTTTCATAGCTTCTAAGGTAAGTAAAGGCGTACCTACATTTACAACATCTCCTACGTTCACATTAAAATGAAGAATACGTCCAGGCATTGGAGATTTTAGCTGATGAAGTTTCTTGATTGTTTTTTTGTCTAATCCTAATGCGTGAATAATTTCGTCGATAGGTCGCTTTTTTTGAATTTCAAAAGTCCTGTGGTTAACTTTTACAGTTAGTTTTTGGTCTTCAATTGCTTCTTCAATTACTTCTCCATGGAATTTTTTTCCTAGAAAATGAATTGTAAAATAGGTATTATCAATCCATTCGATTGAGCTCACACCTTCTTTGTTTACCACATCTTGCCCATCAATTATATATCTCGCTTCTCCCATATTTTTTTCTTTTGCATTAGAAATCTGTTACAAATATACTTCTTTCTTTCGCATTTGTGAGTTGAATAGGCGTGAGATATTTCATGTTAGTAGTTTATTTTGTATCCCCGAGCAGCTTTTCGGGGTTTGCTTTATTGAGTTTATGGTTTATTACATAGAGTTCACGGAGAAGGCACGGAGAATACACAGAGTTTTTTTCTGTGAGCTCTGTAAAAAACCCTCTGTGTAGCTCTGTGAAAACTTCTATAAAGGGTTTGTTTCTTTTTCACAGCATTTTTTGCTGTGATGTGAAAGGTACGTTCTTTTTTGCAAGAGAAAAATAGAGTGCCGATAATTAATATTAAAAATAGCTTTTTCATAGGGCAATTATTTTTTGGGCAATTCAGTTCATGCTAGTAGTTTATTTCAAATGTTTCGTATGCTCCTTTATTCAATAATACACTACCTGAATGTGTTGTCTTGTTACCATTACGTATTACTTCCCATTCATACATTCTTGTTCCTTGGGAAACCTTAAAATAATCTGGAGAATCAAAATCATAACAACCCTTCCTATATGTAGTCCATCCTTGCCATTGATTTTCATAATCATATTTAGATCGAAATCTCATTGAATCTGTTGGACTTTGACAATTTATGTTATGTATATTCAACTTCAAATACGCACACTCCGCAAACTCAAATTCCGCTTTGAAATTCTTTTCACCACCGGCATGTAAATCAGAACTATTCATATAACATGTGTTTGATGGAGCCGCCACTGAAATTGAATAGGATGAGTTTTTATGTAATCTTTTCGTAAAATAAACTTCTCCGTTTTCATCCAACACTCCTGAACCAACCGTTTTATACTTGTTTTCAAACGATCCACTCCAACTTCGTTCAATATTATAACTTAAACCAGGGTAAGGCTCTCCAGTGACCGCATTCTTTGCCGTGATGTGGAAGGTACGTTCCTTTTTACAAGAGAAAAATAGAGTGCCGATAATTAATATTAAAAATAGCTTTTTCATAGGGCAATTATTTTTTGAGTTTGTATTCCGCTTGTATTGATCCATTTTACAACATATATTCCTTTTGAGAGTTCGATAAAAATGGTTTGAGTCAATACTCTATTTTCGTTTACGATTTTTCCGTTTGTATTTGTAATAATGTAAGAGCCATTCATTTCAGGAAATTCAATGGTAAAGCCATTATCTGACGGATTGGGATAAACTTTTAAAACTGAATTTTGATGATTGTCTTCAGTTGTATTATTATCAACTTGTAACATTTGCTTTTCATCAGTTCTACTTTCTCTATTTTTTTTATTTTCTACATTATTTGTTTTCATGCCTTGTTCTCTTGGCCTGGAACAACCATCGCAATGTGCAAAAGCATGAAATTTACTTCCTGCTTGGGCGTGAAAACCTGGCTTTAAAACCACTCCATTACACGCATAGGCGGTGATTTCTCCTGTTTTCTCAATGATATACGGACCTGGGTCAGTTTTTGGAGTAACCGTATCTCCAAAAATAATCTTGTCATACGCCTTATACCATGCTTTATACCGGTAATTGGTATCCCATTGGATGTGATTCTTTCCGATGGTTTTGTTTTGAAGATAGACAATGTCGGCTTCTACTTCATCTAAAATAAAGTTGCGGGTGTGGACAAGGTAATTGTTATTATTAAGATTATTTCCTGCTGACTCTTGCATTTTAATGTGCTCTGCGGTAAATGGATCACAATATATTGCTTCAAAGGGAGTGATATTAAAGTGATTACTCGGGTGGGCGAGATTAGGGTAGCCGAAGTAGTTGGATTGAATTACTTCTCTTGGTGTTTTGTTTACTTTGATTCTCAGCTCCATCGTTTGTGTTTTGACTAAGTAAAGTTATCATGTTTCACTCTAATAACCAATGATTTGCTCGTTTTGTTGATTGGGATACACCTCGAAGTCTTCTTCAAAAGTGTTAGAAATTCCTCCTCTGATTACAGTGTACTTTGTATGAATTGTTCCCATTGGAACTTTATCCCATGCTGTTGTGTAACCACTACAACCTGTTAAAGTCCAGTCAATACCAAGAAAAGAGTTGACCTGATTGGTTTGATTAATAATAATTGTATCAGTTGCTCCTTGACAATTTATATTATTAATTTTAATTCGATATTCCCCATAAGGTACAGCATAAAAATCAGCTTTCATGTTTTTCCCTTGCTCAACAGGTAAGTCACTGGGCAGTTTAGAGCCGTTTTTATACCAGCCTATGTTGTAATATTCTCCATGCATGTCTCCTAATCTCAATATTTCTGCTTTTGCTGATTTTACATTAACTTTAAAGTTACCATTTGCATCGGAGTACACTGTTTCAACTCTTTCATAGCCCCAATAGAATTCTGTTATTGGACCAGATTTTAACAGCCATAGTTCTGCTCCTGCAATTCCTTCTTGAGTCACAGGATTGTAAACCCTTCCTTCAATATCAACTTGCCGTCTTTTGTTGCAAGAAAGCAAAAGGAAAATTATACTGAGACTTACAATTATTTTTATTCCATTTTTCATTTGATTACTAGTTTTTTGTTAAACACATCAGTTAGTAATATATTTCGAAAGTTGTAAGTTGATTCTCATAAACAATCCCTGGGAATTCCATAATTGTATCTCCACTTGCTCTTTGTACCTTTATTTGATAAATATACTCCCCAACAGGTACTGTACTTGCACCAGTTAAATTTTGATAGCATCCTTCTCGGGATAATTGAGGCCATGCCCCATAACCTTCATCATATTGCCATTTTTTTCGTAACCACATAATATCCGTTATTCCTTCACAATTTATATTTTTGATGTCAAGATTTAACTTCCCATACGGCACCGCATAAAAATCAGCTTTCATGTTTTTACCTTTATCTTTGACGGATAACTGACCGGGAAGGATTTCTCCATTTTGATACCAGCCTATGTTGTAATACCCTTCTTTATATACTGAAAAATCATATCCTGATCTTTTAAATTCCAAAACAAAACTACCGTCTGCTCCAGAGGTGGTTTGACCCACTGGCTTTGCTCCTCCTGGCAATTCCCAAGTGTCTGCACTAACAGCAATGGTAAACCCTTCTATTCCTTGGTTGGTAACGGGGTTTAAGACACGTCCTTTTAGTGTAACTTTTTTGTTGCAAGAAATTAATACAATAGGTGCTAGAAAAAATAATATTAGCTTTTTCATTTTATCAATACATTATTCCTCATTATTAATAAAATAACTCATAATAAGTTATTCCATCTTTATTTACAAAAACAGTGTCGTATTTAATAACTGTTCCCGATTGTCTTTTTATTTTCATCTTAATAATATAATTACCCATTTGCTCCTTATCTGTTCCATTCCCCGAAAAATCAGTACATCCGACAAATGGATTGGCAAACTCCCAACCCGCAATAAAATCATCTCCATATTCATATTTTTTCTTGAACCATAGACTATCTGTAATCCCTTCACAATTTACATTTTTTATATGCCAATGCAACTTCCCATAAGGCACAGCATAAAAATCAGCGTGCATGGTTTTGCCTTTTTCTACTGGTAAATAGTATCCAGGTTGAATTGCTCCATTTTGATACCAACCAATGTTGTAATAATTACCTGTAGACACACCAA
>Ga0079225_10001920_pt1 | contig 11848 bp, 12 predicted proteins | sample Poulit2012_FD_76344 | JGI IMG/M metagenome (GOLD analysis project Ga0079225, IMG submission 76344) | Agricultural soil microbial communities from Georgia to study Nitrogen management - Poultry litter 2012 | ecosystem: Environmental > Terrestrial > Soil > Agricultural land | place: USA: Georgia...
GGGCCCGGGCAGCGGAAGCAGTCCGGATGACCGGTCCGGCGAACTCGTGTCGGAGTACCCGGAGGCTGGGCTGAGTTTCGAGTTGCCCGAGGTGCAAGGCCCCGAGACCGCGATCCTCGAGGCGTTCTTGCAGTTCGAGTCCGAACGTTGGATTGCCCAGCGCGACACCCGTGAAGTCAGCGCCGAATTGGAAGCCGTCGCCACCGGAGACGCTCTCGAGAAGACGGCGGACGGCTTGGAGCACCAACGCGAGAACAACGTTCTCTATACCGGAGAGGCCACCGCGGACAGCATGACCGTTGACCGACTGAGTGACCAGAATGCCCAGGTCAATCTCTGCTACGACGGTTCCGGTGTCACCGTGGAGGTCGACGGTGAGGTTGATCAGGGCAGCGACGGCATCGGACAGGAAGAGTTCACCGTCGACTTGGTCTTCCAAGAAGGATGGCACGTTGTCGACTACTACTCGGGGGATCCGTGTTAGCGATGAAGGGCCGTATCGCGCTGGTATGTAGCCTCGTCACGACCGGCGCACTGATGGCGCTGGCTATGCCGACAGTTGCGGACGAGCCGCAAGCCAGCGGCAGCCCGTGCCACGACATGAGCGGCTGTGGCGATTCGGGCGACGGTGGAGGCGACAGCAGCAGCGACGGCGCGCAGATCGAGGTCCGGGTGTGGGGCAGTTACTCGTCGCCGGGCGAGGACGGCAGCGACGGCTCGCTGGAGACGGTGACGGTCTCGGTACCGGCGATCTGCTGGTCCCGGGCGTTCATGACCGGCAAGGAGTACTACGACTGGGTCCAGAGCGGTGAGCCGCAGCAGGCTTGGAACGACATGGGCGAGCCGGGACCGTTCGAGCCGTTCCCCGACTACGAAGAGCACAAGGACGACGACGAAGGGCAGTGGTACACGGGTAGGTGCAGGGAAAAGCACTATGAAGGTGACGACTTCGGCGACTACGCGACGCAGTGGTTGGAGGACAACCCGGCCACGTTCTACGAAGCCGACGAGGAGCCGCCGACGCCGGACATCCCGCCCGAGACCTTGATGGATGCGGCCTATGACTCGATGGACCTGCCGGAGGCGGACTACGCGTGGAACCCGCAGCGCGATGGTGACGGCGCCTCGTTCGTGAACATGGATACCTGGGTCTGGGTCGACGATGGCCCGGTGGAGGTGGAGATCCACGCCGAGGCGGGTGGTAACCAGGCCACGGTGGCCGCAGAGGTGGACACCATCACCTACAGCGCGCCCACAGCGGACACGGTGGAGTGTTCCGGGTTCAGCGCGCAGGACTCCGATGAGTGCTCGCTGGTTTTCGAACGCGCCAGTGCGCATCTGCCCGGCCAGGTCACTCCGGTCACCGCGGAGACCGCTTGGTCGATCGACTGGTCGTACAACGGTGAACCTCAAGGTGAGCTGGACCCTCAGACCACGAGCCAGACCTTCGACATCCCGGTCGCGGAGATCCAGACCACCGTCACCGACTGATCACTGGCCGGGTTCGTGTGCCCGTGCGATCGAGGGCAAGCTTGCCGGGCCCCTGTCGTCCATCAGCCACTCCGGAAACGGCGACGGAGTGTGCGGTACCAAACGCTAAGACCTACTACGCCGGCGATCGTGAAGATCGCGCCTTGAACCCGGGCATCTCCGGTGCTGTCAACGCTGTACGTAGACGGCTGTATCAGGTTGGCGATGATCGCTCTGTCCGGGTCGATGATCATGCCGGCGCCGTGGAGCAGGCACACGGCGAAGGGCAGGAAGGCGAGGACATGGGTGATCCGCGTGGCACCGAGCAAAGCGATGCCGCCCAGCACGAACGCGCCAACGACGGTAAGCCCGAGCACCAGTTCGCGCACGTTTCCCTCGTCGAGGTCACTGCTGATTCTGGGGATGGCGAGTACGGGAATGGCGAGGAATGCCAGGCCACCGACGATCCTGCCGGCTCCGAGGCTTGTACGGCTTTCGGTCGATGACACCGGCAGCACCGTACATCGAGTATCTGGTGCGGAGGTGCACCGTGCGGATTCAACATGCACGCACCGGCACCGTGTCGTACCGTGACCTCCGGACTCGAGCGTTGGAAGGAGCACGATGAGTGGTGACCTGAAGCTGGACACCGGGGAGTTGAGGGAAACCGGCAGTGCACTGCGTGTCATCGCCACCGAGTTCGAGAACGCGAATGCGAACAGCGACACTGCCGCGGATGCCGTGGGTCACTCTCGCCTGGCTGACCGGGTACGGGAGTTCGCGCACAACTGGGACGACACCCGCGGCGACATGGTCGAGGGCATCGGGGTGCTGGCGGACTCGGCCACTGGCGTCGGCGAGGCATTCGAGGAGATCGAGACCGAGCTGGTTGCGGCGTTGAAGGGGGAGTGATGGGTCGCCCATCCGACTGGTCCGTTCTCAACTACGACAGCGACCCCGTGCCCGGAGACCCAGACACGGTCGCCATCGCCGGGCGCGACTACAGTGAGGTGGCCGACGCGATCCAGGAGGCAGCGGCCAACCTGCGCAAGCTCGTTGAATCCGATGCAATGAAGGCCGACAGCGTCGACGCACTGCGTGAGAACGCCCTCGAGGTCGCCGAGAACATCGAGAAGGCCAAGGAGCGGTACGCCGGTGTCGGTGACGCTCTGACCGCGTACGCGCCGGTCCTCGAACACGCCCAGGAGCGCACCCGGCAAGCTCATCAAGATGCTGAGGACGCCAAGGAGCTCGAACGCGGCGAGCAGGCCGAGGCGGACGATGCCGAGGAGGCCGGTGAGGATCCGCCGGATTACGGAGACGACGGCCCGCCGTCCCAAGAGGCGATGACAGCCGCGCTCGCGAAGGCAGCAGAGGCCGTCCAGGATCGCGATGACGCTGCCGATCGGGCGATCTCAGCGATCGACGACGTCAAGGACTCCGGGGACCTGAACGACGGATGGTGGGAAAACTGGGGCAAGAGCGTGGTCGAGACCATTACCAAGATCGCCGACGCCGTCGCGGCCATCGCCGGCATCGCGGCGCTCGTGGTTGGTTGGATCCCCGTCATTGGCCAGGCACTCGCCGGCATACTCGGCACCATCGCGCTGGTCGCCTCGATTGTCTCGCTAGCGGGCAAATTGACGCTCGCCCTGACCGGCGACGGCAGTTGGGGTGACGTGGCCATGGCCGCCATCGGTGTTGTGACTTTCGGGGTCGGTAAGGCCGCCATGACCGGGCTCAAGGTCAGCGCAGCGGGTGTCAAGGGGGCATCCCGGCTTGCGGCCGGGCGCCAGCTTGCGAAAGCCCCAGGGCTTCGCGCTCCGGGCATTCCCACGGGGAGCTCGAGCGCCGGGATGCGCAGCCTCTTGGGCGGCACACCCGCCAATATGTCGAAGAGCGCGGCACGCCGAATGGCCAAGCCTTCCACGAGGCAGGGAATGATTCCGTCGGCGCGCTCGATGTGGTCCGATCTGAAGCCCAGCGCCTTGGCGAACGAGTTTGCCGACAACGTCCGCATCCTGGCCAGAGCACGTGGCGGCTCGCCGTCGATTGACGGCCTGAAGGATCCGTACAACCTGGGCCTCAGGCTCGTCGGCAAGCACGGAGAAGCCGACATGCTCGCCGAGTTGAGGAACATCAGTCCAGCACTGCGCAACCTGCCGGAGGTGACCCCGCACGTACGAAGCGCCTATACGCAACTGGGTGTGGCGAACCTCCAAGGCGCCTGGGGCGCCTACTCCGCGTTCACCGGGATGCCGTCCAGCGACTCGAATGCTGACGCGTTGAACCTGACCGGCCCGGCATCCTTCGAGGGAAACGTCGACTTCAGTAGTGGCGGCTTCCCAGAGCACCTCGGGGACCTCGAAGCCGCGCAGAGAGGATGACGGTGACGGGACTGCTCGATTTGGTGGACCTCGATTTGGCCGCTCCACATACCTGGGCCGCCCTCCCCACCGATCCGGACACGACCGGGTGGGAGCACGAGATCGGCGAGCTCCTCTCCGCGCCGGAGTCATCTCCTGAGACCGCGTCGTCCGTTGTCGACCAGCTGCGCACCCTGCATCAGCGCCTCGCGAGCGAACCGCACGCTGCGCTTGCGGCCTGGGTCCCCCGGCCTGACCTCCCTGGCGTGGCGGGATTCCTCGCTGTTGACCGGATAGTGCCTGGCGACGACGGCGCGCCGGTCACGCTCGAGGACTACCTCGACGCGATCGATCCTGACCAGCGCACGGGCATCAGAGTGCGCTCGCGCGAGATGGAACGCGCAGGAACACCCGCAGGGCCGGCTATTCGGGTCAGCGAGGTCGTCGACCGTCCAGGAGACGAGACGTCGTCGTCGGGTTGGGTGACCGAGTTCCACGTCATCTATACGATCTTCCCGCCCGGCTCACGGGATGCCCTCGAGCTGACCTTTTGCACGGCGAATCTGTCCCTCTCGGACGAGCTGGATGCGGACGCGGACGCGATCACGGCCGAGGTGGAGGTCACACTGGGGAGCGAGTCGTGAGCGTGGCGAAGACCACCGCACTCAGCGTGGTCCTTCCCCCCACCTGGTGGTGGATCCCGCTGTCGCCCGACGGCGCCCGCGTTCGCGCCGTCGACAAGTTGGTCGACACCCAGTTCAAGGGCGTGGACGACCAGCCGATCCTCAAACGCCACCTGAGGGACCAACTGCTCGAGGCCACCACCTCGGCGTTCCAGGGTCAGGGCCGGGTCATGGCAATCTCGCTGCATCGGGTCGGCGACATACCGGTACCGGCCACGATGACGATCTACGACGTCCGTACCGGCATGTCCCCACCCGGGGTGGGCATGACGCCGCTGGAGATGGTGCAGGGGCACCTGGCCGCCCGCGACGACACCGGGGCCGGCCCCTCCGAAGATCGGGACACCGCTGAGGTGAACGCCGGTCCCGTCCTGCGTCGGGTGGTCGAGCGGCAGCCATCCGAGGACGCTGGTGACGATGAGCAGCCCATGCTCGTGGCTGACTACTGGGTCCAGAACCCGTCCGCCGACGGCGTGGCGAAGGTGACGTTCTCGACCCCGTTGGTGCCGCTTCGCGAGGCGATGGTGGAACTGTTCGACGCGGTCCTGGGTACTGCGGCATGGGAGCAGGACGCCGTCGGATCGTCCACCTAGACTCGGGCCCGTGCCTGCCGCTGACTTCACCCACCTCCACGTCCATACCGAGTACTCCATGCTGGACGGTGCCGCCCGGCTGGACGATCTGTTCGCCGAGGCAAGCAAGCAGGGCATGACCTCGCTTGCCATGACCGACCACGGCAACGTCTTCGGCGCGTACGACTTCTACACCAAGGCCAAGGCACACGGCATCAAGCCGATCATCGGCACCGAGGCCTACCTCACCCCGGGCACCAGCCGCTTCGACAGGACCCGGGTCCGCTGGGGTAACGGCGGCGGCGACGACGTCTCCGGAGGTGGCGCCTACACCCACTTGACCATGCTCGCCGAGAACACCGGCGGGATGCACAACCTGTTCCGGTTGTCGTCGCTGGCCAGCATGGAAGGTTTCTACTTCAAACCGCGGATGGATCGCGAGTTGCTGCAGCACTATGCCGGGGGGCTCATCGCCACCACCGGCTGTCCCAGCGGCGAGGTGCAGACGCTGCTGCGTCTCGGCCAGTTCGACCGCGCCCTCGAGGCTGCCGCGGAGTTCCGCGACATCTTCGGTGCGGAGAACTACTACTGCGAGTTGATGGACCACGGCCTGGACATCGAGCGCCGGGTGCGCGAGGACCTGCTGCGTCTGGCCAAGACGCTCGAACTGCCCCTGGTCGCCACCAACGACCTGCATTACACGCACCAGCACGATGCCAACTCCCACGAGGTGCTGCTGTGCGTCCAGTCCGGCTCCACATTGGCCGATCCCAACCGGTTCAAGCTGGACGCGCACGACTTCTACCTCAAGTCCGCCGAGGAGATGCGCACCCTGTGGTCCGAGCTTCCCGAGGCGTGTGACAACACCCTGGCCATCGCGGAGCGGTGCTCGGTGGAGTTCAGCGAGGGCGCCGGCACCTACATGCCGCAGTTCGACGTACCCGAGGGGGAGAGCGAGACCTCCTGGTTCGTCAAGGAGGTCGAGAAGGGACTACACCACCGGTTCGGTGACGCCGTTCCGGACACCGCCCGCAAGCAGGCCGAGTACGAGACCGAGGTCATCTCCTCGAAAGGATATTCGGGCTATTTCCTTGTGGTCGCCGACTTCATCAACTGGGCCAAGCGCAACGGCATCCGGGTCGGGCCCGGCCGTGGCTCCGGTGCGGGCTCGATCGCCGCTTACGCGATGGGCATCACCGAACTCGACCCGCTCGAGCATGGGCTCTTCTTCGAGCGCTTCCTGAACCCCGAACGGATGTCCATGCCGGACTTCGATGTCGACTTTGACGAGCGTCGCCGGGGGGAGGTCATCGGGTATGTGACCGAACAGTACGGGTCCGACCGCGTCGCCCAGATCGTCACCTACGGCACCATCAAGGCCAAACAGGCGATCAAGGACGCCTCCCGCGTGCTCGGCTACCCGTTCGCCATGGGGGAGCGGGTCACCAAGGCCATGCCGCCGCCGGTCATGGGCAAGGAGATCCCACTGACCGGCATCTTCGACGCCACACACGAGCGTCACTCGGAGGCGGGCGAGTTCCGCAGTCTTTACGAGTCGGACGCCGAGGTGCAGAAGGTGGTCGACACCGCCAAAGGGCTGGAGAACCTCAAGCGGCAGTGGGGTGTGCACGCCGCCGGGGTGATCATGTCCTCGACACCGCTGATGGACGTCATCCCGTTGATGAAGCGCGAGCAGGACGGCGCCACCATCACCCAGTTCGACTACCCCAGCTGCGAGGACCTCGGGCTGGTCAAGATGGACTTCCTCGGGCTGCGTAACCTCACCGTTCTCGACGACGCGTTGAAGAACATCGAGCTCAACGGCAAGGACTCCGTCGACCTCCAAACCCTTCCCTTGGACGACACCGCCACATATGAGCTGCTCGGTCGGGGCGACACCTTGGGTGTCTTCCAGTTCGACGGCACCGGGTACCAGCAGCTGTGCCGAACGATGCAGCCGGACAGCTTCGAAGACGTCATCGCCCTGGGTGCGTTGTACCGGCCCGGTCCGATGGGAACGAACACCCACATCAACTACGCACTCCGTAAGAACGGCAGACAGCAGATCAGCCACATCCATCCCGAGCTCGCCGAGATACTCGGTGAGCTGCTGGCCGAGACATACGGTCTCCTGGTCTATCAGGAGCAGGTGATGGAGATCGCCCAACGGCTTGCCGGATACACGCTCGGCAAAGCCGACTTGCTGCGGCGGGCAATGGGCAAGAAGAAGCGTGAGGTGCTCGACGCCGAGTACGTCGGATTCGCCGAGGGCATGAAGACCAACGGCTACTCCGAGGACGCGGTCAAGACCCTGTGGGACACCTTGGTCCCGTTCGCGGACTACGCGTTCAACAAGTCGCACGCGGCCGCCTACGGAATGGTGTCCTACTGGACGGCCTACCTCAAGGCCAACTACCCGGCGGAGTACATGGCCGCACTGCTGACCAGCGTGCGTGACGACAAGGACAAGACAGCCCTCTACCTCGGCGCCTGTCGTCGAATGGGGATCAAGGTGCTCCCGCCGGACGTGAACGAGTCCGCCGGCAACTTCACCGCCGTCGGGACCGACATCCGCTTCGGGCTCACCGCGATCCGCAACGTCGGCACGAACGTCGTCGACGGCGTCGTCGCAGCGCGCGAGTCCGAGGGGAGCTTCACCTCGTTCGCGGACTTCATGGACAAGGTGCCGGTGCATGTCTGCAACAAGCGTGTGGTGGACTCGCTGATCCGGGCCGGTGCGTTCGACTCGATGGGCTACGCGCGTCGTGCCCTCGTGGGAATCGCGGAAGACGCCGTCGACACCGTTATCGGGCTCAAACGCAACGAGGCGATCGGCCAGTTCGACCTGTTCGGTGGCACCGGCGAAGAGGACCACGGCATCCAGATCGAGATCCCCGAGTTGCAGGAGTGGGACAAACAGCTCAAGCTGTCCCACGAACGCGAGATGCTCGGGCTCTACGTCTCGGACCACCCGCTGCTGGGCGTCGAACAGGTCCTCGCGAGCGCCTCCGACCGCACCGTCATGTCACTCGGCGACGAGGAGAGCACCGCCAGCGGGACCACGGTGACGATCGCCGGGCTGATCACCGGACTACAACGAAAGATCACCAAGAAGGGCGATACCTGGGCGATCGCCACCGTTGAGGACCTCGAGGGCTCGATAGACGTGATGTTCTTCCCGGCCACCTACCAGCTGCATGCGCTGATGCTGGCCGAGGACACCATCGTCGCGGTCAAGGGCAGGCTGGACCGGCGTGACGAGTCGCCGCAGGTTATCGCGTCGGAATGCCGCGTTCTCGATGTCGACGACGCCGACACCACCGGCCCGGTGGTGGTCACCTTGCCCGCGGTCCGATGCACTGCGCCGGTGGTGGAACAGCTCAGGGACGTACTGAGCACCCACCCCGGTCTCACGGAGGTGCAGCTGCGGCTGACCGCCAACGGCAAGACCACGGTGATGCGCCTGGACCACGGGCTGCGGGTCACACCGTCGCCGTCGTTGGTCGGTGACCTCAAACAACTGCTCGGGCCCTCGTGCCTCGCCTGAGGCCGGACGATGCCGCCCGAGAGGGGTCGTCCGTCGTGCACATCGCGAGCGAAGGCGCGCTGCTGGGCGCGGTCCTGGGTGCGTTGGCCGGTTGGCTGTGGGAGACGATCGCTCCCACTGTGCTGGTGACGATGCGGGACGTAGGCGACGGCGAGCTCGGTGCGGTCCTCGCCCCACACGAGGCGATGGGCCGGTTCGACGTACAGGCCTGGTTCGCCGTGGTGACCGCCGGGCTGGCCCTCGTGCTCACCGTGGCAATGATGATCCGTCACCGCACACGACCGCTGTCGGTGTTGGCGGCCGGGGTGCTGGGATCGGCCATCGGGTCACTCGTGTGCTGGAGGGTCGGTGCGTTCCTCGGCCCAAATCCACCGGAGCAGGCCTTCGGGGATGCCTCCGCGGGAGACCAGTTGCCAACGCCGCTGGAGATCGACGCCTACGTCGTGCTGCTCGTGGCGCCCATCGTGGCGGGCGCCGTGGTGCTCTTCGCCGCAGTCGCGGTCCTGGGCCCCGAACCGTGGCACGTACCGGGCAGACGCCCCTCGCGCCCGGTAGACGAGACGATGCAGGGGCGGCACGCTGATCCCCATGCCGATCCCTCGGCATAGGTGGCTCGTCAGGTTCGTTGTACTGCGCCCCGGCGCAACCGCTCAGTGTCCTTCATGAGGGGACCAAGCGGCTCTGCTTCGGGCGTGACGAGCACCGATCTGGCGACGCGGTGAAACTCTCGCATGGCCTCGCACCAGTACCGCGTTCGTGAAAGTCCGCATGCGCGCAGTGCGGGACCGTGATCGACCACAATGACGAGTGCTGCACCGGCAGCGATGACACCCCAGCTCAGCCCGATGATCAGTCGCCCGATGCGAAACGTGCAGCGAAAGCCGTGACGTAGACGGTCAATGTGGAACCGGATGTGGTCCTGCTCGTCGGTCGCGATCCGCTGGCCGATGCCCCGCAGTACGGGATCGGGCGCTCGATCGGCGAGCGCAGTGAAATAGCCCATTGCCACCGTTTCGGCGACGAGGAACAACGCCAGCTCCGTGCGTAGGCCGAGCATCCGACGCAGGCCTGTAAATACTGCGTCCGACCAATGCGCTTCGAGACGGGGAGCATGGAGGCGGGCCAGTCCGCGGCGGAAGAGTTCGGAGTGCTTCTGCTCTTCCTGCACCAGCAAGGAAAGCGATGCCAGATACGCGGAATCGCCTGCGCGAGTGGCCTTCCGGAGAAGGTGTTCACCGTCGCCGTCCTCACCGAGCTCAAACCGCTGAAAAGAGCGGATGAAGGCTCGTCTTGTGGGCCCGGTCACCTTCGCCGGTGCGTCCCACTCGATCGAGTTCTCGAGCTCGAGTTGGCGCGTGGGGTTAGCGCGGAAATGGGCAAGCCAGTCATCAAAAGTCACGGGCTCAGAATACGTAGCACCCATCGCCTGTACCGGGTCCTACGCCTACTCACGCACCGCGTTGATCAGCTCGATGCTGCGCCGCCACAGCTGCGCCCGCGCGTCGGTGTCGTAGGCTTGCGGATCGGCGCGCACCGTTCGGGTGCGGTCGTAGAACTCCCCGGTCACGCCGGCCAGATCCGGGTCGGTAGCGAGCCGGTGCGTTGCCGCGACGCCGTCAGCCAGGCTGTCCACCTGGTGGCCGACCTCTTCCAACACGATCTTGGTCGGCATGTACGTCGCGGGGTGCAGGCTGTTGACGGTGAGCTCGCTGGCCGGGAACCGGTCAGCGAGCTCGAACCCGGCCATCACCTGGGCCAACTTGCTCTGCGCGTAGGCGCGGTCGCCGGTGTAGTCGCGTTCCAGCATGAGATCGTCGAAATCCAGTGGGTGCTGGGCCAGTGACGCGACATTGACGACCCGGCCGGGTGCGGCCGCCCGCAGCAGCGGCAGCAGCTCCAGGGTGAGCAGGAACCCGGCCAGATGGTTCACGGCGAACCGCAGCTCATACCCGTCGCCGCTGAGTTGCCGGGTGCGGCCGTCGGGCTCGCCGAACCCGACGCCGGCGTTGTTCACCAGCACGTCGAGCCGGTCGGTGATCTCGCCCACCTCGGCGGCGATACGGGGTGCTGAGTCGAGCCAGGTGAAATCGGCAACCACGCTCACCGGCTTGGTCCCGTGTGCCTGCTGAATCTCGTACGCGGTATCCACCACCTTGCGGCGGTCCCGCCCATGCACGAAGAGGAAGGCCCCCTCTGCGGCGAGCCGGTGTGCGAGGGCGCGACCGTGACCGTCGGTGGCACCGGTGATCAAGACCGTCGGGTTGTCGGGCATGTGTGCCTCCCTTGTCCAAGCCAGTGTTCAGTCGGCACGCGCGATGTCCGCGAGCCCGGCGTTGGTCAGCACCATAAGATCGGTCGCCGACAACTCGATCTCCATGCCGCGCCGTCCCGCTGAGACGAAGATCGTCGAGAACGTTGCCGCCGACAGGTCGAGCACCGTGGGGTTCGAGGTGCGCTGACCCAGCGGGCTGATCCCGCCGACCACGTAGCCGGTGGCCCGCTCGGCCACGTCCGCCTCCGCGAGTGTCAGGCGTTTCTCGGCCACGGCCCGTGCCAGTGCCTTGAGGTCCAGAACCGCGGTGACCGGCACGATCCCCACCACCAACCCGGACCCCGAGTCGGCCAGCAACGTCTTGAACACCCGCTCGGGTGAAACGGCCATCGCCTCGGCCGCCTCCTGGCCGTAGTTGCCGACCGCGGGGTTGTGCTCGTACGTGTGGACTCGGTGTTCGATCTCGGCCTCGAGCGCGACCGTGATGGCCGGGGTCGCACCCGCTCGGGGCCCGGACTCGGGTCGGCGGGCCATCATGACCTGCCCATGTGCTGGCCGTCACGCCAGAGCACCTGTGCCACCTCGGTCGGTACGGTGCTGAACACCCGCTCCGGTTCGTGTCCGGTCGGGCCGGGTATCGCGGCCAGGTGGATGACCGCATCCACCCTGTGCAGCGCGTCAGTCACCACCTCCGGTGAGGCTGCGTCGCCCACAACCACTCGCTCCACGTCGAGGTCGCCGGGATCATCGAGCACGCGACGTGGGTGCGATGAGGGAGGTCGCATGGGCCCAGTATGTCCCAAGGCGCGAGGTGGAGACGAGACGATGTGTTCCGGTATACGGGATATGAGGCTGAGCAGTGCGTGGGCGATCTAGACTGCGGGGGTGATCCGTCGCATCGATCTTCGCGGCCGCGCCTCGGCGGGTGAGCCGTTGGA
>Ga0079225_10001921_pt1 | contig 11848 bp, 13 predicted proteins | sample Poulit2012_FD_76344 | JGI IMG/M metagenome (GOLD analysis project Ga0079225, IMG submission 76344) | Agricultural soil microbial communities from Georgia to study Nitrogen management - Poultry litter 2012 | ecosystem: Environmental > Terrestrial > Soil > Agricultural land | place: USA: Georgia...
GTCGCCACCACTCTCGACCGGCACGGTGTCGTGCCGAGCTCACTGCGTACCGGCCAGGGCAACCTGGAGGACGCCTTCATCGCACTCACCGACTCGGGCGCCGCGAGCGTCCTCCAGGAGGCCTGACATGTCTGCCATGACCGCAATGACCGCTGTGACGTGGACCGAAGGGAAGCTGTTCGTCCGCGACGCCGGCAACCTGTTCTTCGCCATCGTCTTTCCCGGGATGCTGCTGGCGATCCTGGGCTTGGCAATGCCGGACTTCACCACCCCGCTGCCCGAGCTCGGTGGGTTGCGCGTCGTCGACATCTACCTGCCCGTGGTGCTCGGCATGGCGATCGCCACTGTCGGGATCACGACGCTGCCGCAGTACGTGGCTAGTTACCGGGAGAAGGGCGTGCTGCGCCGGTTCGCCACGACCCCGCTCGGTGCGACCCGGCTGCTCGTCGCGCAGATCCTGGTGCAGGGCCTGGCCCTCGTGGTCGCCGTTGCCCTCGCGGTCACCATAGGAATGGTGCTGTTCGACATCTCCGCGCCGAGCAACATCGTCGCCGCGGTGCTGGCCGTCGTGCTCGCGCTCGTGGGTGTGGCTGCGGTCGGGATGCTCATCGCCGCCCTGGCACCGTCCGCGCGGGTGGCCGCCGGGATCTCGATGCTCGTGTTCTTCCCATTGCTGGTCGTCGCCGGGGTGTGGACCCCTGGTCCGGCCATGCCGGACGTGCTCGCCACGATCGGCGAGTACACGCCCGTCGGTGCCGGGGTGCAGGGCTTGCAGGAGGCATTCGCCGGCAACTGGCCGAGCATGCTGCAGATCGTCGTGCCTGTGGTCTGGGCCGTCGTAGCCGGAGGTCTGGCCGCGAAGTTCTTCCGCTGGAACTGACCTCCCGCCGTCGCGCCCGAACGCCACGTTGCTCCTGGCGCCGAACGCCACGTGAACGGGGCGAACTGCTGCTGAACCAGGTGTGCATGCCTGGTTCAGCAGCAGTTCGCCTTGTCCAGTGCCCGTTCAGTGCACCAGCACCGCCCGGTGATCGAGAGCCGGACGCTCGGCGGTCACATCCAGGAACTCATCTACCGACCCACCTCCCATTGACCTCTGCTATGAACCCCACATGGGCATGGGCATGGTCCGGCACACCGCGGTGCCCTCTAGGGCGACGATGCCGTCGTCGTGGGTGACACTGCACTTCAGCGTGGCGATCGGCTTGTCGCGATCCCCGCTGATCATCGTGAACAGATCGATGTCGTTCTCGGATACCTCGCGGGTCATCTCGGCCGTGGCTCCAATGATCGGCTTTCCGAGCGGCCATGTCGGCGTTGTGGTCATCACGGCTCCTCCTTGCGGGCTGTCGACGTTCGGTGGGTGGTGTGAGCGCCGAGCATCTGCATGGCGCACGCACCGAGAACAGGGCCTGGAACGAGCAGCAGGAAGGCGTACTGCCATCCGATGGCGTCGGCAAGCAACGGGACAAGCTGGATGCTGAGCACGGTCAGGGCGAATCCGAGGGCGGTCTGCGCGGTCAGCGCGGTCCCGACGAACCGGGAGTCGGCGGTCTCGCTCAACGAGGTGGAAAAGACCCCTGAATCGGCGATGACCGACGCGCCCCACACCGCGCAGAACACGACAAGGACAGCCGGTCCCGCGCCGAAGGCCACGGGTGATAGCAGGCAGCAGGTTCCGCTGACGGTCAGCGCGGCAACGGCGGCTGGCGAACGGCCGAGCCGATCGGCCGCGAATCCTCCCAGCAGGCAACCGGCCGCCCCGACGATGCCCATCGTGGCGAACACGACCAGCCCCACAGATCCGGGCAGTGCGCCTGCGGCGGGACTGGCCAGCAGAAATGTAGGCAGCCAGGTCCAGAGAGCGTAGAGCTCCCACATGTGGCCGAAGTAGCCGAGGTTCGTCAGCAGGGGGCCCCGCTGGGTGAACATCGTCAGCGCGTAGCGAGGGTTTCGGGCGACCGTCACGGACAGGTGTGGGCCCGGTCGAACGATGAGGGCGGCCACCAGGGCCCCGAGCACGCCCAGCGCGGATGCCACGAGCAGGACCGTGGGCCACGGGAGGTCGCCCAGCCCGCTGATCAGCTGAGGCATGATGGAGCCGAGTGTCAGGGCCCCGATCAGTACTCCCAGCGCTAGACCACGGCCTGCGCTAGGCGCCCACGATGCCATCAGCTTCATCCCGACCGGATACACCCCGGCCAGGCATATCCCGGTCAGGAATCGCAGCGGGATCGCCGCGCTCATCCCGTCGACCCACAGAGCAAGGGCCATCGTGCAAACCGCTGCCAATGCGGCGCTGGTAGCCAGCAACACGTGCGCCGCGATGCGGTCGGCCAGGTTCAATGCCGCGGACCCGATCGCGCCAACGACGAAGCCGATCTGGGTCGAACCGGTGAGCCATACGGCGCCGGTCGTGCTGATCCCCCAGTCCTGGCGCAGGCTCGGCACGACTGCCGAGACCGAGAACCACACGGCGAGACCCAGAACCTGGACCGTCGCGATGGCAGCCCGCTGACGACGCGCCACCGGCGGGCCCCTACCGCCAGTCGTTGCCATCACCTCGTGGCTCACGTGCGTGACCTCCCGGTACGGGTGTGACGCCCACCATAGACAGACTTGTCTGCCCATACAAGTTCGTATACCTCCGGCCTCAGATGTGGGATCCTGAAATGAAAAGGCTGTCACGACCAAATGGTGTCCCGACCACTGAGCGGAGGTGGGTGCGTGAACCGTCAGCCACGGCCAAATAAGCGGGATCTGATCGTCGAAGAGGCGTCGAGGCTCTTCTATCAGCGCGGCACCGGTATTGGGGTGGACACGCTCGTCGACGAAATCGGCGTTGCGAAGATGACCCTCTACAAGCACTTCCCCACCAAGGACGACCTCATCATCGCCTGTTTGCGCTTTGTCGACGCCCGCTACCGCGACCGTCTGCGTGGCGGACTCGCGGCGAAGAGCTCTGCAACCGAGAAGGTGTTGGGGATCTTCGACTCCCTTCGGGACTGGTTCGGCACGCCGAGTTTTCGAGGTTGCGCGTTCGTCAACGCCACCGTGGAGCTTGCCGATCCGGAGCACCCCGCCCACGAGGCCGTCCTGGAGCACAAGGCCAGTACTCGCGAATGGGTCACCGAGCTGGTGACGGAGTGCGACGTCGACGACCCAGGGTTCGTCGCGCGTCAGATCGTTCAGCTCATGGAGGGCGCGATCACCACCGCCATGCTCGAACAAGACCCAACCGCCGCCGACGTCGCGCGGGCGTCGGCAGCCCAGATCTTGGCCACGAGCGGCAGCGCCGGTTGAACCGCTCGATCCGGGCCGCGGCACTGATGCAGCCGGCTTGAGATTGATCACCTACGTCTCGTAAGGGGATCGGTGGATTCTAGCGATCCTTCACCGTGACGATCATCGCAGGTGTGGCTCTTGCTGAGGTGTCCCTGGTCCCAGTGAAGTAGCGGTTCGCAGTCCTTGTGAACATCAGCATCGATGCACTCACTACAGCCGCAATGTGGGTCAGACGTACCGCGAGAAATGCCCACCCCAACGTGCCGTTACCGCCGAACGCCTCCACGATAGTTTGGCCGCTAGCCATGGCGATGGCGCCCGGCGCGACGAGCGAGGCGAGCCCGATAACCGAGAGCAGCAGGGTCAGGGCAAGGCGTGCCCATCGCGCTCCTCTCCAAAGGTTGATGATCAGGGCTGTGGCTAGCAGGTAGACGCCGAGACGTACGGCTACACCCGCCCAGATGCTGGGACCAAGTGAACCCTCACCTGCGGCCTGTATGACGGCGAGGATCGATTCGATGACACCGGCCGCCACCGCGATCCCCCAAATGGTCGTCGCCCGCCGCACGCTGGTGGGAATGTCCATGACGCTCACACTGCCAGCCCAGACCAGCCGGTCCTAGGACGCCAGCCCTACTCTTAACGGGGGTGCTAACCCCCTATCCGCAGGCCGAAACCCCAATCGAGACCGGTCTGCACGCTTGCTCGGCCTGTGCCGCTGAGGTTCAGCTGGCCGGCGTTGGGAGCTAGCTGAGCACTCGTACTTCTCGGTGTCGCACGGTTTGCGCTTCGTCTGCCTAGATCCACTCGAACAAGCGAGCTACGTGCCGTACTGCGGGATGGACAACCGGACGCCGAGGTCGCAGCCGATGGCTGCCAGGCCGTCTCCGAACTGACCACCAATGCCGTCCTGCACGCAGCCGGAAGACGGTGTTCTGATGGTGGAGATCTGCGAGGACAACGGACCCGTGCGCATCACCGTTTTCGATCACTCGCCTGCAAGACCTGTGATCCAGCACCCCTGTGCTGACAGTGGTCGGCCACCGGGATCTGCCCCGCTGGTCGGCAGTCCTACCGGGTCCGATGATTCCCGCGCGGCGGCGGAGTCGGAAGTTCATGCACAGCTGCGGCGCGGACGGTGCCCGCGACAGTTGTCTGCGCGAGAGGAGCCACACATGACTAGACCATTCCGATTCGGGGCCCAAGCGCCACTAGGGAGCGATCTGCTGACGTGGCGAGACCAGGTGCGCCGCCTCGCTGACAGCGGCTACTCGACGCTGCTGATGCCCGACTTCCCGCAGTTGCAGCCGGCGCCTGCCCCTACGCTGGCCATCGCGGCAACCGTTGCCGCCGACCTGCGGGTGGGCACGTGGGTGTACGCGTCCCCGCTGCGCCCGGTGTGGAGCACCGCGTGGGAGTCACACTCGCTGTCGGTGCTCACCGAGGGACGCTTCGAGATGGGCGTCGGCACCGGCAGGCCAGGGATCGAGGATGAGCTGCGCGCACGCGGTATGCCCGTGGTCCCACGGAGCGAGCGGCTGGCCCAGGTGCGTGATGTGGTGACGACGCTGCGAGATCTCGACGGGCCGAACCTTCACACGCCGGTGGTGATGGCTGTGCGTGGGCCGAAGGCTCAGGCCGTGGCGGCCGAGGTCGCAGACACGGTCGCGTTCGCATTGTGGCCGGGCGAGGATCGGGGCGAGATGACACGGGTGGTACGCGACTTCCGCGTCCGTGCCATCCGTGACGTTGAACTCGCGCAGCAGGTGGCGGTGATCGGCGACACCGTCGCGCCGCACCTGGCGATTCCCGCCGTCGACCCTGCTGCGCTTCGCGCGGCGGACTCGCTGGAGGTACTCCCGGAGGACCCGAAGGCGGCCGTCGAGGAGCTTCAGCGGCGACGCGAGGAGATCGGCTTCTCCTATTTCGTCTTCGGCGCCATCCACGCCGACGTGCTCGCTCCGGTCGTCGCTGAACTGGCCGGGCGCTGAGCCTAGCTCGGGGTAGACGTACGCCATCGGGGTCCGTTCTCCAAGGGCTTACCGGCTGGCGCCGGTGACCCCCGCGGGTAACCGGGAGTTCGGCAGATCGGCAGAGTGTCCGGTAGGCAACCCTCAGTGAGACATTAACATGTCGTGGCAATTCTCTTGAGAACCTACGAACGGGGCACTTACAACTCGAGTCCCTGCTCCGCCAGGAAGGGACGCGGGTTCACCGGCTCGCCACCGTCGGGCCGGACCTCAAGATGCAGATGTGAACCGGTCGAGTTCCCGGTGGAACCGACCAGCCCGATCTGCTCACCGGCCTGGACGCTACCGGTGTTCTTCACGATGCGGGAGAGATGGCCGTATGCCGTCTCGGTGCCGTCGGAGTGCCGGATGACGACCTCCTGTCCGTAGGGACCGTTCCAACCGGCTTCGACGATCTCCCCAGCGGCAGCAGCGACCACGGGAGTCCCCGTGGGAGCGGCCAGGTCGATTCCCGTGTGCCGGCTGGACCACATGGAGCCTCCGGCACCGAACGTCGCCGTGACGCGGTAATTGCTGGTGGGTGCCACCCAGCGGTTGGCCTCGAGCTCGGCCATCCGCTCAGCGCGGGCGGCGCGCATGGTGGCCTCGCGCCGAGCCGTGGTCACCATTGCGCTGTGTGCCTCGCTGGCGCTGACCGTGCTGCTATGGGTAAGGGAGCGCTGCGCGGTGGCGACGGTCGCGAACGGGCCTTCGTCTGAGTCAGGCCCCGACGGCGAGATTGCAGATGCTGGTCGTTCCGGAGCTTCCAGCGAGGTTGCTGAGGAAGCGCCGCCTACCGAGGCTTGCGCGGTGAGCGCACCTGAGGCGGCTGCGGCGACAGCGACGGATCCGACAACGGAGGGAACCGGTACGTGACGGCGACGGCGATGGCGACCACGGCCGGAGCGCTTTGGCACGCGCGTAGACCTTCCGCAGGGAACGGGGACGCGGGGACACTACCGCCCTACCTTGCCTTGGGCAATGGTGGGTTCGTTCCGGCGTGGCGTCCTCGCGTGGGTGCTGGAAGCGCATGAAAGCGGCACCCGGCGCTCACTCTGTCGTGTAGAAACCGGTGGTGCGCTCCTCGGCGGCTCGGGCGTCGAGTTCCGGCACACCGGCGGCGATCGCGGCATCGGCCCAGCGGTGGGAGGACCCGGCGACGAACTGTCGGTACTCCTCGGTCTGGACCCAGTCGGTGGACTCGGCCGGTGCGTCCGCCCCGGTCGTGATGTGGATCGCCATGCCGAGGAAGGCGAGGTCCCAACCGACCCCGGTTGCCCCGGCGCCGTAGGTCGTCCAGAACTCGCGCGGCATGTCGCCGCGATGCTCGAGCGTCAGTCGGGCGCCATCGTCGACGGCGTCGACGTGCACCTCGATGTACGAGACCCCGTCGCCGAACTCCCAGGTGGCGGAGAAGCTCGTCGGCGGCTCGCACGCGGTGATCGTGCCGCTGGCATTTCCTTCGACCTGGTAGTGACCACCGAGCTCCAGATCCCCGGAGACCGGGGCGAACCAGCGGGGGAGGCGCTCGGGATTGGTGCACGCGTCCCACAGGTCCTCGACCGTCGTGGGATAGACCTGGCTGATGTTGGAGATGACGGCTGGGGCGTCTTCCGCTTCCGTGACGGTCAGGCCGCGCTGGACGGTGTCGAGCTGGCCTTCGGTGCGGATGAGGGTGTTGTTCTCGTCCATGACTACTCCTGTGCGGGTCGGTTGCGTCGCTCGCGCTTCCCACGGGCGATCTCGGTGTCGAGAGCGGCCAGGCGGGGTGCCCAGAACGCACGGAAGCCGTCCAGCCACTCGCCGACCTCGTGCAGCGGTTCGGGATCGATGGCGTAGAGGCGCCGGGGTCCTTCCGCGCGTACCGCGGTGAAACCGTGCTCGCGCAGCACCTTCAGGTGGAGGGAAACCGCGGGCTGGCTTATCCCGAACTCCTCGCCGATCCGTTCGGCGAGTTCCCCCGCGGGCCGCTCGCCGTCGACGAGCAACTCCAGCAGACGACGCCGGACAGGGTCACCGAGGACGTCGAGCGCGTGCACACGGCCATAATTCAGTTCAACCTCAAATAAGTCAATACCAATATCTCTGCGGAAGCATGCCACCATGCGACCCACAGGCGATCCCCCGACTACCCCTCCTCGTAGAGTGGCCAACGAACCGGTAGCGGAGAACGCGACCCACAGGGGTTACCGTCTGGACCAGGACCACCGGGAGGACCGATGACGACAGCCGACTCCACGGCACCGCTGCGGGTAGTGGTGGCCAAGCCGGGCCTGGACGGCCATGATCGCGGCGCCAAGGTGGTTGCCCGCGCCTTGCGTGACGCCGGGGTCGAGGTGGTCTACACCGGCCTACATCAGACCCCGGAGCAGATCGTTTCCGCTGCCGTCGCTGAAGACGTCGACGCGATCGGGTTGTCCGTTCTCTCCGGTGCGCACATGACGTTGTTCCGCAAGGTTCTCGAGTTGTTGAAGGAACAAGACGCCGAGGACATCTGCGTGTTCGGTGGTGGGATCATCCCCGACGCTGACCTTCCACGCCTGACCGAGATGGGCGTCGCCCGTATCTTCACCCCGGGTGCCCCGACGCACGAGATCACAGACTGGGTGCGGCAGACACTGGAGTCGCGGCGGGCCGAGCTGAGCCCGGGCTAGCCGACCCAGCGGGTGCGTTCCCTGCCCACACGGCTTCGCCGATAGGCTGCCAAGCGCACTGCGCGCCGCCGGTGCCGCAACCGGGTACAGCAACGGCGGGGCGCGCCAGAAGCGAAGGGGCATGACACGTGGACCTGATGGAGTACCAGGCGAAGGAGCTCTTCGCCAAACACGATGTCCCGGTGCTGCCGGGCAACGTCGCCGAGACCGTTGAGGACGCCCGATCGATCGCAGAGCAGATCGGTGGTCCGGTTGTCGTCAAGGCCCAGGTGAAGACCGGGGGCCGCGGCAAAGCCGGGGGCGTCAAATTGGCCGAGACCCCCGATCAGGCAGCCGAGAAGGCCGAGGCGATCCTCGGCATGGACATCAAGGGCCACACCGTCGAGCGCGTCCTGGTGACCGAGGCCAGCGACATCGCGGCCGAGTACTACGTCTCCTTCCTGCTCGACCGCACCAACCGGACCTACCTGGCCATGGCCAGTGTGGAAGGTGGTGTCGAGATCGAGCAGTTGGCCGTCGAGAGTCCCGAGAAACTGGCCCAGGTCCCGGTCGACGCGCTGGGCGGTCTGGACGAGGCCAAAGCGCGCGAGATCGCCGCGGCCGCCCGGTTTCCCGACGACGTCCGCAACCAGGTCGTCTCGATCCTGCAGCAACTCTGGACCGTGTTCATCGCCGAGGACACCTCACTGGTCGAGGTCAACCCACTGGCACAGACATCCGACGGCCGGGTGGTCGCACTCGACGGCAAGGTGACCCTGGACGACAACGCCGCGTTTCGGCACGACGACCACGCCACCTTCGACGACTCCACGGCGGGTGATCCGCTGGAGGCGGCAGCCAAGGCGAAGGACCTCAACTACGTGAAGCTCGACGGCGAGGTCGGCATCATCGGCAATGGTGCAGGGCTGGTGATGAGCACCCTGGACGTGGTGGCCTACGCCGGTGAGGAGTTCACCGCCAATGGGCACACCGTCCGGCCCGCGAACTTCCTCGACATCGGCGGCGGCGCCTCGGCCGAGGTGATGGCCAACGGGTTGGAGATCATCCTTTCCGACCCGGACGTCAGGAGCGTGTTCGTCAACGTCTTCGGTGGGATCACCTCATGCGACGCCGTCGCCAACGGGATCGTGCAGGCGTTCGCCCTGTTGGACAGCCGGGGTGAGACGGTGACCCGGCCGCTCGTCGTCCGGCTGGACGGCAACAGCGCCGAAGAGGGTCGACGGATCCTGGATGAGGCCGCCCTGGCGGGAGTGGAGCGGGTCGACACCATGGACGGTGCTGCGCGTCGCGCGGCCGAGCTCGCTGCGGCGAAGTAAGGATGAGATGAGATGGCTATCTACCTGAACGAGAACAGCAAGCTCGTCGTCCAGGGCATGACCGGCTCCGAGGGCCAACGGCACACCCAGCGGATGCTCGCCTCCGGCAGCAACGTCGTCGGCGGTGTGAACCCGCGAAAGGCCGGCCAGACGGTTGATTTCGACGGCACCGACGTGCCGGTTTTCGGCTCGGTCGGCGAGGCGCGGGAGAAGACCGACGCCGACGTGTCGGTGCTCTTCGTGCCGCCCACGGTAGCCAAGGACGCCGTCGTCGAGGCGGTCGATGCCGGTACACCGTTGGTCGTCGTTATCACCGAGGGCATCCCGGTGCACGACACGGCCGCGTTCTTTCGGTACGCGGAGAACTCCGGCACGACGCGGGTGGTCGGGCCCAACTGCCCCGGAGTGATCAGCCCCGGTCAGTCCAACGCCGGCATCATCCCGGCTGACATCACACGGCCTGGTCGGCTAGGGCTGGTGAGCAAGTCCGGCACGCTGACCTACCAGATGATGTACGAGCTGCGAGACATCGGATTCTCCACCTGTGTCGGGATCGGCGGGGACCCGGTGATCGGGACCACGCACATCGACGCGCTGGCCGCGTTCGAGCAGGACCCCGAGACCGACGCCGTCGTCGTGATCGGCGAGATCGGCGGCGACGCCGAGGAACGGGCCGCGGACTACATCCGGGAGAACATCAGCAAACCGGTGGTCGGCTATGTTGCCGGTTTCACCGCGCCGGAGGGTAAGACCATGGGGCACGCTGGTGCGATCGTGTCCGGCTCGTCCGGGACCGCAGCGGCCAAGAAGGAGGCGCTGGAGGCGGCCGGCGTGCGGGTCGGCAAGACGCCGTCGGAGACCGCCCAGCTCATGCGCCAGATCGTCGGCGCTCGCTAGCGGGTCACCCCGGCGGCTCGGATTCTCGGATACGGCACGCAGCCGGGACGACCGGGCGCGTCGCTGCCCGCTCTGGCGCGGGTGAGCGACGAAGATGGAGCCGTGTCGGAGTTGGTGACGCGGCCGTTGCTGCGCCGCGACGAGCCAGCGTGGGGCTCGCGTGCGCCGTGGTTGGCGGGCATGCTCGCTGCTGGTTGGGCGCTGGTCGCGGGCGTCGCGATCAGCACCCTGCCCGTGGTGACCGTGTGGTTCAGCGAAGGTGCGGCCGAGCCCGTCGCCGATCCGCTTCGCCTCGGTGGGGACCTGTGGCTGCTCGCCCACCGGACAGGTGTCGAGGTCGACGGCACCACCATGCGGCTCGCGCCGCTGGGGTTGACGCTGATCGTGGTGCTGCTGCTCTACCGGGGCGCACGTTGGGCGGCGCACTCGACTGATGCAGGGCAGAGCGGGGGGCACGGTTCGATGCTGCTCGCGCTCGCGGGCAGTTACGCGCTCGGTGCCGCGACGATCGCCGGGCTGGTGGCGACCTCGACCGTGGCGTCCGTGCCGCTCGAGTCGTTCGGCATGGCCGCGTTGTGGGCGCTGTCCGCCGGGTGCCTCGGTGTCGTGCGGGAGTGCGGTGTGCCGAGTGCTGTGCTGCATCGGCTTTCCGGGTGGGCACGTGCGGTGCTGGCCGGTGGGTGTGTCGGCACTGGCGTGATGGTCGCGGGTGCGGCCGTGCTGACCACGGTCAGTGTCGTCGTCCACCGGAGCAGGATCGGGGAACTTGCCGACGCCGTGGGCGGTGGGGTGATCGGCGGGGTCGTGCTCCTGGTGGCCAGTCTTGTGCTGGTGCCCAACGGCATCGGCTGGGCCTGGAGCTTTCTCGTCGGACCGGGTTTCGCGATCGGGACCGACACCACGGTGTCACCAGCAGGGGCCGAGCTCGGCTTGGTGCCTGCGCTGCCCATCCTCGGTGCGGTGCCCGAGGCGGTGCCGACCCCGCTGAGCTGGGTGGTTGTCGGCGTCCCGATGGTTGCCGGTCTGGTGCTGGCCGCGGTGGCCAGCCGTTGGTTGCGTGCCTACGACCTCGAGTTGGGCATGCTGCGTGGCGCTCTAGTGGGACTCGGGTGCGCGGGGATGACCGGGCTGGCGGGTGCCCTGGTCGCGGTGCTCGCCGGCGGCAGCGTCGGCACCGCGCGGCTCAGCGAGGTGGGAGCCGACCCGCTGGCGGTGCTGCTGGCCACCACATGCTGGGTGGGGGTTCCCGCGGCGCTCAGCCTCGGGTGGCGGTGTCGGGCGAGCGCAAGCTGACGTCGTCGTCGGCCGGGGGCGGGAGGCGCTGGACTAGTCGAACTGCCGCTGACCCAGGCGTGCAATCCTGCTTCAGCGGGGGTTGGCCACGTTAACGTGGCGCGCGTGGCGCGTGCCCGCACGCTCGCGGGGGGTTAGCCGAAGCGTTGCTGCAGGTCGTCCATGAGTTCGTCCTGGCAGCGGTCAAGCGCGACGCGGGTTTGGGCGCCGGATTGGCAACTCTGGTAGGTCGTCAGCTCAGTCCAGAGCACCACCATGCCGATGCTGAGGACCAAGCCGATGACGATCGCCGTGATCCCCCCTCCGAACTGCAATCCGCGCACCGCCGGGCTCAGCCCGAGTCGTCGGGCGCCGGTCGCGAAGCGGGCGATCTGGACGACGGCGACGATGCCCA
>Ga0079225_10001922_pt1 | contig 11847 bp, 9 predicted proteins | sample Poulit2012_FD_76344 | JGI IMG/M metagenome (GOLD analysis project Ga0079225, IMG submission 76344) | Agricultural soil microbial communities from Georgia to study Nitrogen management - Poultry litter 2012 | ecosystem: Environmental > Terrestrial > Soil > Agricultural land | place: USA: Georgia...
GCAGGCAAAAAGCGCCCGCCGCAAGGCGGATGAGCGAGCGTCTGCCGCTGAAAAGCGCGCCGATCAGGCAGAGCAAAAAATAGCGCAGCTTGAGCAGCAGCTGAGCGAACGTGGTACCAGCGCAGCGGAAATCCAAAAATTGGACCAACGCCTGGAATACTTCTTTGGTCAACATACCCTGCAACTTGAGCAAGCCGCCAACGCCTTGGGCCACCACGTGACCTCGACCGTAACCAGCACAGCCAAAGAGCTGGAAGCGGGCATTGCCCTGCAGCAACAATTTGGCCGCGACCTGCCAAGCCTGGAAGAGCAGGGCAACAAATTGCCTGCCACCGTTGCCTTACAGCTCTCGCGTCAACTTAAATCTACACCTTATGACGTTATTATCGAGTTTGGCAGCGGTGTAACCACCACATTTATGGCGCGCACCCTGCGCAACCAGCCCAGCAACAAAGAAGAAGCCGAAGGCACCGAGCTGGCCCGCTACGTTGACCCAAGCGAGGATGATCTACCCAAACGTATCATTTGCTTCGAGCATAACCGCGCTAAGTACAATGAGCTTACGCAAAAGTTAAAAGAAAGTGGGTTAGCGCCTGTTATCAAGCTGCAACACGCACCCTTGGTGGCATACCAACACCAAGGCCAGGAGCACCTCTACTACGACTGCGCCATCCGCTTGCAACAACTGGCTAAACTGTTTGAAGATCGGCAGGCCCGAATATTCGTATTGCTTAACCATGCTAATGGCAATAGTCGACCAGATTTGAAGGCTGCGCTACCCCAGTTGTTGCAGCATTTATCGGCCCACTCATTAGATGTGGTTGTTAGTAACGTCAGTTTGGAGCCGGAGCTTGCTACTCAATGGCATCAGTTGCTCGACAGTCGCGATTTGGACTATCGGCCTGTCAGAGAGTTCGGCACCCATGGCCTACTGGTTAAAATCAACCCCTAATGGGCTGGGGCCGGGAGAGAGACGTATGACCCTGGACAAACCTTTAAAGTTGGACTTCGGTGAGGCAGGAAATGCGTCACTGAACCCGAGCCTAGAAAATCAGGCGAATGCTGAGAGGCAGAGACTCGTTGATGATGTTGAGAAACTTAAACATAAGCTACAAGACAAAACTAAAACAATTGATGAGCTTGAGCGTGAAGTAAAAAAGTTCAGAAAGCGCGCGCAGGAGCGACAAGGTCAACTTAATGAAATTGCTGAATACAATCGAAAACTGATTAAAGAGAATAATGAGCTTAAAGCACAGCGATGCGCTCTCAAACAAGAGCTTTTGAATGCAGAAGCACAGATGACAGCGATCGAAGCCCTGCTGCTGGATAGCGGCGTGGCTGAGGATAAATAGATTTTATGGCCTTCTATGACAAGACAGGCAAAAAACGAGAGGCGAATGTATTGGCGTCTAACGCTGAAGCTCTTGTATTACCACCATCAGTTGCGACGCAGTGGCAGCTTGGTGATTGGCCTAGCCTGCGCGCACTTTCGCTGGAGTGGCTTGAGCAGCAGGAGGGAAGAGCTAACCTGGCGTCGGTTGTCGCTATAGCACATTACCAGAGCGGCGATTATAAAAGCGCGCAGAATCTTATAGATAGCGCCATAACATGGGGAGCTTCTCGTAATACCGTAGCCAGCCTTCTCGCAGCGGGCGCGCTAAATAGCCTTGGTCGGTCGCGCTTATTATTAAAGGATGCCGAACGAGCTCATGAGCTGCTCAGGAAGTCGTTGCGAATTGACGGCGCTGATGTGGATGAATATTTGCTCACGCCTGTAAAAGTAAAGCATCAATCATTCGATCTAAATATTTCGCCTCAACCTGTGGAATCTAATTGGGCCGAGTACGGTCAAAGAAGAGCAGGAATCAGCTGCATGCGTCCCGAAGCGGAAAGTTATAGCTCTCAGCTGCGCTCTTCAAGTCTTGTGACTCAGTTGAAGCAGATCCTATCCAACCTTATCGAAAGGTTGGCAGCAGAGGGTGGTGAGATTGAGGTAGACGGCATCAAGGCGCTCCATCAAGAAGATCCTTTTTTATCGGGAAAAATTGTTAATGCGTTAGCATATTGGGTAAGCGAACATCCCGTAAATAGCGAAATTACACTATCTCGATGCAAAACATTCAAAAAAATAATAAAGCAATGTCAAGAGCTTGATGTACAGAGCTGGGGTATTTATTTCTACCTCAAGGGATTGCAGATGCTCGATGCTAATGGACTCCTGTCACACTGTTTTAGTTTCACCGAATTGTCGGAGCTGAAGAACAGGCTAGATTGGCGAACCTTTGTGAGCGAAGACGATTACAGCCTAATTAGAAAGCCGAATAACTTTTATGGTATCGCTTATAGCATAGCGTTTCTCCGGTATCAGCTTGGCTGGGACGATATTGTTCATAGTGACCGGCTTATAGAGCGGGAGCTGGATCACTACGAGCAAGTTTCAGGGGGCGGTGGGTTTGCAGACGAGACCAACGGCAAAGGGCGCTACGATCGTTACAGCTTTTTGCTAATCGCGGAAGTATCCAACCGCTTTAGCGAAGCAGGTTATCCGCTCACTGAGAGCATGAAACGCTGGTTGCGGGCCTCGGCGGAGTACGTGCTGTTCAATGCCAACCTGCGGGGTGACGGATTCCAGTACGGGCGAAGTATCGGCGCATACGGAGATAGCGCCTTTCTGGAAATATTGACGAGTGCTGCAGCGAATGGTGTGCTGAACTCTTCTGAGTTTCTGCCGGCATATGGTTTTTGCCAAAAAATAACACAGAAATTCTTGAATTTTTGGTGGGTAGAAGAGAGACAAAGTGTCAACATTTGGTCTGAAGGGCGCGCGACGGATGCTTACAGAGGGAAGCATAGGATTTTGGGTGAGAATTTGTCCTTATTATATCAGCACATCTACTCTCAGAAAATTTGGGCTGAGATAGTTAAACCGCAGGATAAATCAAAAGCCGGAAAGGCACTCCAATTTTGGATTGACCAGTTATCTAAAGAAAAACTAACGCGCTTTTCCGCTAACGGCTGCGAATATGTATTATTCACGTTTCGAGACGGTAACAGAATAATTAATTTACCTCTGATTAATGGTGACTTGCATTATCGCCAGATGGCGTATCAGGCTATTCCGTTTATCACAGGTATTATCCAGCCTATACCGGACTTGGATGTCGCTATCCTGATGCCGATAGTTGTAACTGACGCCGGTGAGAGGTATATCGCGCACCCTTGCTTTACTGATGTAAGACTGTCGTGCGAAGCTGACATAACAGTAATCAGCTGGAGAGGCTCAGGAGCTACGAGTTTAATTGATACATATCCAGATGAAGAGGACCTATTTAACACCACTGTTTCGATAGAGTTTGGATCTGGTCGAGTTTTCAGGAAAGAAACAGTTGAGTTTAAAAGTTTGGATTGTGTCAGTACTGTCGAGTTTTTTGTGCCCATTCCCGACCTAGTGAAAGAGCTGACGAACAGCCGGCTATTACTTAAAGATCAATATGGATCGCCCTGCACTTTTAGTCTTGAGCTCATTGGTTGCTCGATAGGGCATTCAAGCTACGAGAGCGAGTTGGTAGATTCAGTTGAAGGAAGATATGGCGGGTTTTATAAGTTTTCAATAAACAAACCTGTAGCGAAAAAGTTACAGCTTAACTGGTGCCTAGAGTACTCCGGGTTAAGTTAGTTAAACTTTTATGGAACTAGCCTATACAAGAGCCCTTAGCCAAGTTATGGGCTGTCTCTTCCAGCTAGCGTGAAACAATTTTATTCAAGCTACATAGCCAGTATAAGGGTGGGCTTTTATATGGCTTTCAACACGTCAACAATAATAAAGTAGGGCGGGTATTGCTATTATGATGTTATTGGTAAATCAGACAGTGGATTCAATGCGAGGGATGGGCCATGAGTAGTTTCGCAAAAGCAAACGCGTTGTTCAGAAAGAACGAGCTAGAGAAAGCAGCCAAGATGTACAAGAAGGCGATTTCTGAGAACTCAGAAATATTTTTCTTTTACGAAAATCTGGGCCGTGTGTATGAGCGAATGGGAAATTCCAGAGAAGCTGACAAATGGTATGAAGAGTCCAAAAAGTTACATTCTTCGGCTGTAAGAGCGGGCTGCTCCAGCAAACCTCGACAAGCAAGAGTTAATCCGAGTCCTAGTAAAAGTGAAAGTAAAAGTAAAAAGAAGGATGAGATTCACCCAGTGGATCAGATTCGAGATGCCGTCCAGAAAATCGATGTCGAGCCTCTTAAGGCAGAATACTATAGGCGATCTCTGGATAAGATCGAGGATGACTTTGTTTTGGTAAGGGTCATAGGCAACGATTTATATCCCAGGCATAAAAAAGGTCAGACTCGAGAAAATATCCGTTTTATTTTGGAGAATGAGCCCAGCTACGACGGCTGCAAAAAACTATGGTTAGTGAATCGGATTTTCGATCCTAATGAACACACGCAAATTATCGCGATGCTCGAGCAGTTCGGCCAAGATTATGTTGATGTTCCTTTTGTTGAAAGCGAGTACCGGGCGTTAACGCTTGATACGGATGTGTTGCCGTCTCCAGGCTTTCTTTCTAGTCAGGAGTACCAGCTCTTAGGCCCCGAGCAGAAAGAGCGGATTATCACAGCGTTGTATAGGCTAAAGAATAACTACGTGATGAATAACAACGGTGCTAGGAATTTAGCTTTAAGGGAGGGGAAAAAGCGCGCTAAATGGGTGCTGCCATGGGACGGTAACTGTTACCTTACGCCCGACGCTTGGAATCAAATTAGGCAAGACGTGACGTCGTCACCATGGTATACGCACTTTGTAGTACCGATGGCGAGAATGCTATCTAATGATGATTTGATTAACAATGTAGCACCACCGGATCCTGTGGAAGAGCCCCAGCTAATTTTTAGGGGCGATACCGAATGTTACTTTAATGAAGACTATTGTTATGGTCGCCGCCCCAAGGTGGAGTTTTTTTGGGGAATCGGTATCCCGGGGAAATGGGATCGTTGGAAAGACGACCCCTGGGATATTCCTAGGAGGAGCAATCTGGTCGAGCAGCAGCAATTTGGTCTAGCCGGCTGGGTGGCTAGGCTCTATTCTGGTATGGGTAACCTAGAAAAGGATAGCGCGGAGAGCTTCCGGAATCGTGGATTAGCGCGACAAGAGGCTATCGTCTCCACGTTAAGACATATTGACAAAAAACTGAACCCTGGGGCAGCTAATAAAAGTAGCTTACAGATTTACAGCACAGAAAAAATCCGAGAGTTAGCGAAAAGCTATAAGGCTGGTAAAACGTCACGCTTAGCAGACAGCATTTTGCAGGATGCGGAAGAAGCGCTAACACGAGGGCCGTTTTCGGTCGTTGATAAGACCACCTTGCCTCCAAGTGGTGATCCGCATGATTACTGGCATCCCGCTCCGTACTGGTGGCCAAACCCCGATACGCCGGATGGGCTTCCCTATATCCGTAGGGACGGCGAACGCGTGCCGGGTACACGCTTATATGAACCTGATAGTGACAAGTATGACCGTAGCCGTATTCAGCGGGTTTTTGACGACTCTATCTCGTTAGCATTGGCTTGGAAAGTATCTGGAGAAGACAAATACATCGCGCATGCGGCAGATATCTTAAAAAGATTTTTTGTGGAGCCCGCTACGCGTATGAACCCGCACTTGAACTACGCTCAAGTACGGATGGGAATAAATAAAAATAACGGAGCTAGCACCGGTCTGATTGAGTTTAAAGATCTATACTACTACTTGGACGCGGTCCGCATCATAGAACAGTCGGGTGCGCTATCTGCTGAAGATATTGGTAGTTTCAGCTCCTGGTTGAGTGACTATAAAACGTGGCTAATGGAATCGGCTCAAGGGCTAAAGGAAAGCCGGGGGCTCAATAATCATGGAACCTATTACGATCTCCACTTGGCAGCAGTTGCAGCATATTTGGGAGACGAGAGCACCCTTTATGAGACATTTGCTCGAGCTCAGGGACGTATTGTCGAGCAAATAACACCGGACGGGAGGCAGCCTAATGAGTTGGGCAGAAAGACATCAGCGCATTACTGCTGTTATAACCTACAGGGCTTTCTCAATTTGGCTAAGTACGCCAAGAACTGGGGTGTCGATATATGGGGTTATCGCTCGAGAAGTGGCTCTAGCTTAAAAGGTGCAGTTAATTGGTTGGTCGGGTACTGGGGAAAGGAGTGGCCGTTCGAGCAGATTGACCCGTTTGACAAGGAAAGGATTCTCGCACTGCAGTTCACGGCATTGAGAATGGATATGAGTGCGGACTCTGCCCGGAGAGAAATGGGTAATCTTGATGTAAAACCAAGATTCTTCCCTCATGACGGAATACAACCCTACTGGGAGTTGTTGTGACGGTACTTGATTCGTAATAGGTGTATCTTGATATATGACAAACGTTTCTTTAATCAAGAGCAAGCCTTGATAAACCGTGAGAGAGATTTGTACGTAACGACAACATCGCGGTTGTCGGTAGCATCGAGAGCCTTTCGAGCAAGAACTGCGGAATGGTTGCGCTCGCACTTTGATCCTGAATTTCGAGTGTTATTTGGTTAATTTTATGATTCATCCTTTGTTTCGAAATTTTTTTTGTTTAAGTAGTCGGGATCCGAAGCCTGAAAGCTTTTTTGTTGGGCACGCCTTCACGAAATACTCGTTCATAGAAGGCATTGAGGGGTTAAGGGAGTATCAGAAAACTCACGGTACACTTTCTCAGCATGTGACAGGCGGACGTTTTTCTCTTGTTGAGGTGGAGGGAGATAGCGTCACAATACAGGTTGACCCGTCTGGGCAAGACTTACTGTTTCTGTACATGTCGGGTTCGGACTGGATAGTTGGAAACTCACTACTTCTAGTAGCGCGTAAACTAAAAGAAATAGGAGTGCCAAGGAATCTCTGTCAGGAAGCAGTCTCAATTTTCCGGACTGGAAGGCAGAGCCTGAATGGCGGGCAGTTAGTTTCCAAAAAGACCCCTATCACCGGCGTGGTTTCTGTCCCTGCAAAAGCTATTCTTTCAATCGATTACTCTGACCGACTTTTGCCCGTGTTATCAACGCGGGAATACCCCACTAGGCCGAGCTTCGATCGTTATGGTGACGCCCTCCGGGAGTTTATTTCCGAGTCGCTTGCTCGGTTGGAAGCTATTATGCGCACGCCAGGTAAGGGGGCAGATTTGGCGTTGTCGGGTGGCGTGGACTCAAGAGCATGCTTGGCGCTTTTAGCGTCGGGAGTAATCGATAAAAATAGGATAAGGGCTTTCTCCAATCATTCACGAAAGTTTGAGGCAGGTCTGGCTAATCGGTTGGCAGATTATGTTGGAGTAGAGTTTGGACGAACACCTAGGCGAGAGGATAGATCATATATAAGTGATCCTTATGCAGCGTTGGATCTAGGCCTGATAGGGTGCGCTGGCACCTATGCGCTACTGGCGCCAGTGTGGGCGGTAAGTGAAGGGCAGAATGTGCGCTTGCATGGGGGAAGCGTCATAGGTAGTGGATATATGCGTAGCTCGCTCATTAATAAGAGCAGCAAATTGATTAAAGTTTATGGCGAAGATGGACGGAATGTTGCCGCTGAGATCAAGAGCGGGCTGCTAGATGCGAGCATCACCGCTGACGACCCAAAAGCTTTATTTCATCACTATTATAATTATAGAGCAAGATTTCATTACGGGCGTGCTGCATATACGCGTTTCAGGATGAACTACTATATGCCACTTTTTGATGATGGCTTGTTGGGTGTTTGTGAATGTAGTGATAAGGATTATATTCAGGGGAACGGGGTTACTAGGGATATAATATCATCAGTTAATGCTAGTCTTCTGGAGTTTCCGTTTGACGCCCCAGATAAAATTCAGGCACCTGCGAGAAGTGTTGATCCATTTGTCGCGTCAGGTTCGAAGATGTTAGAAGTATATTCAGCTAGTTCTCAGGCTGGTTCGGTATCTAGCTCCTTGTTAGCTACGTCAAAAGATGGAGAAGCCGATGGTAAGAAGCTTGTAGCAGAAGAGCTAATCGATACCATCAATAGGAACGTACAGTTTTATCGGGAAGCGGGTTTTGATGCATCGTATATCGAGGACGCTAAAAATGAGGTTCTCGGTGGTGGTACCTATGTGAAAAGTGGTGTTCTGGTTGGGCTGTCCGCACTATTTGAGTGATAGAAAGCGATGATGATTTCTGGTGTATGACCTGAAAAATGAAACGGTGTATCCTGTTGATTGATCTTGGCGGATCAACAACCAACAGAGGAGATACACCGCATGACCGATGGTAATGTTCTTGACCTGAAACGCTAGCCTAGGACCCACTGAATGAACTGCTCAAGAAAGGGGCTCAGCAGTTGCTGGGCAAGGCCATTGAGGCGGAACTGGCCGAGCTTTTGGATCAGTATTCAGACCTGCGGGTGGACGGCAAGCAAGCGGTGGTACGCAACGGCTATTTGCCAGAGCGCACTGTGCAGACGGGCCTTGGAGGCGTGCCGGTCAAGGTGCCCAAGGTGCGGGACCGCTCCGGAAGCGGTATCAAGTTTAACAGTAGCCTGGTGCCGCCTTACTTAAAACGCACCAAGGCCATGGAGGAGTTCATTCCCTGGTTGTACTTGAAGGGCATCTCCACCGGCGAGATGCAGCCAACGCTGGAAGCGCTGCTGGGCGAAGGAGCAGCGGGCCTGTCAGCGAACACCGTTAGCCGCCTCAAACAGGGCTGGGAGCAGGACTACGACCAGTGGCGCCAGCGCGATCTGAGCAAGCGTCGGTACGTGTATATCTGGGCCGATGGCATCTACAGCCAAGTGCGCATGGATGACAGGCTGTGTTTGCTAGTGCTGATCGGCTCTGACGACACGGGCCGCAAAGAGGTTTTGGCCGTGGTGGATGGATACCGGGAGTCGGAAGCGAGCTGGCTTGAGGTGATGGAACAGCTGGCTTCTCAGGGCCTGTCTATACCGCCGGAGGTGGTCATTGGTGGCGGCGCAGTGGGGCCCTGGGAAGCGGTCTCCAAGCGATGGCCGAATGCGGCTGCAAACACTATTCGCCGATGTCATTCAGGGCGTTAAATTCAAGGACAGAGAGCCTGTAGAGCCAGATCAAGAACAGGGTCTCGCTGAGCGGGCTGTACACTAGATTTGACTATAGCTCAAACATTAGCTTGGAAAAAGTGTGTCAATGAAATGGTCCATCAAGTGTTTGCTTGTCGGTATTCGAGGGGCGATGGCCGATATGCTGGGGCAAATACTCGCTCTCGTCATGTTTATCGCTGCGGGACTGGCATGGCTCTATTTTTCGACGATATACGCGGTAATTCCGGTAATCGTTATTGGGGTTGTGGTAGGCGGTCTCCTTTATGGGTGGGTTGAAGGAACAAGTAAGGCAGACGTCAAAAGCCACCGAGACAACGCTCAGTAGCACGACTATAGGACCAAAAATGGAATACCAACCCTAGCCATCTCCGACGTAAACTTCATAGCTGAATCGCCCCGGCTTTATCGCAAGGTATAATTCTTGAGCGAAGAATTTTATCCCATGAACAAGGGGGCAAAAAATCTCCCGAGGTACGCGAACGTGAAGTGACCCCTACCACGATGCCATTGTTCGATCCTCACGAAAGGGAATTTGCCGCATATTAAGGATGCATGGAAAAAGTTGAAGGATAAAGCCGAAGTCGGAGCAAACTATTACGCATCGGCAAATGATTTGAGAACGTTAAGCAAACTTGTTGGTGATCCTGCTGGGTTTACTACCAAGGCTTATAGCAAGACATACGGCGGGAAATTGCACCTTATCTTGAAGGGTCACCCCGGGTTGCGGCGTGTTCTGACGGGAACCAAGTACGGCATACAAAAATCCCAAAGTCATCACTATGAGGCTGGGAAAGGCGGGAGCAATTCACGCCGCCAAATGGGGAGGAGTTCTTTCCGTAGTTCTGCTATAGGGTTATCGAGTTGCTGTTAATTTCGCTAAACACCAGATTAATCAATTTTTAACAAATAAGCCGAGGGCTTATTAACTGGCTCAGTATGGCAGTTCTACCGTTTTAGCCAGGTTTGGTGGTTTATTTCGATAAAGGGTCGCTCTATATGCTGGGAGCGGGTATCGGGTTGGCCTCTCTGACTTTCGCGATCGTATATGAAGGCATACTAAGACGCAGCTTAACAAGTAAAATCGAAACCGCGATTAATAGAAGCGCGTTGTTTGGGCTCGCATTGATGCTCATACTGCCTCATATATTGCATTATCTAGCTAGCACATATATGACGGACGAGGATTACGTTGTGTGCAATGAGGCGTCACATCAATGGTTATTGTATAAAAAGCTGGCGTATACCGCCGATCAGGTTGCGTGCGACGCTTTAGTGCTAGATCAAAAGGCAACGAAAAAAACAAGAGGGCGATGAACGCCTTCGTTTTCATGGTTCACCTCATTCGAGATGGATTATACTTGCTTAACGACGTGTCCAGTATTGGTGGTGGGTACCAAAATGTGGCGCTCCATCAAGAACACCCTGATTACGTTGAAATAATGCAAATCGAGAAGGAGCTGGGGAGTATTGCTACGAGCCCCGCGTCCGTAAAGTGCAAGAAGAAATATCCAACTAATACAGGAGAGCAAGGTGTCATCTAAAACAGTATACGTGGGTATGAGCGCTGACCTGGTCCATCCGGGTCACCTGAATATTTTGAAAGTCGCTGCCGAGCATGGTCAGGTCGTCGTCGGGCTACTGACCGACAAGGCGATAGCCAGCTACAAACGAATTCCTTACATGGAGTTTGAGCAGCGTAAACAGGTGGTGGAAAGCATTAAAGGTGTTTCACGGGTGGTAGCCCAGGAGACGCTCGATTATGTTCCCAACCTTGAGCGCTTTAAGCCCGACTATGTGGTGCATGGTGATGACTGGAAAGAAGGTGTGCAGCGCGAGACTCGCCAGCGGGTGATCGATGCTTTGGCACAGTGGGGCGGTGAGCTGATCGAGGTGCCCTACACCCAGGGTATTTCATCCACTCAGCTGAACAAGGCATTGCGTGAGATTGGCACCACTCCAGAGCTGCGGATGAAGTCTCTGCGGCGCATGTTGCAGGTCAGGCCCCTGGTTCGGTTCTTGGATATCCATAATGCACTGAGCGGTTTGATCGTCGAACATGCTCATGTTGACGGCCCCGAAGGCCGCCGCGAGTTTGACGGTATGTGGGGGAGCTCGCTCACCGACTCTACTGCAAAGGGTAAGCCGGATATTGAAGCGGTTGATGTGTCCTCTCGCATGGGCACCTTGAACGAGGTGCTGGAGGTTACGACTAAGCCCATTATCTACGATGCGGATACTGGCGGACAAACAGAGCACTTTCAGTTTACCGTTAAAACGCTTGAGCGGCTTGGCGTGTCGGCGGCGATCATCGAAGATAAAACTGGCCTTAAAAAGAACTCTCTTTTTGGTACCGATGTTCCCCAAACTCAAGATTCTATCGAGAATTTTTGCCATAAAATCCGCGAAGGTAAGAAAGCGCAAGCCACCGATGATTTTATGATTATTGCGCGTATCGAAAGCCTGATTTTGGGCCAGGGCATGGACGATGCTTTTACCCGTGCGAAGGCGTACCTTGAAGCCGGTGCCGACGGCATTATGATCCACAGCCGGGAAAAAACACCCGACGAGATATTCGAGTTTTGTGACAGATACAAAGATTTGGAGAATCGCAAGCCCTTAGTGGTTGTACCCTCCAGTTACAACCAGGTTACCGAGAAGGAGCTGATCGAGCGTGGGGTGAACGTTGTTATCTACGCTAACCACCTGTTGCGCAGTGCGTACCCGGCGATGATGAAGACGGCAGAGTCTATCCTAACC
>Ga0079225_10001923_pt1 | contig 11846 bp, 12 predicted proteins | sample Poulit2012_FD_76344 | JGI IMG/M metagenome (GOLD analysis project Ga0079225, IMG submission 76344) | Agricultural soil microbial communities from Georgia to study Nitrogen management - Poultry litter 2012 | ecosystem: Environmental > Terrestrial > Soil > Agricultural land | place: USA: Georgia...
GAGATTATTGTACTGGATCAATTCTCTAGAAATTTACACCGTGGGACGCACTTAAGTTTTGCGCAAGATTCGATGGCCTTAGTCCTCTCTCAAAATTTAATGAAACAGTATCCGGAGTATAAAGAACGGCCGGAAGAGGAAATCAGTTTTATCTATCTTCCATGGATGCACTCTGAGTCCAAAGAAATTCAAAAGATCACTGAACAGCTCTACCTTGAGTTAGGCGATGAAGAATCGATTGAAATCATGTATCAACATAAGGAAATTATTGACCGCTTTGGCCGCTATCCTTATCGTAATGAAGCGATGGGCCGGACATCAACTGAAGAAGAATTGGCATTTATTGCAGACAATGAACTAGGCTTTACAAAGCTGTAGAAACTTTTAACAAAGTTGAGGAAAGGTTCTATTATTTTCCTTATAATTTATCTATCATTTCGTAGATATTTATAGTAGAATGTTAATTGTGAATTAATGAATATAGTCCAAAAAAACCTCTTCGAATGAATGGATTATACGAGTTCGAGAACGAAAGGTGAGATGAGATGGGCCAAAAACTGATAGTAGGGCGCTATATTCCTTACGATTCATTTGTCCACCGGTTAGATTCACGAGCCAAGTTATTAGCAACCATTCTCTATTTGATTATTTTATTTTTTGCGAATAATTGGGCTTCTTTTTTAGTTTTAACAGTCTTTGTTGCGATAGGTATCTACTTATCCAACATCCCCATAGGTTATTTTCTCCGTGGCGTACGCCCGATGATCTGGTTGCTGATTTTCACCGCGCTGTTACAAGCATTATTTACACCAGGGTCAACCATGTTTTTCCAGTTTGGCATTATTTCAATTTCCCTAGAAGGCATTATTAATGGCATTTTTATTTTCATGCGATTTGTATTGATTATTTTTATGTCGACGATCTTGACCCTTTCGACGGAAGCTTTGGATTTAACGGATGCTATTGAATGGTTTTTAAAACCTTTAAGGATTTTCAATTTCCCCGTCCATGAAATGACTCTGATGCTGGCACTGTCTTTACGTTTTGTGCCAACAATGGTCGATGAAGCAGAAGTGATTATGAATGCGCAAAGAGCCAGAGGGGTTTCTTTTAATGAAGGAACGCTAATGCAAAGACTTAGAAATTTAGTTCCTTTATTGATTCCATTATTTATAAGTACGTACGATCGAGCCCCGCAATTGGCGACTGCAATGGAAGCGAGAGGGTATCGTGGAGGAGAAGACCGCACAAAATATCGCGAGTTATCCTGGGGGATTTGGGACACGGTTGTTATGATGAGCTTTGTGGTGTTGTTTAGTGTAGTATTTGCTGTAAGGTTGTAAACAATCAAACTCTTTCAAAATAAAGAGTGATGAAGAATTAAATCAATTTATTTCAAGAGTTAGTTTTTGGTACTATGGATGAAATACAAGACTCTATACAAGTTATAGTCGAAAGAAAGCAAGGGAGATATTATTGGAAACATTTTCGCACAATTTGCATGATTTATTATTTCTAATAGCTACGATTTCTATTACTATTATCGAATTTGTGGGTTTATTTATTATCATATATGGCATTATTAACGAACTATATAATATTGTATTTAAATTTAAGTTTAATTTTTTAAAAGCCCATGATGATACGAAACTCAATTCAACGCTATCGACAGCGCTTGAAGTTTTGCTGGCTGCTGAGATTTTAAAAACCATAACCGTGACGGATTATCGTAACTTAGTCATAATTGCGGTATTGATTGTATTACGAATTGCCATGACATTACTGCTGGTTTGGGAAACCGATCATAAAGAAGAACATGGTCTACATGCAGAAGAGAGACATAAAAAACAAAGTGAATAAAAATGATTTGGGTCGTTTCTCACAGCTGTAAAAAAGAAGCTAAAATGAAGAGGTGGTAGTAACTAACTCACTTAAAAATATATATGAAAGTAAAAGATAAAAACCAAAAAATCCATAAAGAAAAAAACATGTTCACTTTTTATCAAAGTGCATTGTAAAGAGTGGTTATAGTGTGCTACAATGTTTTTTGCTGTAGTTGAATACTGAGCGAAGAAAAAAGAATATAAACAAAAAAGGAGACGAAAATGAGTAATAAAAAATTTTGGACAGATTGGTTATTCCCAATCATATCATTAGTATTATTTGCAATTTTATTATCAACGATGTTAATGCAAATGCCAACAATTGCCGTTGGAAGCTTGCTTTCCTATTCCACAGGACTACTTGCCTATTCAATGATGTTGACTGTAACATTTATTGGATCACGGCCACGTTTCATTGAAAAGCATTTTGGAATGCCTTCTATGTTTGAAGTGCACGGGATTATGTCGATTGTTCTTTCAATCATGATCTTAATCCACGTCATCATCCAATGGAACGGACTGCAAGGCATTTCAGAAATGTCCGTTGTATCCCAAACGGGTTGGGTAGCGGTCGTTGCATTATTGGTCGTTATGTTTTCTGGAATCTTTTCACTATCTGGTATTTTTGTACAACATAATCGTAAAATGTTGCAATTTAAAGAACGTAGAAACAGAGAATTAAATTTATGGTTACACCGTTTAGCAATTGTTTCAGTTATTTTTGTTTATTTACATTTATGGAACTTGCCGTTTTTAAGAAATAACATGCCTTTTATTGTTATTCTTTCAGCAGCAACGATTTATGTTTTAGGTTACTATGCGATTTGGAAAATTAAAGTCGCTGCATTACCTAAATATCAAGTTACATCAATTGAACGAGGAACACCTACGATTTGGGTGATTGAATTTGAACCTGTAGATGGTCAAATTCCTGACTACAACCCTGGAGAGTATTTCTGGATTTACTTTAATGAAGGAGATATTTCAAGAGAAGGGCATCCATTCTCTACTTCCAGTGCAATCACTAACCGATTTGATAACTCAATTCAATTCATGATCAAAGACGCAGGGGACTGGACAGAATCATTGAAGAACATTGAAGTCGGACATAAAGCTCGATTAGAAGGTCCACACGGCGACATGTTCCCAGAGCATATTCAAGAATTAGATGAAAGTGTACCTTTTGTTCTGTTAGCGGGTGGAATTGGATTAACGCCGATGTTAAGTATTGCCCGTTACGCAAGAGAAATTGGTTCCAAGCGTGAGATTCACTTAGTTTGGGGACTTTCTTATGAAGAAGATTTATTTATGCTTGATGAATTGAAAGCAATGGAAAAAGAAAACCCGAACTTCCACGTACACATTATCTTCTCGAATGAGGAAGTGGAAGGTTATCCATTTGGCTTTATTACGAATGAATACTTAGAAGAAGTTGGTGCGGCGCCTTATATTGATGGACACTTCTTTGTCTGTGGTCCAGCTCCTATGATTAATGCTGCAAAACGTCTATTAGACCATGCAAATGTTCCGTATGACAATAGACATATTGATGACTTTGGATTCTAATTCAATGATTTGAAAGAAAGGATGTAAAGAATGGGAGAAAAAACGAGTTTAACACTAAAAATTATAGCCGCTTCATTATTTACCATGTTAGCCGTCGTGTTTATTTTTACAGACACGTATTCTTTAGGCGAAGCAGATTCTGGCGCATCGGAAGATGTCGCAGGAGATGCTTTAGTTGGAACGGCAGAAGGACACAACGGTCCAGTAACAGTAGCAGTGACAATGGATGGTGACACCATTACGGATGTAACTGTAACGGAACATTCAGAATCAGAAGGTATTGCGGACCCAGCGATTGAAGAAGTACCAGCTGCAATCGTTGAAAGCAACTCAACCGATGTAGACACTGTGTCTGGTGCAACAGTCACATCAAACGCAATCATGAGTGCAGTTGAAGATGCAATTGCTGGCGGAAGCGCTAGTGGAGATTCGGCTGCTTCTGGAGATGCCGTAGCACAAACCGTTGAAGGGCACAATGGCCCAATTACTGTTGAAGTCACAATGGATGGCGACACCATCACGGATGTAACCGTAACGGAACATTCAGAAACTGAAGGTTTAGCAGATCCAGCCATTGAAGAAGTACCAGCTGCAATCGTTGAAAGCAACTCAACCGATGTGGATACCGTTTCTGGAGCAACCGTTACTTCAGAAGCGATTATCGAAGCAGTAAACCAGGTATTAGGTGATTCTGATTCGGGCGCATCAGCAGAGGAACCGGTTGAATTGACAGACGGCACTTATGAAGGAACTGCTGAAGGGCACAATGCGCCATTGACTCTAGAAGTCACTGTTGAGAACGGTGAAATTGCCAATGTAGTAATCACTGAACATGAAGAATCAGAAGGAATCTCTGATCCAGCTTTTGAAGAAGTTCCAGCAGCGATTATGGAAACTAACTCAACAGATGTGGATACCGTATCAGGTGCTACAGTGTCTTCCAATGCAATTATTAGCGCAGTAGAAGAGGCACTGCAGGGTGCTCAATAATTAGAGGTAACGATAAAGAAAAGTTCCATATATTGCTTGAAGCTTTAGTGAAGGGTGTTAATTGATGAAGAATTTACTCAAAATGATAAAACCTGGTGATGTGATTATTGTCGCCTTGTTGGTCATCTTATCCTTTGTACCATTAGCCTTTTTCACATATCAAAATGCTTCAGCTGATGGAGATAACTTGCACGTCGTTGTTTCGTCAGATGGTGAAGTTGTTCATGAAATGGAATTAAAAAATGATCACACAAGAGAAGTTTATGAGTTCGTGGATGACCATGGCCATGAAAATACTGTTGTTCGCGAAGGACAGACAGTATATATGGCCGATGCTAACTGTACGGACTTACTCTGTGTCCAACAAGGTGAAATCACAGAAGTTGGAGAAACGATTGTTTGTTTGCCGAACAGAGTATTGGTCGAGATCGTTTCAGGAGATACTGAACCAGTAAATGACGATGGCGTTGATGTCATCTCATAAGCAGAAAAGATGTCTACTTTTACATTTTGGTATTGACTTACACAATCAAGCACATATAAATAAAAAATCGCGTACAAGATGTGTACGCGATTTTTTTGTATGAAAAAACATTCATTTGTTCAGCTAATCACTAGTGTATAAATGAAGAATAATAGCTTCATACCAATATTCATACGAATTCATTTCGATTTCGAGCTAACTGGATAACGTTTTCTCGAAAAAGTTTAAGAAAAAATGAGCAAATCTATTGCTTTATAAAATAGACCATGATATTATATTATTTGTAGATGCGAATGTGAAGTTGTGAACTTAGCAACACAATTTGATTTATAAATACATTCGTTAAACTAACACAAAAGGATGAGGAAAAGTTATGAAAAAGTTTTTATCCGTTTTATTTTTATCATCAGCACTCGTATTGACTGGTTGTGGAGATACAGCAGAAACGCCGGAAGAAACGACAGAAGATACGACAACAGAAGAGACAGCTTCAGGAGAATTACAAGACGGTACATACCGTATTGAGGAATTAAATTACGGCGAAACTGGCTGGAGAGAAGCCTTAGAAATGACAGTTGAAGGCGGAGAAATTACCGACGCGAACTTCGAAAGTGTAAATGAAGAGGGCGTAAACAAAATTGAAGATGACGAATACCAAGAAGCTATGGCAAATGTTACAGAAATAGGTCCACAAGATTTTATTCCTGAATTAGAAGACCAAGTAGCGAACATGTCAGATCCTTCAGATGTGGAAGTCGTTTCAGGTGCTACAAGCACTTCAGAAAAAGTTCAAGAATGGGCACAAGAATTATATGCAGCTGCTCAAGAAGGAAATACTGAAACAATCGAAGTCGACAACCAAGTTGAAGATGCAGAGTAATCAAAGTTAAAAAGAATGTAAATATTAGAATGGGTAGGATAATTTTATCCTGCCCGTTTTTTTACGTAGAAAACTTTTATCCGAAGTTTGACAAGACTTCATTTTTTTCTTATATTGATGTAAATTTTTAGAGTAGGAGTATATGATGAAATTATTTAATAAAAAATCACTGTTTACATTATTTTTTAGTGTTATAGCTATTGTTTTAGCCGCTTGCGGTTCAAACAATGCAGAAGAATCTACCTTAATGGAAGAACCGTTAACTAGTAGAGAGTTCTTAATGGGGACCTATGTTGTCTTGCAAGTTTACGATGAAGGAAAAGAAGAAGCTTTAGAGGATGCAGTTGCTCGCATTGAAGAGTTAGACGAACAGCTTTCATCCAATGACGCAGGATCTGAAATCGATGCTATCAATCAAGCGGCTGGAGAACATTCGGTAGAGGTTTCAGAAGATGTTTTTCCATTAATAGAGATTGCGCATGAATATAGTGCGATTCCAAATAGTGGTTTTGATTACACGATTGGGCCGATCACTAATTTATGGCGGATTGGGTTTGATGATGCACGAGTTCCAGAACCTGAAGAGATAGAAGCGGTATTGCCATTGGTCGATCACAGTAAAGTGGAATTAAATGTTGAAGACCAGACCGTTTATTTAACGGAAGAAGGGATGCGTCTTGATTTAGGCGCGATTGCTAAAGGATATATTGCGGATGAAGTCGTAAATGTATTAGAAGAACACGGTGTAACAACAGCGATTATTGATTTAGGCGGTAATGTTGTAGTGATGGGCAATTCACCAACTCGTGAGACTGGTGGGTTTAATGTTGGCGTACAAAATCCTGATTCTTCTCGTGGGGAGATCGTTGGCTCCATCAATTTAAAAGACAAAACGATTGTTACTTCAGGAATCTATGAAAGATATATTGAAAAAGATGGTGAGGTTTACCATCACTTATTGAATCCTGATACGGGTTATCCTTTTGACAATGAATTAGCTGGTGTGACGATAATTACTAATAAGTCTGTGGATGGCGATGCGTTATCCACTTTGGTCTATGGGTTTGGGTTAGTAGAAGGTTTGGAATATGTGAACCAGTTAGAAGATACCGAAGGGGTATTTATTACTAAGAATAATGAGATTTATACTTCAGACGGAATCACTGATGATTTCAATTTAACCGACAACAATTTTACCTGGGTCAATCAGTAAAGATTTCCCAAAGAGTAGGAAAGAGCCTAGAATTCTAGGCTCTTTTTTACTGCTTTAAATTATTTTCTTTCGATTTCATTCGATTCTTGTATTTTCTGTGCGTTAAGGTGCTTTCATGGTAAAATAGGCGCACACTGTAAACGGGAAGGATTAAATAACATGTTTCATTTGATAAACGGAAAGATAAGGAGATTGTGGAAATGGATGAAGAAAAGACAAATAAGACATACACTCGAGTATGGGGAGACATTGTCTCTTTGAAGGAGTTGGTTTTGGCCTCTATCATCGGAATTGTCGTGACGATGGGGATGTTTCTTCTAGGTCAATATATCTTTCATACGTTGATTGATGGACTTGACGAAGGATTAGCGAATGGTTATGCACTGCTCGTAGGAGTCAGTGGCGTTTTCATTTCTGGCTTCATCTCTGCAAGGTTATTTAAACCAAAACGAAAAATTGAAGAAAAACTGGAAACACATGATATTGAAGTGATTTTAAAAGAAGCAGGTATCACACCTGAAGAGGAAGCTGAAGCTTTGAGTGAAGCTTCCCCAGAGATCATCCAAGAGATGGAAGAGTTGGAATTATATAGTTTGCTCGCCATGATTCCAAAAGGTTCGAAGAATTACAAACCGGAATACCAAGAAAAAGCGAAAGGAGAGAGTTAAAATGTACATTATGGTTCTATTACAGGCAGTAATCGCAGCGACTTTAGGTGGGTTGATTTATACCATAATTGGTATCATCCCCGGCACAGATGAAACGGCCACGATGGCCCCAATCACTTTAGTCTTGGTATTGACGGGGGTTAATCCGGTGGTCATCTATTCTTTTGTGATTGCTCAGATTGTAGCTATGCAATTATCTCATACTATACCGACAGCGATGGCTGCACTGCCTGGAAGTACCATGTCGGTGCCGATGGTCAGGTATGCGCAGCTTGCCAAACGTTTAGGGATTCTACATATTGCCATGAGAAAGTTGGCTGCGGGGTCATTGGTTGGAACGTTGATCTCCGTACCTGCAGCCTTAATTTTTGCTTACTTGTTAGCGCCTGTAGGTTCGTATATTGAACCTTATACAGGAATGATCTTTACTTTAGGCGCAATTTTAATCGCTTATATGTCCTCAGCAAAATGGGCAGCTGTGGTCGCATTAATCCCTTTATCTTTCTTGATTCAAGGGATGCAGCGGATAGCTGTTGAAGCGGTCGGCCATACATTATTTATCTCCATTTTTATGGGAATTACCGTTGGACCAATGATTTCTGAATTGTTTAATGTCATGGTGCCAAAATTAAGAAAACAACAGCAGCAAGACCATATGAATGAAATTTGGCTGGCTCCAGATACCAATGAAAAAATGCCGCTCTTCCCAAATCCCTTTAAATTATTGACAAAAGAACAACGGAAGACATCCACTGTCACCTCGTTCATTGGTTCAGCAATCTTTATGCTGTCACCAGTTGGTGCAACCGTTCTTTTGGGCGAAATTGTAGCTGGGAGAAACAAAAGCCTCTATGAAAAAATTACAACGACCTTATCGGCACAGGATGCAGTATCCACTTCTACATACATCGGTGGATTGCTTATTCCATTGATTGCCTTTGGACTTCCTTTAAGTCCTGTCGCTTTAGGACCTACAGCTCCTTTGTTTAACGCACCACCTGTGTTTACTGTCGATCCGGTACATAATTTGAGCAGTTATCTAAATCTCGGCCATTATATTGTATTTGGCATTATCGGTATTCTCGGCGGCGCAGCAGTTGCCTATCCAATTGCGGTTAAACAAGGAAGAAAATGGACGACTTTGATGTTTAAATACATCAGCCACGAAGCTCTGATTGGTTCTTTCTTAGGTTTGATTGTCATGTTGTCGTACTATGAAGCCGGTCTAATGGGCATCATTGCTTCTTTAGTCATTGGTTTATTTGGCGGTATCTTGCACAATTTATTTGGGATTCATACAGGTGTCCAATTCATGGCTTATTACGCATCGGGATGGATTGTAACGACATTATTATCCTTTGTTTAAAGCATATAAAAAAACGTAGAAGTCATTTTCTACGTTTTTTTGTTCCTGATTTATTCTATTCGTTCTCCAAAGAGGCTTCATACCATCTACGGGACAACTCATTATTTTGTGCTTCTTCACTTTGCATCTTTCTAATGGTTGCAATGTTCTTCATCATAAAGTTACCAACAATCCCCACAATAATTCCCGCAATGATACCTGCAAAAGATAATACTGGAAGATACAACATTACGGTAAAGGATTGAGCAATAATGCTAGCAACCGCCAATTGCCCGACGTTAAACAGAATTCCGCCCGTTGCACTAATCCCTATAAAGCTCACTCGCTTCGGTCCTAACATGCGAACCAATACCATGCCTAAAAAGCTCAAATAAGAACCGGCAAAGCTGTACATAAAGGTAGATAAAGTTCCACCAAGTAAAGATGTGAGTAATAATCGCATCGTCACCACTTTAAAACTATCATTAAAAGACAATGAAAAAATCGCAACTAAAGTGACCATATTGGCTAAACCAATTTTTGCTCCAGGAGCGAAAGCCAATAAGTTCGGGAGCATCCCTTCAACTAATGAAATGACCGTCGCTTGAGCGGCCAACAATGAAATGTAAACTGCTTTTTGTGTTCTACTCATAACGCCTACCTATCTTTCAGTCTTGTCGTCCTATTGTAACATAAGTCAAATAGAGCCGGTAGGTTAAAGCAACAGAGTTTTTATTTCTTTTACTTAAAGTGATTTTGAAAAAATGCTGTACAGGAAAAAAGACTGTCACTTTAACTTGCAATTAAATCTCTTTATTGTCTCATCAACATTATTTGACAAAGAACTACTTTTTCTTTATGAGAATCCTATAAGTATCTCAAATACATAAATAGTTCAGGGTTTTTCTATCAATAGTAGTCAACGTTGATTTACTACGATTAGTTTCAGACCTTTTATCACATATTGGGTGATGAAAATAGAACACTATTCTGATATGGTTAATTCACAACAACCAACCAAAAGAAAGAGGCTCAATGATTAATTTACAAAAAATGTAGCGGAATTTAATAGTAATTTAATTGTTTCTCATGACGGTGATCAATTATCGAGTTATTCTGGCGTAATGCTGTTTAATGAACTTGGATATGAAGACATCGGCCAAAAAATTGTTGACTCGATTGAAAGAGTCATTGTCAACAAAGAGCACTTGCCAACAGATATGGGTGGCAACGCAAGTACGAGTGAAGTTGGAGCCGCCGTATTGAAAGAATTTTCTGCACTATATGAATAAGAATTATTAAATGAAGTCATTTAATGATAAGAAAGGGAGTTATACAACATGGTAGATGTAAGACAAAAAGCTTTAGAAGTTAGTGAAGAGAAAAAAGGGAAAATTGAAGTTCAATCAACCGTGCCTATTGAGACGATGGAAGAATTGGCCATTGCTTATACACCAGGGGTTGGAACAGTTAGTTCAAAAATTGCTGAAAACAAAGAAGATGTTTACAGATACACGACTAAAGGAAACATGGTAGCAGTCGTTACGGATGGATCAGCCGTTTTAGGATTAGGAGATATTGGACCTGAAGCTGCACTCCCAGTTATGGAAGGGAAAGCGGCATTATTCAAGCGCTTTGGTGGCGTTGATGCAGTGCCAATCGCTTTGGATACAAATGATGTAGAAGAGATTATTTCTCACGTAAAAGCTATTGCTCCTGGATTCGGCGGGATTAACTTAGAAGATATCGGCGCTCCTCGTTGCTTTGAAATTGAAGACCGCTTAAAAGAAGAATTAGACATTCCTGTATTCCACGATGACCAGCATGGAACAGCGATTGTTGTATTAGCGGCTTTATATAACGCACTTAAATTAGCCGATAAGAAAATTGAAGATGTGAAAGTTGTCATTAACGGTGTGGGTGCAGCTGGAATCGCCATTACGAAGAAAATGTTAGCCGCTGGTGTGGAGAATATTGTTTTAGTCGATAAAGAAGGAATCCTTTCTGAAGACGACGAATCATTAGCGCCTCACCACCAAGAAATCGCTAAAGTCACAAACCGCGAGAACTTAAAAGGTGACTTAGAAAAAGCACTTGAAGGTGCGGATGTCTTCGTCGGCGTTTCTGCTCCAAACATTCTAGACAAGTCATGGATTAAAACAATGAACGAAAAGCCAGTCATTATGGCGATGGCGAATCCAGATCCAGAAATCTTGCCAGATGAAGCCAAAGAAGGTGGCGCTTATATTGTTGCTACTGGACGAAGTGATTTCCCGAACCAAATTAATAATGTGCTAGCATTCCCTGGTATTTTCAGAGGCGCATTGGATTCTCGTGCATCTGAAATCACAGATGAGATGCAGATTGCAGCAGCTAAAGGGTTGGCAGCGGTCATTCCTGAAGACGAATTAACGCCAGATAACATTATTCCTGATGTCTTTACACCGGGGGTTGCTGAGTCCGTAGCAAAAGCCGTAACGGATGCTGTATAAAACATATAAGTAACTAACCAAGAATAACATGGTATAGATTTAGATAACTATCCAGAGTATCAACTATGGGCAATTCATATTAGTTGATACTCTGGAATTATTAATTGGAAGATTAACTTGCTTTTAAACAGGCTTTTCATCGGACTGATTTTTAGTTAATTACGAATAATTATCACGTTTCGTATACCAAATTTTTAAAAGTATAACCATAACTTTTAGGTTATGGTAAGCGCTTTACTTTATAATTTCACAAAATTGAATTTTTGACCGATACTTATCTTGGTACTTTGGTCATTATCCATTCAAATTTCTAAAAATATAGGAA
>Ga0079225_10001924_pt1 | contig 11844 bp, 9 predicted proteins | sample Poulit2012_FD_76344 | JGI IMG/M metagenome (GOLD analysis project Ga0079225, IMG submission 76344) | Agricultural soil microbial communities from Georgia to study Nitrogen management - Poultry litter 2012 | ecosystem: Environmental > Terrestrial > Soil > Agricultural land | place: USA: Georgia...
CGCACCTGGAGGTCCGGAGCGGTGGGCTCGCGGTAGAAGTACAGCGGGAAGTGGTCCGGCGGGAACATCTCGCACAGCGTGATCGGGGTGTTGAGCTCGGGTGCCGTGATGACGAACTCGTCGCTCACGCCGAGGCGGACCATCTCACGGCGGACGTAGCGGCCCAGCGGGTCGTCGCCCACCCCGGTGATCGTCGCGGCGCTGTGGCCGAGCCGGGCGGCGGCGACGGCGACGTTCGTCGGGCTGCCGCCGAGGAACTTGCCGAAGGTCTCGACCTCCTCCAGGCCCACGCCGGTGGTCAGCGGGTAGATGTCCACGCCGCACCGGCCGAAGGTCAGGACGTCCAGACGCCGCGAGCTCCCCATCGCACTCTCCTCGGTCGGTGTCCACGATTCTCACCCAGCCGCCGGGAGCGGTCAACCGTTTGTCTGGACAAAGACCCGAGGGTGGTCGGGGCACGAGCGGCCAGGGACGCCCCGGCGGTGACCGGGGGCGACCGGAGGCCGGCCCGGGGGACCACGGTACGGGCGGGCATGGCGCCGGGTCGCGGAGATGGCATTATGTGTAATTGTCCCGACAAGGCGCCGAGGAGAGCCATGACGACGTCGCCCGTGCCGGAGCGGCCGGCGGAGGTCTACCGCCCCCGGGTCCACCTGGACCGCACCAGCCCCGTCCCGCTCTACCACCAGATCGCGTCGGTGCTGCAGGAGGCCATCGTCTCCGGGGAGATCGCCGCGCACACCCGGATCGAGAACGAGCTGGCGATGGCCGACCGGCTGCGGGTGTCCCGGCCCACCGCCCGCCGCGCGCTGCAGGAGCTGGTGGACAAGGGGATGCTCGTGCGCAAGCGCGGCGTGGGCACCGAGGTGGCGCCGGAGATCATCCGTCGCGCTGTCGAGCTGACCAGCCTGCACGACGACCTCGCCGCCGCCGGCCGCCGCCCGCGCACCGAGGTCCTCGACTACGAGGTACGCCCGGCCGACGCGGAGGTGGCCCGCCGGCTCCAGCTCGACGTCGGGCAGGAGGTGGTCCACGTGCGGCGGCTGCGGTACGCCGACGACGAGCCGCTGGCCCTGATGACCAACGTCATCCGGGCCGACCTCGCGCCCTCGCGACAGGACCTGGAGGCCGACGGCCTCTACGCCTCCCTGCGTGCCCGCGGCGTTCGGCTGCGCCTGGCGCACCAGACCATCGGGGCCCGCCAGGCCACCGCCGCCGAGTCACGGATCCTTCACGAGCCGGCCCGTGCCGCGGTGCTCACCATGGAGCGTGTCGCCATCGCGGACACCGACACCATCGTCGAGCTCGGCACCCACATCTACCGCGCCTCGCGCTACACCTTCCAGACCACGCTCGTCGCCCACTGAGCGGTCGTCGCGGCGCGGTCCCAGCGACGCGGTCCCGGCAGCACGCCCCCGGCGGCACGACCGGACCGGCCGCGCCGCCGCGGATGTCACCTGCGCCGCAGCCGCCGGACCCCGAGGGTCGTCGCGCCGCCGACCAGCGCCAGGGCGAGCGCCACGAGCAGCACCGTCGTGACGTCCGCACCGGTGGTGGGCAGCCCGCCCCCGCCGGAGGCCGGGGGCGTGGTCGCCCCGTCGGTCGGGGCGGGGTCGGTGGGCGTGTCCGTCGGGCCCGGGCCGGTCGGCTCCCCCGTCGGCTCCTCGGTGGGCTCCCCGGTCGGTTCCTCGGTGGGCTCCTCGGTGGGCACCTCGCCCTCGACGACGGCGAAGTGCCAGGCGTTCACCCCGCCGGTCTCGGCGGACTCCCACGAGACGAGGATCGCCCCGTCGGTGCGCAGCGGCTCCAGGGCGGCGGCGTCGAGCTCCATCGTCACCGTGCTGCTGCCCGGCTCGACGTCCGCCACCACGCTGCCGAGCAGCCGCCCGCCCATGTCCGGTGCCCACGGCGCGGCGGCGGCGTCCTCGGGAGAGCAGGTGGAGAAGCCGAGCTCGTCGCCCGGGCAGCTGGAGACCCACACCGGGACCATCGCCGGGTCGCCGGTCCACGCGAAGGCGCGGACCGTGCCGGGCTCCTGCGCGGCGAGGGAGAGCGTCACCGAGGGGTTGGCGATCTCGACGTCGGTGACGTCGAGCGCCCGGCCGGCCGGCAGCCCGGCGATGGTCACCCCGCGCGTCGCGGACTGGTAGATCGTCTGCGGTGACTCGACACCGCGCAGGGCGGTGTCCGGGATGGTCGGCTCCCGTGGCTCCGTGGGCCGGTCGGCGGGCGGCTGGTAGCCCTCGAGGTAGGCGTGTCCCCACCGGTAGGGCTCGGACTGCTGGCTGCCGAACGGTGACCATGCCGTGCGGGTGTCGCCGATGAAGTCCTGGTTGTCGGAGTCGTACGGCGTGATGTTGAGCCCGAGGTAGGTCGGGTCGACCGCGGTCTCCCCCGGCACCCCGGTGGGGGCGGCGCTCGGGGCGCTGACCGCCGCCGGGAGGTTGGCCAGCGGGATCTTCACCTCGACCGTCCACCGGCCGCCCTCGTAGCTGCCGTCCTCCGTCCGGGTCGCCGCGACGGCGACCTCCTGGCCGGGTGAGTTCGGCCCGTCCTCGACCGTGTCGGCCAGCGGACCGGAGGAGAAGCCCTGGTGGTTGTCCGCGTCGCGGCTCCAGCACGGACCGTCCGGCCCCTGCCCGGCGGTGCCCTCCGGGTCGTCGGTGAAGGGCATGATCCCGCTCTTGAAGGTCGTCGAGGTGTCCCGGGACGTGGCCTGCGGGTCGAGGAGCACCTCGACCGAGTCGACGAGCCAATGGCCGAAGCAGCGCTCCGGTGTGGCGGCCGCGCTCGCGACGTCGTCGACCACCTCGGCGACGACGTAGAGCGCGTCGTCGTGCCAGGCGAGGCGGGCGGTGCTGCCGGCGCCGCAGTCGGTGCCGTCCGGGGCGCACTCCTGCCCCTCCCAGCGGCGGCCGATGTCGATCGGGTCGCCGTACCCGTCGTCGGCCACGCCGTCGACGGCGGGTGCCTGTTCGGCCTGCGGGACGACGGTGGTCGGCACGACGTACGTGCGCAGCGTCTCGCTGCTCTGCGGTCCGTCGGTCACGGTGGTGACCACCGGGATCTCGGCGACGTAGCCGCCGGGGTCGCCGGGGTCGGTGTGGGTCAGCACGAGCTCCACCCGGGTCTGCCCGCCCGGGGCGAGGTCGGTGAACGCCACGGGGTCGGAGGCGGCGAAGCCCTCGCCGACGTCGAGCCGGACCTCGCCGTCGGCCGGCAGCGCCGTGCGGTTGGTGACGACCACGGGCACGGTCACCGACTCCCCGGCACCGATCTGCGTCTCGGCGGCGGAGCGGCCGGCGACGAAGGTGTACTCCTCGGCCCACTCGTCGTAGGCCGCGTAGTTGCCCCAGCGCTCGAACCGCCCCTCGACCCCGGCGATGACGTCGACGCGGGTGTCGTTGTAGGCCGTGACCTCGCCGTTGTCGAAGTGCGCGGCCAGGCGGTAGCGGCCGAAGGCGGTGTCCTCACCAGGGGTGACGGTGAAGGTGACGCTCGCCTCGTCCTCGGCGGTGACCGGCCCGAGCTGCTGCGGCTCGGAGACCGTCCACCCCTCGGGGACCTCGAGCGTGACCTCGCCGGCGGCGACGGTGGCGCCGCCGGACCGGCTCGCCACGGTGACCTCGAAGGGCTCGCCGGGGGCCTGGAACCAGGCGTCCGGGGTGATGGTGTACGTGCTGCCCAGCGGCATACCGCCCGGGTCCGGGAGCACCGTGCCGAAGAGGATGGCGTCGTCGCGGGCGTTGGCCTCCGTGCCGTTCGGCTGGAACGGGACGAGAGAGTGGGCGATGCCGTAGCGCAGGCACTGCGGCTCCCACACGTCCACCTGCTTGACGCGGGCCTGGGTCGGGTGGGCGCGGTTGCCCTCGCGCCCCACGTGCGCCCAGGTCATCGGCGTTCCCGGCTCCTGGCCCTGGATGTTGCCGGGCAGCCACTCGTACGGGGAGTCGTAGCCGCTCCACGTGCCGACGACGGTGAACGGGTTCGTCGGGGCGGGGACGAAGCCGGTGTTGCACTGCGGGCCGTCGGTGCCGCCCTCCCCCTGGGTGCTCGCCCCGGAGGTGATGACCTTGACCTGCCAGACGTCGACGGCGTCGGGTCCGGTGAGCTGCTCGGGGTACATCGTCGGGTCGGCGGCGGCCGCGGCGGCCTCCCAGATGAGCCGCCCCGCGGCCTGGTGGTGCCCGTGGCCGGCGGGTGCCGGGGAGAAGCCGATGAGCACCTCGGGCCGGGTCTGGCGGATGACGTGGACCACCTGGCGTTTGATGTCCTGGTCGCCCCACACCTCGGCGGTGAGCGCGGCGCTGGTGTTGTAGAAGAAGTCGACGGCGTCGATGTTGTAGATGTCGACGGTGCCGGAGCGGTAGTGCGAGGCGCGGTCCTCGTTCTCCCGGCGCAGCCCGAGCGCCGGCCCGGACTCGTTGCCCACCGAGTTGGAGCCGCCCTCGCCGCGGGTGAGCATGATGAGCCCGCAGCGCACGCCGTAGCGGTCGTGCCACACGCCGCACGGGGTGGTGAACCCGGCGTCGTCGTCCGGGTGGGCCCACATGCCCATGACGTCGATCTTCGTCGGGTCGACCTCGGTCGCGACGCTCGGTTCGGCGACCGTCAGCGGCGGGTCGTCGGCACCGGACGCCGCCGGGACGAGGGCGGCGACCCCGAGCGCTGCGAGCGCGGCCGCGGCGACAGCTCGTTTCATCTCTACCCCCTGGTCGGACAGACGGCCTCGTCTGTACGCGTCGCCCTGCGCTGGGCGCGATGCCGACGAACGTAGCGAGGCGGGCCCGCAGGCGCAAGCAGGACGGGCGGCTCGGAGCACCTCGCCCAGCCGACTTGGGCCGCCTCACGCGGGCCGCTCAGGCCGCCTCGCCCGGCAGCTCGGGCCATCTCGCCCAGCCGGCTCAGGCCGCCTCGCCCGGCCCGCCCAGGCCACCTCGCCCTGACGACTCGGGCCGCCTCGCCCGGCAGCTCGGACCGGCTCGGCCGGCCCCGTCAGTCCTTGACGGCGCCCTCGAGCATCCCGCGGATGAAGTGGCGCTGGAGGAAGAGGTACAGGACGACGGTCGGCAGCGCGACGAGGATCGCCCCCGCGGCGAGGAGGACGGTGCCCTGGGTGTACTGCCCCCGGAAGAGCGCCAGGCCCAGCGGCGCGGTGCGCAGCTCCTGGTTCGGTGACATGACGAGCGGGATGAGGAACTCGTTCCACGTCCACATGAAGGTGAGCAGGAGCAGCGTGACGATGGCCGGGCGGGCCACCGGGAGCAGCACCTGCCACAGCACCCGGTGGTGGCCCGCGCCGTCGAGCCGCGCGGCCTCGATGATCGAGCGGTTGGCCCCGCGGAAGTACGCCCGCATCCAGAAGGTCCCGAACGCCACGGACTGGGCCACCTGGGGCAGGGCGATGCCCCACACCGTGTTCGTCAGGCCCACGGCCTGGAAGTCGAAGAAGAGCGGGACGACGATGGCCTCGGTGGGCACCATGATGCCGACGAGGAAGACGTAGAAGAGCACCTGCGCGCCGGGGAAGGTGAAGGCGCCGAACGCGTAGCCGGCCATGATCGACAGCACGGCCGCGCTCGTCACGACGATGACGGCGACGACGACGGAGGTGGCCAGGTACTCCCCGAAGCGGCCCTGCTCCCACGCCCGGCCGAAGTTCTCCCAGTGGAGCAGGCGGCCGGTGGCGGCGTCCTGCGGGGTCTCCGGCGACAGGGCGGTGCCGAGGATGGTGAGGATCGGGCCGAGCGCGAAGGCGGCGAAGACGATGAGGATGAGGTAGTTGCCCACCCGCTCCCCGGTGGAGACTCTCATCGCTCCCGCTCCCCGATGAGGTTGACCGCGAGGTTGATGAGGAAGATGAGGGCGGTGAGGACGATCGCGACGGCAGCCGCCGACCCGACGTCGCCCTCCATGAAGGCACGCCGGTAGACGACGTAGCTGGGCACCGTCGTCGACGTCCCGGGGCCGCCGGAGGTGGTGACGTAGACGAGGTCGAAGGTCTTGAGCGCGGCGATGATGGTCAGCGTCAGCGACACGACGATCTCGGCGCGCACGGCGGGCACGGAGATGGCGAAGAAGGAGCGCACCGCGCCGGCGCCGTCGAGCGTGGCGGCCTCGTAGAGGTCGTTGGGGATGCGGGCCATGCCGGCCATGAGGAGCACGGTGACCAGGCCGGTGCACACCCAGGTGCCGACGAAGCCGACGGCGGGCAGGGTCCAGGTGAAGTCGCCGAGCCAGGCACGGGTGAGCGCGCCGAGCCCGATCGCCTCCAGGGCGGTGTTGAGGGTGCCGTCGGGGGCGTAGATCTGCCGCCAGGCGACGGCGACGACGACCATGGCGACGACCTGCGGCAGGAAGACGACGGTGCGGAAGAACGGCAGGCCGCGCACCCGGCCGCGGACGAGGACGGCGGAGAGCACCAGCCCGATCGCCACCGGCAGGACGGCGAAGAAGAAGATGAGCACGAGGGCGTGCCAGAACGCCTCCCGCAACCGGGGGTCGGTGACGACGTCGACGTAGTTCTCCAGGCCGACGAAGGTGGCCAGCGTCAGCCCGTCCCAGTCGTACAGGGAGATCTGTGCGGCCCGGCCGAGCGGGTAGAGCAGGAACGTGGCGTAGACGACGAATGCGGGGGCGAGGAAGAGGTACGGGGTCAGGCCGAAGAGGCCCAGCCGCCGCGGGCGGCCCGGTCGGGCCGCCCGCGCGGTGGGTGTGGTCCGCTCCCGGGTGCTCACTGCGTGGAGGCGACGAACTCGCTGTAGTCGGCCTCGAGCGCGGCGAGCAGCCCGTCGACGTCGAGCTGTCCGCCGAGGAAGGACTGCAGGCTCTGGCCGAGGGTGTCGCTCATCGTCGGGGTGGCCCAGTCGAGGTAGGGCACGAGGGCGCCCTCCTCGGTGACCTCGCTGTAGGCGGCGTAGATGTCGGCCTGCAGCCCGCCGTCGGGCATGTGCTCGGACGTCTCGACCACGGGCATGTTGCCGGTCTCGGCGAGGACGGCCATCGCCTCCTCGCTCGTGATGAAGTCGATGTACGCCGCGCCGACGTCGGGGACGTCCGAGGACGCCGTGACCGCGAACGGGATGCCGGTGCCACCGGTGGTGACCCTGGGGCCGCCGGCCTCGACGGGCGGTGGGGCGAAGAAGCCGGCGTCCTCACCCATCGCGGCCTCGATGTCCGGGCCGAGCCAGGAGCCGGCCATGAGGTAGACACCCTCGCCCTCGGTGAAGGACTGCCACACGGCGTCGTAGTCGGCGCCGTTGAAGCCGTCGTTGAAGTAGCCCGCCTCGACCCACGCCGCGAGCTCCTCCGCGGCGGCCCGGTTCTCGTCGGTCTCCCAGCTGGCGCCGGCGTTGCCGAAGCCCAGCGCCCGGATCTCGTCCGGGTCGACGTGCGCGCCCTGGACCGGGCCGAAGACGTGCGCGGCCGGCCACTGGTCGAGGTTGCCCAGGAGCAGCGGGGTCTGGCCCGCCTCGCGGATGGTGGCCAGCTGCTCACCGAACTCGGCCCAGGTCTGCGGCACCTCCAGGCCGAGCTCCTCGAGCCTGGACTTGGAGTAGTACACGCCCACGACCTCACCGACCTGCGGGAGGCCCCAGATGGAACCCTCGCCGAAGGTGACGCCGTCCGCGGAGTAGCGGGTGTTCTGCAGCACGGAGTCGGAGAAGCGGTCGGTCCAGCCGTAGGCCTCGGCGTAGTCGTCGAGGTTGCGCAGCTGGCCGGCTGCGACGTACTGGCCCATCTGGGAGCGCGAGTTGTTCACCTGGGTGACGTCGGGGGCGTCGTCGCCGGTGAGCGCCAGCCGCAGGGTGGTGGTGAGGTCGTCGTTGGACATGGTGTTGCGCTCGATGGTGACGTTCGGGTAGCGCTCCATGAAGGCGGCGTTGAGCTGCTCCATCTGCTCGTTCTGCCCGCCGCGCACCTCCTGGTCCCACACGACGAGGGTGACGTCGCCGAGCTCGGAGATGTCGGTGCTGACCTCCTCGGCGGTCTCGCCGCCGGTGGTCGCCGGCTCGTCCGGGCTGTCCCCGCCGCCGCTGCCGGGGGTGCAGGCGGCGAGCGCCAGCAGCGCCACCGCGGCGGTGACGACGGTCCGGCGGATCCGTGGTCGGCTCATGATCGTTCTCCTTGGTCGTCGGGCGGTGGGGCCGCCGTCGGTGTGTGGTTCATAAGTTAGAGGTCGGACTCGAGGGCGAAGGTCGCCTCGGCGCGGCGGGTGACCCGGCCGGGACGGGCGGGCAGGACGTCCGGGAGGAACCGGTAGTGCTCGTGCAGCTCGGCGGCGGCCGGGTCGCAGGCTCCGTGGGCGGCGTCGAGGGTGCCCCACCAGTCGTGCAGGTCGCCGATGCCGGGGGCGGCGAGAGAGCCGCCGAAGCCCTGCACGGTGAGGCCGGAGCACAGGGCGGCGAAGCGCAGGCGCCGCTCCAGCGGCCAGCCCGACAGCGTGCCGCGGACGAAGGCGGCGAGGAACACGTCGCCGGCGCCGGTCGGGTCGATCGCCTCGACGTCGAGCGCGGGGACGTGGCACTCCTCGCCGGTGGCGGCGTCGACCGCCAGCGCGCCCTCGGCGCCCAGCGTGACGACGACGAGGGGGACGCGTTCGGCCAGCGCACGGGCGGCGGCCCGCGGGGAGTCGGTGCCGGTGTAGGCGGTGGCCTCCGCGGCGTTGGGCAGGAAGGCGTAGCAGTCGTCCAGGGCGTCCAGCCGGGCCGGGTCCCAGCGCTCGGAGGGGTCCCAGCCGACGTCGGCGAAGACGAGCGCCCCGGCCGCGGCTGCGGCGCGCCACCAGCGCTCCTCCGCGCGTGTGTCGTCGAGGTCGATGATGACGGCGCGGGTGGTGGGCGGCTCTCCGATGAGCTCGTCGTACCCCACCGGCAGCGGGTGGCCGTGGGTGACCATCGCCCGGTCGCCGTCGTAGGCCATCGAGACGGTGACGGAGGTGTGGAGGGAGGGGACGCGCACGGAACGGGACAGGTCGATCGCCTCGTCGGCGAGGATGTCCCAGCACCAGCGTCCGTAGACGTCGCCCCCGAAGCCGGTGGCCAGGCCGGTGGCCAGCCCCAGGCGGCTGGTGGCGACGGCGAGGTTGGCGATGCCGCCGGGCAGCGAGCCCATTCCGCTGGCCCACACCTCGGTGCCGGGGCGCGGGCCGGTGGGCATGCCGGAGAAGACGATGTCGAGGAACAGCGGCCCGGAGAGGAAGACGTCGAGGACGCTCCCCTCGGGTGCCTCCTGCGGCGTCCTCACCTGCTCCTCGGTCACGTTGTGCTCCCCTGGTCGGTCGGCCGAGCCCGTCGCCCGCCGTGTGCGCCGCCCCGCCGTGTGCCGGTCATCCTATGCGCCCCACGCGTCCCTCCCGGCCCTGCTGTTACCGTCACGGCGTGAAGCTCACCGTCATCGGCGGGGGCGGGTTCCGCGTCCCCCAGATCTTCCAGGCCCTGTCCGCCGGCGACGCCCGGCTGCGCGTCGCCGAGCTGTGGCTCTACGACGTCTCCGAGCAGCGGCTCGAGGTCATCGGTAACGTCCTGGCCCAGCTCGCCGCGACCGCGGCCCGGCCCCCCGCGGTGCACACGACCACGCACCTGCCCGACGCGCTGGACGGCGCGGACTTCGTCTTCTCCGCGATCCGGGTCGGGGGCACGGCGGGGCGGGTGTCCGACGAACGCACCGCGCTACGGCGCGGCGTGCTCGGCCAGGAGACGGTGGGCCCGGGCGGGCTGGCCTACGCGCTGCGCACCGTGCCCCGCGCGCTCCGGCTCGCCGAGGAGATCCGCGCCCGCGCCCCGCGTGCGTGGACGATCAACTTCACCAACCCGGCCGGGATCCTCACCGAGGCGATGCGCGGCGTCCTCGGCGACCGGGTGGTGAGCATCTGCGACACCCCGATCGGGCTCATGCGCCGCGTGGCGGCCGCCGTGGGGCAGGACCCACGCACCGTCGGCTTCGACTACGTCGGGCTCAACCACCTGGGCTGGCTGCGCACGCTCCTGGTCGACGGTCGGGACGTGCTGCCCGACGTCCTCGCCTCCGACACGCTGCTCGACGGCGTGGAGGAGGCCCGCATCCTCGGCTTCGACTGGGTGCGGGCGCTGGGCGCGGTGCCCAACGAGTACCTGTTCTACTACTACCGCCACCGTGAGGCGCTGGCCCGGGTGCTCGCGGAGGAGCACACCCGCGGGGAGTTCCTCGACGCGCAGCAGACCCGGTTCTACCGGGCCGCCGCGGCCGAGCCGGAGCGGGCGCTGGAGATCTGGGACCGCACCCGGCACGAGCGCGAGGCGAGCTACATGGGCGAGTCCCGGCCCCGCGAGGAGCGGTACGCCCGGCGGGCGGAGGACGTCGAGGGCGGCGGCTACCAGGAGGTGGCACTCGACCTCATGACCGGCCTGGCCACCGGCGAGGCGGCGACGATGATCCTCGGGGTGGGCAACGGCTCCCGCGGCGAGGGTGAGCTGCTCGTCCCGCACCTCACGCCGGACGCCGTCGTCGAGGTGCCCTGCTCGGTGGACCGCGACGGCGTGCACCCCCACGCGGTGGCACCGCTGGGCGGGGAGATGGCCGGGCTCCTCACCACCGTCAAGGCGAGTGAGCAGCTGGTCCTGCGGGCGCTGGCGGAGGGGTCACGGGAGCTGGCGTGGCGGGCCTTCGCCAACCACCCGCTCGTCGACTCCACCGAGGTGGCCCGGCAGCTCGTCGAGGACTACTGCGCGGCCACGCCGGAGGTCGACGCACTGCTGCGGTGAGCGGTGCCGCGGCTCTGCCCGTGGAGTGGGCGGTGGGTGTCGCCCACGACCTCGTGACCGAGTGCCGGCTCACCCCGCCGCTCGACAGGGGTTACGGGGCCGGGCTCGTCGCCCCGGACGTGACCCTCGTGCCGGTGGGTGCGGCGAAGCGGTAGGTGGTCTGGCCGTGCGGGTCCTTGGCGAAGCTCAGCACCCGCTCCGGCCGGACGCGGAAGACCCACGCCTCCCCGCCCTCGGAGCCGAAGCCGTCGCGGTGCACCTCGAAGCGCCAGTCCTCGCCGTACTTGGCGAGGAAGGCCGCGGCGACGGCGGCCAGGCCCGGCCCGTCCATCACCCGCTCCGCGTGTCCCTCGAGGACGACGTCGGTGCCGCGGGCCCACGTGTTCTGCCCGGTGGTGAGGGCGACGGCCGGGTTGCGCGCGAGGTTGCGGGCCTTCTGCTCCCCGACCCCGGTGACGACGCACAGCCCGTCCTCGTGCCACACGCCCACGACAGGGGTCACATGGGGCCGGCCGTCGGCGCGGACCGTGGTGAACCAGTAGAGCTCGGCGTCGCGGAGCAGGGCGAGGGTCTCCGCCCACGGGCGGGCGGTGGCGGCGGGGTCGCTGAAGCGGGGGTCGAGCGTCGGTGTCGGCATGCGGGTCTCCTTCCCTCACCGGGTCGGACCTGGTGTGCGGCCGGATCTCATCGCCTCATGCGGGGGGCGGTGTTCTGCTTCGGCACGATGCAGCAGGACGGCGGGCATCGCCGGAGAGCGGAGCACCGGGTCCACGGGACCTTCTCCTCACGGAAGGAGCAGCCGGCTGAGGGTGACGACGTCGGACAGACGTCGGGCCCGGTACTCCGCTGGAGTACCGGGCCCGGTGGGATCGACTGCGGTGGGCGGTGCTCACCGTTCCGCGGGCAACGACGCGTTGCGCACGACCGCGCGGGGCGCGATCCCGGTCCAGCGACGGCGCCGCGCACGCAGGACGCGCGTGGCCGGACGGCGCTGGAGGTGGACGAAGTCCGCCAGTGGCATTCCCATGCTGCTCGCGGACATGTCGCCGAGCATGATGGAGGACATGACTCTCCCCTTGGTGGTGGTGGACGGAGCCGCCCC
>Ga0079225_10001925_pt1 | contig 11844 bp, 9 predicted proteins | sample Poulit2012_FD_76344 | JGI IMG/M metagenome (GOLD analysis project Ga0079225, IMG submission 76344) | Agricultural soil microbial communities from Georgia to study Nitrogen management - Poultry litter 2012 | ecosystem: Environmental > Terrestrial > Soil > Agricultural land | place: USA: Georgia...
CAAGCTGGTGGATCGCAGTGAGTACAAGCGACGCCAGGCAGCTATCGGGGTGCGTGTGACACCGCGTGGTTTCGGTCGTGACCGGCGCTATCCCATCGTCAATGGCTGGCAGCCCGGCGAGTAGTCTCTGCGCAATTGCCGGGCAACCCCGCCATCGCTGCGCGATGGTTCGCCCGGCAGAGCCGATCTCCCACAATTTTTTATCACCCTCGGCGGTTGAATGGCACCACTCTGTGGGAGATGGGCTTCGCCCGGCGAAGGCGCCGCAGGCGCCCAGGTCAGTACCCTAGCGTCAGCGGGTACCGCCATTCCCGCCACCGCTGCGCAATGATTTAACGCCCGGCTATGCTGCGGTCAGCCATCAGGCCGAGAGCGCGCCGGCCTCTACGTGTAGCGGCGTGAAGGTACGACCGCGCAGGCGCTCATTGCCTGGATCGTTCTCAATCAGTACCTGCAGCACCTCATGGGCACGGTCACGCATCTCGAGGCCCAGGTAACCTTCCACCATGGTAGCCAGTGCATCACGGGTGGCTTCGGATTCAGGGTAGTTCTCGATCACCCAGCGACCCCGCTCCACTGCGGCCAGGTAGGCACCCTTGCGCAGATAGAAGTCGGCCACGTGCAGTTCATGGCGAGCCAGCAGGTTGCGCAGGTAGACGATGCGTTGCTCGGCATCGGGTGCGTATTCGCTATCTGGATAGCGTGTCACGAGTTCGCGGAAATCACTGTAGGCGTCGCGCGAAGCACCCAGGTCACGCCGGGAAATATCGATCAGGCGTAGGCGCTCAAGACTGAAACGGCCTGCTTGCCACGAAGCCAGACCGCGCATATAGAGCGCATAGTCGGCCTGCGGGTGAGTAGGGTGCAACCGGATAAAGCGGCTCGCTGCGGCGCGGGTCGCTTCCCAGTCGTTCGTTTCGTAGTAGGCATAAATCAGCTCAAGCTGGGCCTGCTCGGCGTGACGACCAAACGGATAGCGCGTATCAATGGCCTCGAGTCGCGTGACGGCTGTGGTAAAGCGGCGTCCCTCAAGGGCATCGCGTGCCTCCTCGTAGAGCTGCTGCTCGGCAACACCGGCGAACTCGTCCGGTTCTTCTTCCGCTTCCGAGGCTGACCTGCCGGCACAGCCGGTAGCCAGAAGTGCAATGAGAAGCAATGTGACAAGATGTGTGGCGAGGGGAAGAGCGCGCATCATGATCCTCGTGTCTGATCCCGTGTCGGCCATGGTAGAATGGCCGTAACCCGACCACTATAAAGCACCTTGTGTGAAAACGGCAGCATGTGTCAAAAACGCAGCCGTCGAATGCGGTCTCGCACGAATGAGACGGTCATTTTTTTTCCCAGGTGTCTCAGCGATAGCACACTATGTCCCAGATCGTGGAAGCCCAGCAGCGCGTGCCCATTACTCTTGCCGGTAGCCGTCTCGACCAGGTGGCCGCCGAGCTTTTTGTCGGCCACTCCCGCGAGCGCCTCAAGGGGTGGATCAAGTCGGGTGCGCTAACCATTGATGGTCACACCGGCAAACCCAAGGATCGCCTGGCCGGTGGCGAGTGGTTGCAGCTCTCGGCCACGCTGGAAGAGCAGGTGCGCTTCGAGCCCGAGGCGATTCCGCTCGCTGTCATTTATGAAGATGACGACATTCTGGTGGTAGACAAGCCGGCCGGTCTGGTCGTGCATCCAGCTGCCGGCAATCCCGACGGCACCCTGCTGAATGCGTTGCTGCACCATAGCCCGGATCTGGCCAATGTGCCGCGAGCGGGGATCGTGCACCGCCTGGATAAAGACACCACCGGACTGATGGTGGTGGCCAAGACCCTGGCGGCGCAAACATCGCTGGTGGAGCAGCTACAAGCGCGCACGGTAGCGCGCGAATACGATGCCGTCTGCGTTGGAGTCATGACCTCTGGAGGGTCGGTCGATGCCCCTATCGGCAGGCATCCCAAGGATCGCAAGCGTCAAGCTGTGCATGCCAGTGGCAAGCCTGCGCTGACCCATTATCGTGTAGTAGAGCGTTTCCGTAGCCATACCCATGTGCGCTGCCGGCTCGAAACCGGGCGTACCCACCAGATCCGGGTGCACCTGGCGCATCGGCGTTTCCCGCTGGTGGGAGACCCGGTGTATGGCGGGAGGCTCAAACTGCCGGCGGGAGCCAGCGAGGGGCTCAAGACGCTGCTGCGCGAGTTCCCGCGTCAAGCGCTGCACGCCAGGCAGCTGGGCTTTGACCACCCAGGCAGTGGTGAACCAGTGACATTCAGCGCCGCGCTGCCGGATGACTTGTTGCTACTGCTCGACTATTTGCGTGACGATCATGAGTGATACACCACACCTGCAACCGACCCTGATTGAGCCTGACTGGCCGGCTCCCGCCAGTGTGCGTGCCTTTGTCACCACGCGTGAGAGTGGTCCAAGCCAGGGAGATTTTGCCAACTTCAATCCGGCCGGGCACGTGAATGACAATCCCGTGCATGTGGCGTTGTGTCGCCGCCTGTTGGCCAACGAGCTGGGTGATGAGCGTCCGCTGCTATGGCTCAACCAGGTGCATGGGGTACAGGTGCAGCGCCACTACTCTGACAGCACACCAGAGGGCGATGCTGCGGTGGCTTTCGATCGCGGGCATGCCTGTGTCGTGCTCACCGCCGACTGTCTGCCAGTGTTTTTCTGCGACCGTGCCGGTACTCGCGTGGGAGTGGCCCATGCGGGCTGGCGTGGGTTGGCCGAGGGAGTGCTGGAGGCCACGGTGGCGGCGCTGGCTACTCCACCGGAGCAACTGATGGCGTGGCTGGGACCGGCGATCTCCAATGCCCAATTTGAAGTGGGTCCTGAAGTCTACCAGGCCTTTGTGGGCGCTCATGCCGAAACGGATGACGCGTTTGAGCCCAGCCCTTACCGCCTCGGTCACTACATGGCCGACCTCTATCGCCTGGCACGCCTGCGCCTGGCGCGTGCCGGAGTCACACAGGTAAGCGGCGGACATTTCTGTACCGCCTGCGAGCCACGCTTTTATTCCCACCGCCGCGATGATGGTCGTACAGGACGAATGGCCAGCGTGATCTGGCTTTGTTGAGCTGTGTCAAACCGCCACGCTTTTTCCCAACTCATGCCTTGAAAGCTGTCCAGCCAGACTCCATTGAAGATGTCAATACGACATGACAAGGGGAAGGAACCGCTGAACAAATCGCCGAGCGAGATGAAGCGCAAGGCGCACGGAGCACAGGACACCGAAGCATATAGCCATATGTGAGGATTCCGAGCACCGCGCAACGCAGTGATTCGCTCGCGTAGGCATTTGTGCAGTGGCTTCCTAAGCGGTGCGTCTGAACGCATCGTCCCCCCCCCGATGGAGGAAACCGAATGCGTTTCGACAAGTTCACTGCCAAATTGCAGAGTGGCGTCGCCGACGCACAATCCCTGGCGATAGGACATGGGCACAACCAGCTTGAGCCTGGTCATTTGCTGCTGGCATTGTTGGATGCCCGTGATAACGGCATCAAGGCACTGGTACAACGGGCCGGCGGGGATGCCGAACGGCTGCGCGACACCCTGAACGGCCATCTCGATGACTTGCCCAAAGTCGCCCAGTTTACCGGTGAGGTGCAGCCTTCGCGCGAGCTGATCCGGCTATTCAATCTCACCGACCGGGAAGCCCAGCAGCGTGGCGACCAGTTCATCGCCAGCGAGCTGGTGTTGTTGGCGGCACTGGAACTGAATCATGCCGTGACCCGGCTACTGACCCAGGCCGGTGTGACCCGCAAGGCGTTGGAAAGCGCTATCGACAGTGTACGCGGTGGCGAGCGGGTCGATGACCCCAACGCTGAAGAGAGTCGCGAAGCGCTGGAGAAGTACACCCTCGACCTTACCGAACGCGCGGCAGCGGGCAAGCTCGACCCGGTGATTGGCCGCGACGACGAGATTCGGCGCACGATCCAGGTGCTGCAACGGCGGACCAAGAACAACCCGGTACTGATTGGTGCTCCCGGTGTGGGTAAAACGGCTATCGCCGAAGGCCTGGCCCAGCGTATCGTTAACGGCGAGGTGCCGGAAGGGCTCAAGAACAAGCGCGTCTTGTCGCTCGATATGGGCTCGCTGCTGGCTGGTGCCAAGTTTCGTGGGGAGTTCGAAGAACGCTTGAAAAGCGTGCTCAAGGAGCTGGCCCAGGAAGAGGGTCGGGTGATCCTGTTCATCGACGAGCTGCACACCATGGTCGGTGCCGGCAAGGCCGAGGGTGCCATGGACGCCGGCAACATGCTCAAGCCGGCACTGGCGCGTGGCGAGCTGCACTGTGTGGGAGCCACCACGCTGGATGAGTACCGCCAGTACATCGAAAAAGATGCCGCGTTGGAGCGTCGCTTCCAGAAAGTGCTGATCGAGGAGCCCAGCGAAGAAGACACCGTGGCGATACTGCGCGGCCTAAAGGAGCGCTACGAGGTGCACCACAAGGTGGATATTACCGATGGTGCCATTATCGCCGCGGCCAAGCTATCGACCCGCTACATCACGGATCGCCAGTTACCCGACAAGGCGATTGACCTGATCGACGAGGCGTCGTCACGCATTCGCATGGAGCTCGACTCCAAGCCCGAGGAGATGGATCGCCTTGATCGGCGCCTAATCCAGCTCAAGATGGAGCGCGAGCACCTCAAGCAAGAAACTGACGATGCCTCGAAAAAGCGCCTGGAAATTCTCGAAGACGAAATCAGCGAGCTTGAGCGCGAGTATGCCGATCTCGATGAGATCTGGCGCTCCGAGAAAGCCAGCATTGAAGGAGCAGGGCAGTTCAAGGAGGAGCTGGATCGTGCCCGCATTGACCTGGAACAGGCGCGGCGCCAGGGTGACCTTGGGCGCATGTCGGAGCTGCAGTACGGGGTGATTCCCGAGCTTGAGAAGAAGATAGCCGAGGCGGGGGAAAGCGAGTCCGATACCTCGGGGCACAAGCTGCTGCGTTCCAGTGTCACGGAAGAGGAGATCGCCGAAGTGGTCTCGCGCTGGACCGGAATTCCGGTCGCCCGGATGCTTGAAGGCGAGCGCGACAAGCTGCTGCGCATGGAGCAAGTGTTGCATGAGCGGGTGATCGGCCAGGATGAAGCCGTCACCGCAGTCGCCAATGCCGTGCGCCGCTCACGGGCCGGGCTGGCCGACCCCAATCGCCCCAATGGCTCCTTCCTGTTCCTTGGTCCTACCGGGGTGGGCAAGACCGAGCTGTGCAAGGCGCTGGCGAACTTCCTGTTCGATACCGAAGAGGCGATGGTGCGCATCGATATGTCGGAGTTCATGGAGAAACACTCCGTGGCGCGGCTGATCGGTGCCCCTCCCGGCTATGTTGGTTACGAGGAGGGCGGCTACCTGACCGAAGCAGTGCGGCGCAGGCCCTACTCGGTATTGCTGCTCGATGAGGTGGAGAAGGCTCACCCCGATGTCTTCAACATTCTGCTGCAAGTGCTTGAAGATGGCCGCCTGACCGATGGACAGGGGCGTACCGTGGACTTCCGCAACACCGTGATCGTGATGACCTCTAACATGGGCTCGGACATCATCCAGCAGATGGGTGGTGATGAAGAGCGCTACACCGAGATGAAGGAGGCGGTAATGGCGGCGGTCGGCATGCATTTCCGCCCCGAGTTGATCAACCGCATTGATGAGGTCGTGGTGTTTCACCCTCTGGCTCAGGGGCAGATCGAAGCGATCGCCGGCATCCAGCTTGATCGTCTGCGCGAGCGCTTGGCCGAGCACGACTTGCAGCTGGAGATCAGTGCCGCAGCGCTGGCCCAGCTGGCCGAAGTCGGTTTCGATCCGGTGTTCGGGGCGCGGCCGTTGAAGCGGGCGATCCAGAGCCGCATCGAGAACCCGTTGGCCCAGGAGCTGTTAGCCGGCCGCTTTGCCCCGGGCGATGTCATTCATGTGGATGCAACAGCCGACGGCCTGGTGTTTCGCAGCTAATGCATTGTATTACTGAAAGAAACGCATGAAGTTGCTTCCGGAGCTGTTGGTTGTGCCGGAAGGTCTATACTGATTTACAGGTTGCGTCCTGTAACCCCTTGCCCGCCGGCTTCTGCTGGCGGGCTTTTTTTGTTGAGGCGGTAGTAGGAGAGCGTGACGGTTGACACTGCCGCGAGGCTGGTGGAACCTTGAACGTTCCTGATTGTGGGCGCGGAATTTTGCGGGCAATCCCCCATCCCCGTGCGAAGGGTAGGCTGACAGGCCTCTACCCGCCGAAGGACGCTGGAAGCGGTAACCACTGCTTCCGGCCAATGCCCCAAAGCGGCGATCCGTCGCGATAGGGAATCTGTCAGACGTGGCGCGCAGCGAAGCGTGCAGGTGCTGCATTTGTCCAGATTTCCGATGAGAGTGCAGGCCTCAACAGGGCTGAATTGCCAGGGTTTGGCATCAGGTGTCGGCGTAGCCGACAGCGGCATATCGCCGCACTCGACCCCGTGTCTACTGTGGACGCGGATCGCACTCGAGACCTCCAGGGGAGAGAACACAAGTGGAATTGCTATCCGGCGCGGATATGATCGCCCGATTCTTGCAAGATGAAGGCGTCGAATACATTTATGGTTATCCGGGCGGTGCTGCGCTGCATATTTATGACGCGCTGTTCCGCCAGGACAAGGTCAAGCACATCCTGGTGCGCCACGAACAGGCCGCGACTCACGCTGCCGACGGCTATGCCCGCGCCTCGGGCAAGCCCGGCGTCGTACTGGTCACTTCCGGCCCCGGTGCCACCAATGCGGTTACCGGTATTGCCACCGCCTACATGGATTCGATTCCCATGGTGGTGCTGTGTGGCCAGGTCATGAGCCACCTGATCGGTGAGGACGCCTTTCAAGAGACCGACATCATTGGCGTGACCCGGCCAATCGTGAAGCACAGCTTTTCGATCAAGCACCCAAGCGAAATTCCGGAAGTGCTGAAAAAGGCTTTCTATCTGGCCTCAACGGGACGTCCCGGTCCGGTCGTGGTGGACATTCCCAAGGATATGACCGCCCCCACCGAGCGTTACGAGTACGTTTACCCGAAAAAGGTCAAGATGCGCTCCTACAATCCGGTAGCGCGCGGGCATAGTGGCCAGATCAAAAAGGCCGTGGAATTGATGCTCAAGGCCAAGCGGCCGGTTTTCTATACCGGTGGCGGGGTGATCTTGGGGCGTGCCTGTGAAGGGCTGACCGATCTGGTCAAGCGTCTGGGCTATCCCATCACGACCACGCTGATGGGCATTGGTGCTTACCCGCAGAGCGATCGCCAAAGTCTGGGCTGGCTGGGCATGCACGGCTCCTACGAGTCGAACATGGCCATGCACCACGCCGATCTGGTTATTGGAATCGGCGCACGCTTTGACGACCGGGTGACCAACAATACCTCCAAGTTCTGCCCCACCGCCAAGATCATTCATGTCGATATCGACCCCAGTTCGGTGTCGAAGACGGTGCGCGCAGACGTGCCGATCGTCGGCCCGGCGGCCAGTGTCATTGATGAGATGATCAGCCTGCTGCAAGGCAAGGAGATCGAGCATCCCGAGGCTCTTGCCGAGTGGTGGGAGAAGATCGACGGCTGGCGCGAAGAGCGCCGCGGCAAGCTTTATGAGCCTTCAAAAGCGGGTGAGCAACTCAAACCCCAGGAAGTCATCGAGGCGCTGTGCGAAGTGACCCGTGGTGAGGCCTACGTGACCACCGATGTGGGTCAGCACCAGATGTTCGCTGCCCAGTACTACAAGTTCGACAAGCCCAATCGTTTCATTACCTCGGGCGGGCTCGGTACCATGGGCTTTGGCTTCCCTGCCGCCATGGGCATCAAGCAGAACTTCCCCGATGAAGACGTGATCTGTGTTACCGGTGAAGGCAGCTTCCAGATGATGATGCAGGAGCTCTCCACCTGTAAGCAGTTCGGGGGCGGAGTGAAGATCGTCAATCTCAACAATGCCTCGCTGGGCATGGTTCGCCAGTGGCAAGACCTCAACTACAAATCCCGGCACGCTCACTCTTACATGGAGTCACTGCCGGACTTCTCCAAATTGATCGAAGCATATGGTTTCACCGCGCTGCGGGTGGAGACGATAGACGAGTTGCGCCCGGCGCTGGAACGCACCTTTGCCGACAAGCACGAGCTGGTGTTCCTTGATGTGATCGTCGACCCGCGCGAGCACGTTTATCCGATGCAGGTGCCTCTGGGCTCCATGCGTGACATGCTGCTTTCCAAGACGGAGCGGACCTGATGCGCCATATCATTTCGATTCTCATGGAAAACGAACCGGGCGCACTGTCTCGTGTGGTGGGGCTGTTCTCTCAGCGTAACTTCAACATCGAGACGCTCAACGTAGCGCCTACCGAAGATCCGTCACTGTCGCGCCTGACCGTGACCACCGTAGGGGATGACCGGGTCATCGAGCAGATCACCAAGCAGCTCAACAAGCTGATCGACGTGATCAAGCTGGTCGACCTCACCGAAGGCAACCACATCGAGCGTGAATTGATGCTGGTAAAGGTCAAGGCGCTGGGAGCCGCACGTGACGAGGTCAAACGTACCGTGGATATCTTTCGGGCGCAGATCGTTGATGTGACCCCAAGTCTCTACACCGTACAGATCACGGGCGATGCCTCCAAGCTCGATGCCTTCCTGCAGGCCATGGGGCCGGTGGGAATACTCGAAGTGGCCCGCACGGGAGTGTCCGGTATTGCCCGGGGGGATAAAGTTCTGAGCCTGTAATTATCCCTTGAAGTATTCGGCCGCCTTTCGGGGCGGCTTTTTTGTGGTTTGCTAGCGCTCCTTGACCTCGTCCCACAGCGCCTGAATCAGTGGAAGCTTGCGCCGACGGTTGAGGACACAAAGCCCGATGTCGTAGTGGGGCAGCTCCGGTTTCACCGTCAGTACCCGCACGCGCTCCAGCAGCGGGCTGGTATCCAGGACGATCCTGGGCACTACCCCAATACCGAAGCCCAGGCTGACCATGCTGACGATGGCTTCATGTCCCGCGACCTGGGCATAGATAGTGGGAGTCACGCCGAGGGCACGAAACCAGGTGTCGGCATACTCGCGGGACAAACCTGCTTCGGCCAGGATCATCGGCACCCCCCGCCACTGTTCCACGGAGGGTGAGGCTGGGGTGGCAGGTGTCCAGTCCGCCAGAGCTACCGGCGCGATGAAGACCAGCGGTGAGCGGGTCAGCGATTTAAACGCCAGAGCGCTTGGGGTGCTACGCGGCCGCGGTGTAATCGCCATGTCCTCTTCCCCGGCCAATACCCGGTTCATTGCATCTTCCGGATCGCCGGTGTGCAGCTTTAGCTCAATGCGTGGATAGCGCAACCGAAAATCACTCAACAAGTCATAAAGAAAGCTGTAACTGGCGGTGACCGAGCAGTAAATGCTGATCTCGCCAGCCAGCTCGTCCCCCTGGCTGCTCAGCGAATGACGCAATTGCTCCCACTGGTTGAGCGTTTCGCGGGCATATTGCTGAAATATCTGACCCTGGCGGGTCAGGACGACATGGCGGTTGTCACGTAGAAACAGGATCACATCAAGGCTCTCTTCCAGCTGGCGAATAGTGCGGGAGAGCGTTGAAGGGCTGACATGGCAGAGTTCACTGGCGCGACCGAAGTGCAGCGTATCGGCAAGCGTCAGGAACTGTTTGAGCGGGCGTATATCCATTTTTGCATTATTGCAGATTGTCGCATGCCATGTTGCAAATATAGCGTTTTACGCAACATGGTTCCGTCGCTAAGGTAGATCCACTGAATAACGCGACGCTCGGTTGCGCGTCACACGACTTCTCTATTGTTCTTCAGGAGCATTGCCATGCGCGTTTACTATGACAAGGATTGCGACCTTTCCCTCATCCAGGGCAAGAAAGTCACCATCGTGGGTTATGGTTCCCAGGGCCATGCCCATGCCAACAACCTGAAAGAGTCGGGTGTTGATGTCACCGTCGCGCTGCGTGCCGGCTCCTCTTCCACCGCCAAGGCCGAAAGTGCCGGACTGAAAGTGGCCTCTGTCGAAGAGGCGTGCCAGAGCGCTGACGTGGTCATGATCCTGGCGCCGGACGAGAACCAGAAGGCGATCTACGAAAACCAGGTCGAGCCTAATCTGAAGCAGGGCGCCACCTTGGCATTTGCCCACGGTTTCAACATTCATTACAACCAGATCGAGCCGCGCAAGGATCTCGACGTGATCATGGTTGCCCCCAAGGCACCGGGCCATACCGTGCGCTCCGAGTTCGTCAAGGGTGGTGGTATTCCCGATCTGATCGCCATTCACCAGGATGCTTCCGGCAAGGCCAAGGAGCTGGCGCTCTCCTATGCCGCGGCTATTGGTGGTGGACGTAGCGGTATCATCGAAACGACCTTCAAGGATGAGACCGAAACCGACCTGTTTGGTGAGCAGGCCGTACTGTGTGGTGGTGCGGTCGAACTGGTCAAGGCGGGCTTCGAGACGCTGACCGAAGCGGGCTATGCGCCTGAAATGGCCTACTTCGAGTGTCTGCACGAGCTCAAGCTGATCGTTGACCTGATGTACGAGGGCGGCATCGCCAACATGAACTACTCCATCTCCAACAATGCGGAGTATGGTGAGTACGTGACGGGCCCCGAAATCATCAACGAGCAGTCGCGTGAAGCCATGCGCAATGCCCTCAAGCGCATTCAGACTGGCGAATACGCCAAGATGTTCATCCAGGAAGGCAACACCAACTACCCCTCAATGACCGCCCGGCGTCGCCTGAACGCCGAACACGAAATTGAGCAGGTAGGGGCCCAACTGCGTGGCATGATGCCGTGGATCACTGCCAACCAGCTGGTGGACAAGAGCAAGAACTGATTCAGCACTCCTGCAGTTATCCAGCCAAGGGCGCGGTTTTCCGCGCCCTTGGTGTTTGTGCAGGAAGACAGCTGCACTTTTCGCCTCGCTCTCTCGGTGTAGAATGGAGGCAGCACCTCCTTGGGTAAATCCCCGGCTATGGAAGAGACGAATGAGTCAGGAGTCCCGTAATACCGAGCATGATCCCTCCCGCGAACCACCCGGGCCAGGCCTGGGTGATGGCAAGAGCAAGCGGCCAGTCGAAGAGGACTTGGCAACTGCCTTTCTGCGCGAAACGGAAGTGATCGAAGAGTCAATCGAGAACGGTCAGAAGGTGCGGCGCAAGGGCATCTACCTGTTGCCGAACCTGTTTACCACCTCCGCCCTGTTTGCTGGCTTCTTTTCTGTGGTGGCCGGCATCAATGGTGACTTTACTGCCGCCGCTGTGGCGATCTTTATCGCCATGATTCTCGACGGACTGGATGGGCGGGTAGCACGAATGACCAACACCCAGAGTGCCTTCGGTGCCGAGTATGACAGTCTCTCCGATATGCTCTCTTTCGGTGTGGCGCCGGCCCTGGTGGCATTTAACTGGATTCTCCAGGATATCGGCAAGACCGGCTGGGTGGTCGCCTTTCTCTATGTTGCCTGTGCGGCATTGCGCCTGGCACGATTCAATGTCCAGATCGGCAGCACGGACAAGAAATGGTTTATTGGCTTGCCCAGCCCTTCAGCCGCTGCCTTCGTGGCGGCAAGTGTCTGGACCTTTCATAGTTTCGATGCCGAAGCCTTCGGTTTCAAACTGCTGATGCTGATCGTGGTAGCGGCTGCCGGGATACTGATGGTCAGCAACATCCGCTATTACAGCTTCAAGGAGATCGATCTGAAGGGCCCGGTGCCCTTTGTGGTACTGTTGGCGATCGTGCTTGGCTTTGTGGTGATATCAGTCGAGCCGTCGGTCATGCTGCTGTTGCTGTTTACTGGCTATGTTGCGTCAGGGCCGGCACTCGCTATTATGCGCAAGATGTAGTGCACGTCGGCTGGAAGTTAAATTATTTGTTCGAA
>Ga0079225_10001926_pt1 | contig 11834 bp, 11 predicted proteins | sample Poulit2012_FD_76344 | JGI IMG/M metagenome (GOLD analysis project Ga0079225, IMG submission 76344) | Agricultural soil microbial communities from Georgia to study Nitrogen management - Poultry litter 2012 | ecosystem: Environmental > Terrestrial > Soil > Agricultural land | place: USA: Georgia...
AGGGCCCCCACGACCGAGGCATCCCGCAGCATGGCTGCTGGTTGCCTTGGCGGGCGGGACGAGAGGAAGGCGCCGAAGAGGCTGCCCCAGAAAAAGGAGGCGCCGATGTTGGTCGCGCCCCCAACCGCCGTGTGGGGAAGATCCGCTTCGTCATGGGTTCCCGCTTCTCCGCCCCAGAGCCAGTGGCTGGTTGCGTTGACCGGCGCCCAGTGGCTGCGCCCTTCGAGCCGGGCACTGATCATGGTGGCCGCAGAAGATGCGAGGGCGGCACCGGCCCCGCAGAAGAGCGCGTATCTCAGAAGTGTCATCACGACCGGCCCCTTCGCTTGTGACACGCGAACGGATCTGACCAGGCGGATGTTCCGGTCAGAGCTCTGTAAGCTCAGGCCGAGAGGAGGCGGCGCTCCGCAAGCTGGCCAGACTTCGCTTCTGCTGTCCCTCGGCGTCGAAATTGGCGGGTTCGAGCCAGGCCTCGAAAGCCGCCCTCACTTCCGGCCACTCCTTGTCGATGATGGAATACCAGGCCGTGTCGCGGTTGCGCCCCTTGTAGATCGTGGCCTGACGGAAGATGCCTTCGTAGGTGAAGCCAAGACGCGTCGCAGCCTGCCGCGACGGTGCGTTGAGGGCATCGCACTTCCACTCGTAGCGGCGATAGCCCAGTTCGTCAAAGACGCGTCGCATCATTAGGTACATGGCTTCCGTGGCCATCCTGTTTTTCTGCAAAGCCGGTGAAAAGTGGATGTGGCCGACCTCGATCACCCCCAGCTCCGGCTGTAGACGCAGAAAGCTCGCCACCCCCAGAGCGCGGCCACTGCGGCTGTCCAGGACGCTATGAAAGAGCGGATCCTCTGCCGCGGCGACCGCCTCGAGCCAGGCCCGATAGCTGAGGAAGTCAGGAAAGGGCCCCACCGGCAGATAGGTCCAGTTACGGCCACTGGCGTCCTGTGACTTGGCTTCAAAGAGGCTTTCTGCGTGACGATCCGGGTCCAGAGGCTCAAGACGGCACCAGGTCCCCTCCATCGGCTGGCGCGGCGGCAGCGGTCGCGGGCGCCAGTGGGGCAAGGGCTCACCGATTGGCTGACCCAGTTCGTTCACGCGCGGTTCTTTCATGGCAGCAGGGCCTCTGGACAGGGGCTTTTGCTGATAGAGCGGGGGAGCCGGCGGTGAAAGATCCACTTGCATTTGCGACGAGGCGCCAAAGGTTGGCGCACCCCTGGTTCCGAGGAGTTGCTTCGCATTCAAAGGATGCAGAGTTGCAATGGTGAGGTCCGAGAGACAGCTGCGCTGCCGCCCTGCCGCATCAAAATTCTCTGGTGCCAGCCAGCGCCGGTAGAGCTGCTTCAGCGCCGGCCACTCCCGGGCCAGGATGGAGAGCCACCAGGTATCGCGGTTGCGGCCCTTGTAGTGACTGTCCTGACGCGCCAGCGCTTCCCGGCGGAAGCCGAAGCGCTGGGCTGCAAGGATCCCCTTTCGATTCCAGCAGTCGGCGCGCCACTCGAGACGTTTACGGCCTTCTCCCTCGAAGACTTGGCAGAGGACGAGAAAGACCGCCTCCGTGGCCGTGCGGGTGCCTTGCAGCTGCGGAGAAAAGACCACATGACCGAGCTCGACTGCAGACTGGCTTGCCCGCCGACGCACCAGCGCGAGGTAGCCGAGCGCGAGCCCGCTTTCCTGCTCGATGATGGCATGGAAGTCCCTGTCCGGCAGCTTCCTCAGGCGCTCCAGATGAGCGTGCAGCGCAAGCTCGCTTTCAAAGGGCCCATAGGTCATGTAGGTCCAGAGAGCTCCCTGCCGTTCCTCCGACAGGGAGGCGAAGAGATCGCCGGCATGGACTGCGGGCGTAAGCGCCTCGAGCCGGCACCAGCGACCCGCGGTCAGTGGCACGGGACGGCCGTGCTGACGGCCCTCTTTCCTCGGTAAGATCGCCGCTGCGGTCACCATGCCTCGCCCCGCACCTGAACCGCCTAAGGAATAGGCCATCCGTGAGCGCACGGGAAGAGCCTGGTGGCAAGACCCGCGACAATAGGGCAGCTGGAGTTCTCTCGGAAGAAGATCAGTCCCCTGATCGGAAGCCCATCGGCTTCGATCAGGGCACACCATCAGGCCAAGGACAACACCTCGAATGCCCGGCTCGGGCGAACGAGCCTGTCCTGCGCCTCGATGAACTGGAGTTCGCGCGTACCCGCCTGATGGGTCGCGGAGATCACCTCGAAGATGGCCGACGCCATGGCCGAGAGGGCAGCGGGAACGGATCGCCCGCTTCTGAGGTAATGAGCAAGAAAGAGGGCCGAGACCGCGTCACCGGCTCCATTGGGCGGCGGCTCCAGTGGCAGGAAGGGGGTGGAGACGAGCCAGGCTCCGCCATTCGACACCCCCAGCATCTGGATCATGTCCTCGGGCGTTTCGTCATGCTGAAGAGACGTGATGATGGCCGCCTTGGGGCCCAGCGACAGCAGCGCTCTCGCCGCCTCTATGGCATCCTTCACCGAGCGGATCTCCGCTCCCGTCAGCAATTCGAGCTCGAACTGGTTGGGGATGACGACGTCTGCGGTCGGCACGGCGCGCTCGCGCATGAACTCGGGGATCGCGGGCCGCACGCAAACCCCTCGACCGTGATCACCCATCACCGGATCGCAAACGTAAAGCGCATCGTCGCGCGCCGCCCTGACCCGAGCGACAGCTTCCAGAATGGCCTCACCCAGGTCGGCGTCCCCGAGATAGCCCGACAGGATCGCATCGCAGGTTTCCGGCGCCGAGCGCTGGAAGATGCCTTCGATGACGTCACGGACATGCTCCGCCGTGAAGACTTCACCGGTCCAGGAGCCGTAGCCGGTGTGATTTGAAAACTGCACGGTGTTGACGGCCCACACATCGAAACCCAGCCGCTGCAGCGGAAAGGCGGCGGCGCGGTTGCCGACATAGCCGTAGGCGACGTGCGATTGCACGGAGAGGACGTTCATGGCATTGGCTTTATGTTGTCGTTGTTCCATTGTGAAACTGCCCGACCTGCCGGCCCCTCACAACATCCATTTTTGCGGGGAGCGGGGGTGCCATTTATCGTTTGCTCAAGGGAGGTGCCCGCCCCATGCTCAAGACAGCGCGCCCACGGCGCAGCGTCCTCTATATGCCCGGCAGCAACAGCCGTGCCCTCGAGAAGGGCCGCAGCCTGCCGGCCGATGCCCTGATCCTCGACCTCGAGGATGCCGTGGCTCCCGATGCCAAGCGCGAGGCCCGGGCCAAGATCGTCGCGGCCCTGCAGCAAGGCGGCTACGGGCGGCGCGAGATCATCGTGCGGATCAACGGCCTCGACAGCGACTGGGGAAATGAAGACCTGGAAGAGCTGGCGACCGCTGGTGCCGACGCGCTGCTGCTGCCGAAGGTCGAGTCGGCGGAAATGGTACGCCAAGCAGAGGCGCTGATGGTCGCCGCTGGCGCGCCGGAAGAACTTGCCCTCATGTGCATGATGGAAACCCCGCTGGGCATTCTCAAGGCAGCAGAGATCGCTGCGGCATCTCCACGCCTCAGCTGCCTCGTCATGGGAACTTCCGACCTGGTGAAGGACCTGAACGCCCTTCACACGCCGGAGCGCCTGCCGGTCCTGACCGCCCTCTCGCTCTGCGTTCTCGCCGCCCGTGCCAACGGACTGGCCGTGGTCGATGGCGTGCATCTGGACCTGAACGACGCGGAAGGCTTCGCTGCGCAATGTCTGCAGGGCCGCCAGCTGGGCTTCGACGGCAAGACGCTGATCCATCCCAAGACGATCGAGAAGGCCAATGAGGTCTTTGGCCCCTCCGCCGCAGACGTGGCTGAGGCGCAGCGTATCATCGAGGTGCATGCGGCCGCAGTGAAGGAAGGTCAGGGAGTGGCGGTCCTCGATGGCAAGCTGATCGAGAACCTGCACGTGGAAACGGCCAGGAAGACGGTCTCCCTGGCCCAGACCATCGCCGAACTGGAGCGCAGCAACACGGAGCAGGAAGAGGCCTGACGGCATGAGCAAGACGGACGGAGGCAACTTCTTCGAGGACTTCCACCTCGGCCAGGTCCTGCCTCACCCGACCCCACGGACGGTATCGACGGGAGACATCGCCCTCTACCTGGCGCTCACGGGCAGCCGCTTCCTCCTGAATTCCTCCGCCGAAGCGGCCCGGGCACAGGGCCTGCCGGACGCACCGCTGGACGACCTGCTGGTCTTCCACCTGGTCTTCGGCAAATCGGTGCCGCAGCTGTCCCTCAATGCAGTGGCCAACCTGGGCTATGCGGAGTGCCGCTTCCTGGCACCCGTCTATGCGGGCGACACCCTGGCAGCCGAAAGCCGGGTCATCGGCCTCAAGCAGACATCCTCGGGCGACAGCGGCATCGTCTATGTCGAGACCCGGGGTACCCGCCAGGACGGCACCCCGGTACTGGAGTTCAAGCGCTGGGTCCTGGTGCGCAAGCGCAAGGCAGATGCCCCGGCGCCGGAAACACTGGTGCCGGAGCTGCAGCCGGCGGTCGCTGCGGCAGATGTGTCCGTACCTTCCGGCCTCCACGGCCGGGAGTGGGACTGCCGCCTGTCGGGCAGCCCGCACCTCTGGGAAGACTATGGCGTCGGCGAGCGCATCGACCACAGCGACGGCATGACCCTGGAGGAGGCGGAGCATCAACTGGCAACCCGCCTCTATCAGAACACTGCCAAGGTCCATTTCGACCAGCTGCTCGCGAGCGAGGGGCGCTTCGGCAGGCGGCTGGTCTATGGCGGTCACATCATTTCCATGGCGCGCGCCCTCTCCTTCAATGGCCTCGGCAACGCGATCCGCATCGCCGCGATCAATGGCGGCCGCCACGTCGCCCCCACCTTTGCCGGCGACACGCTCTTCGCCTGGTCCGAGGTACTCGAACGGCAGGCCCTGCCAGGCCGTGAGGATCTGGGCATCCTGCGGCTGCGCACGCTGGCGCTGAAGAACCGTCGTGCCGAGGGCTTCCCGGATCAGGGGCCCGACGGCGGGCCCGACCCTGCCGTGGTGCTGGATCTCGACTACAGCGTCCTGATGCCGCGGCGTGGTGCAGGCTGAACACATTCTCCCAGAAAGGAGCATCGCGGATGAGCGGAAGGCTTGCAGGCAAGCTCTGCCTGGTGACGGCCGCCGGACAGGGTATCGGGCGCGCCTCTGCTCTCGCCTTCGCAGCCGAGGGCGCCAGGGTCATCGCAACCGACATCAATGAGGACGCGCTGGCTGGCCTCGCGCGGGAGCAGGCAGCCATCACGACCGAGCGTCTGGATGTGCGTGCTGCAGCGGCCATTGCGGAGGCGGCTCGGCGGCATGGCCCGCTCGATGTTCTGATGAACTGCGCCGGTTATGTCCACCACGGCACCATTCTCGAGTGTGAAGAGGCAGACTGGTCCTTCTCCTGGGACCTCAACGTCACGGCAATGTATCGGATGATCCGGGCTTTCCTGCCGGCTATGCTGGAGGCCGGCGGTGGCAGCATCGTAAACGTCGCTTCGGTCGCCTCGAGCCTGCGCGGTGTGCCCAACCGCTTCGTCTATGGGGCGACGAAGGCAGCCGTGATCGGCCTGACGAAGGCGATCGCCGCAGACTTCGTCAGCCAGGGCATCCGCTGCAACGCCATCTGCCCCGGAACCGTGCAGACACCCTCGCTGGAGGAGCGCATGGCAGCCCTGGGCGGCGATCCGGAGCAGGTGCGCGCGGCCTTCGTCGCACGCCAGCCCATGGGCCGGCTGGGCAAGCCGGAAGAGATTGCCGCACTGGCGGTGCATCTCGCCGGCGACGAGAGCGCCTTCACGACGGGGCAGACCCTGGTGATTGACGGCGGCTGGCTGGGCTGACGCGAAAGCCGGCGCCTGCGTACCTGCTCCTGAACGAAGTGAAGGGTTCTTGGGGGGGCACAAGCTCAATCGCTCCAGATCCTTCGCTGCGCTCAGGAAGGCAAGGAGCTATGGGCGCCCGCTAGACCGGATCACCTTTTATCTGAATCCACTTCGGGGTTCAGATAAAAGGCGTGAACCCGGTCTACATCAAAGGGATAGTGCAATCCTTCTCGGTGGCGCCGGCGTGTGCAGCGGCGCGCCGGTCAGCGCCTGAAGCTCCTTCAGGGAGATCCCCGGCACCATCTCCTTGAGGACAAAGCCCGCGTCCCCGACCTCGATGACCGCCAGATTGCTGTAGATGCGGCGCACGACCCCGGCCCCCGTCAGGGGATAGCCACAGCGCTCCACCAGCTTCGGCTGGCCGTCACGGGTCGTATGCTCCGTCATCACCCAGATTTCCCGAGCACCAGCCACCAGATCCATCGCGCCACCGACCGCCGGCACTGCGTCGGGAGCGCCTGTCGACCAGTTTGCGAGATCGCCGTTCTGCGCCACCTGCATGGCGCCCAGGATGCAGATGTCGATATGCCCGCCGCGGATCATGGCAAAGCTGTCGGCGTGGTGGAAGAAGGAGGCGCCCGGCAGCAGCGTTACCGGCTTCTTGCCGGCATTGATCAGTTCCGGGTCTTCCTCCCCCGCCGCCGGCGCAGGTCCGAAGCCGAGGATGCCGTTTTCGGTGTGATAGCGGATCTCGCGATCCCCTGGCACATGGTTCGCCACCCTCTCCGGCATGCCGATCCCGAGGTTCACGACGGCACCGTCCCGGAGATCGAGAGCGACACGCTGGGCAATCTGGTCACGGGTGAGGCCCGGCTGGATGATCTGGCTCATGGGTAGCTTGCTCCCTCGGCGATCAATTCCGATTCCGCGGCCGGATTGGGAACCTCCACGAGCCGCTCAACGAAGACCCCGGGGGTGACCACTGCCTCAGGATCCAGCGCACCATCGGCAACCCGCTGGCGCACCTGGACGATAGTCGTCGCGGCCGCCATGCACATGATGGGGCCGAAGTTCCGCGCCGCCTTGTTGTAGAGAAGATTGCCGAAGCGGTCGCCACGTTCCGCCTTGACCAGGGCGTAATCCGCTCGCAGGCCGCGCTCCAGGAGATAGGGCTGCCCGTCGAACTCGCGAACCTCCTTGCCCACTGCCAGGGGTGTGCCGACCGCGGTTGGGGTGAAGAAAGCCGGGATACCCGCACCGCCGGCACGAATCCGCTCGGCCAGGGTTCCCTGAGGCACCAGCTCCAGCTCGATTCTGCCGGCTCGATAGAGCTCCTGAAAGACGGTCGAGTGAGAGGAGCGCGGATAGCTGCAGATGATCTTGCGGACCCGCCCCGCGGCGATCAGCGCAGCCAGACCGACCTGGCCGTTGCCGGCGTTGTTGTTGACCACTGTCAGCTTGCGCGCGCCCTGATCGATCAGGGCATGGATCAACTCGATCGGGCTTCCGGCTTCTCCGAAACCGCTGATCAGGATCGTCGCCCCATCGGGGATATCGGCAAGGGCTTCACGCAGTGACGGGCAGAATTTGTCGATCATGCTGTGGCTGTCACCTCGCCTCATTACCGGGTCGCCCCACCGGAAAGGGGTGGGGCATGTGCTGAGATACACTGGGAAAAAGGAAAGATCCAATGCGGGTTCGTTCGGCGCACCGCATGAGGACAAAGGAGGCTCCAGGGTGTAGCGTGATGAGCGAACCGTGACAGCAAGAGCGCAGGGAGCGAGATCGATGCCCAGCGGAGCCGATGTAATGGTGCAGGCACTGGAGAACGAAGGGGTCGAACGCGTCTTCGGCGTGCCGGGCGAAGAGAACATCGCCTTCATCGAGGCGTTGCGCCGATCGGGAATCGAACTGGTGCTGACACGCCACGAGCAGGCGGCGGCCTTCATGGCAGCGACCCACGGGCGCCTTACCGGCAGGCCGGGAGTGTGCCTGGCGACGCTCGGGCCCGGGGCGCTGAACTTCTCCACCGGCGCCGCCTTTGCCCACCTCGGCGCAATGCCGATGATCCTGATCACCGGGCAGAAACCGGTCATGACGGCCGAGCAGGCGCGCTTCCAGATCGTCGACATCATCGCCTCGATGCGGCCCCTCACCAAGATGGCGCGACAGATCATCAATGTCGCCAGCATCCCTTCCCTGGTGCGCGACGCCTTCCGGGTTGCCATGGAAGAGCGACCAGGCCCGGTCCATCTCGAGTTGCCGGAGGACGTCGCCGCCGAGGAGGTCGAGGAGATCCTGCCGATCCCGGTTCATCCGCTCGAAGGGCCTGTCGCCCCGACAGCCGCGCTCGAGCGTGCGGCCGAAATGATCCTCGCTGCCCAGCGACCGCTGGTGATGGTCGGCGCAGCGGGCAACCGGCCGCATCTGGTCGAGCCACTGTCAGACTTCGTACGGCGGCTGGGGATACCCTTCTTCAACACCCAGATGGGCAAGGGCGCGGTGACAGGAGGCTCCAACCTCTATCTCGGCACCGCGGCCCTGTCCGAAGGCGACTACGTCCACGAAGCCGTTGCAGCGGCCGATCTCATCATCGCCATCGGCCACGATACGGTGGAAAAGCCACCCTTCCTGATGAAAAACGCCGGCGGGCCGAGGGTGCTCCACATCGCCTATCAGTCGGCGACGGTCGAGCAGGTCTATCACCCGGATGCCGAAGTCATCGGCGACATCGGCGCCGCGGTGACGGCGCTGGCCGAGCGGCTTGCCGGCAGGCTGCCCGAGCAGACGCAGATGCTGGAATTGCGCCAGAGCATCCTGGCCAGGATCAACGCGGGCGCGGAGGAGGAACGCTTTCCGGTGACGCCACAACGCCTCGTCAGCGACGTGCGGAAGGTCATGCCGGAGGACGGCATCGTCTGCCTCGACAACGGCATGTACAAGATCTGGTTTGCGCGCAACTACCGTACCCACGTCGCCAACACGCTGCTGCTCGACAACGCCCTGGCAACGATGGGGGCCGGCCTCCCCTCGGCAATGATGGCCGCCATGCTCTACCCGCAACGCCGTGTGCTGGCGGTCTGCGGCGACGGCGGCTTCATGATGAACAGCCAGGAGATGGAAACCGCGGTTCGCCTGGGCCTCGACCTTGTCGTCCTCATCGTCAACGACGGCGCCTATGGCATGATCCGCTGGAAGCAGGCCGTGGACCAGTTCCCCGACTACGGCATGAGCTTCGGCAACCCCGACTTCGTCCGCTATGCGGAGTCCTATGGGGCCAAGGGCGCGCGCGTATCCTCGACCGCGGAGCTGGTGCCGACGCTGGAAGCCGCCTTCAAGGACGGCGGGGTCCATCTCATCGACTGCCCGATCGACTACTCCGAGAACACCCGCGTCCTGGTGGAGGAACTGCAGAACCGGGTTCCGGATGTGGATCTGGCGTAAGGCGCGGCTTCAGTAGTGCGAGATCAAGAGTCTTGATGTTGCCGGACGCACGAGTGGAGGTCTCTGGTGCGTCGATAGAGGGCACGTGAAAACCAAGTTCGACCTCCTGGCTGGCCGGCCGACCCTCAGAGACCGGCCTTCTCCGTTCGACCGCCACTATCTGCACCAGAAGGCTCAACTCCCAGCCTCAGCCGTCGGCGAGCTTAAAACCGGAACGGAACAGCAATAGAAGCTGCGACACGCGCGCGCCTCTTCTGTTAGCGAAGGTGGGAAAGCTGTTGCAAATCAAGTGGCTGGGGGACCTGGACTCGAACCAGGACTGACGGAGTCAGAGTCCGCTGTTCTACCATTAAACTATCCCCCAGCAGGCGCGCCTCAAGCCCCGGCTGCCGGTGCTGTGTATCTAGTCTAGCTGCCGAAGGCGATCAAGCCCCTTTGCGCCAGCCCGGCGGCTTGAGATCCAGGGCAGCCTCACGCTCCAAAGCCGCTATTGACCGGGACAAGGAGCCTCGTTAGTCTGCCTTTCATGTGCCAGACCGTCTCCATCGTGATTGCGCGAATTAGCCACCCGGCGCCCTGAGGGCGACCGGGAACTGTTGATTCCGTTTCAATCGCGATCTCATGGAGGCGACCTGTCATGTCCGCCAACCGCGGCCTTTCCACTTCTCCCCTTTCCGCTCCCCTGCTTGCAAGCGCGCCCAGTGAGGCTGTCTACTGCTTTGCCATCCAGGCCGAAGCGGAGCCCGGTGTCATGCCGCGTGTGCTCGAACTCTTTGCCAAAAGAGGCCTGATTCCCCTGCGATGGCACGCCGACCGCATCGGTGCCAGCCACCGGGAACTCGCGATCGATCTGCAGGTCGCCGGCCTCGAACGGCGCACTTGCGACTACATCGCCCGCTGCCTGCGGCAGATCCATGGGGTGGAGGCTGTTCTGACGTCAGAGAAACTCCTGGACTGACAGCTGGCCCGCGCGCTGGCAACGCGCCTACTCCTGCCCGGGCTCCACGCGGCGCAGACGCTTGAGAGTGCTGCGGTGGCGCTTGGCTTCGAGGCGACGGCGCTTCGAGGCCAGAGTCGGGCGGGTGGGACGGCGCACCTTAGGCGTCTCGGCGGCGGCCCGGATCAGGGACACAAGGCGTTCGCGGGCATCCTCCCGGTTGCGCTCCTGGGTGCGGAAGCGCTGGGCGGTGATGACCAGCACGCCCTCCTTGGTGAGACGCCGGCCGGCCAGCCGCTTCAACCGCCGCCGCACCGGCTCGGGCAAGCTGGGGGAGCGCTCGACATCGAAGCGAAGCTGGACGGCGGTGGCCACCTTGTTGACGTTCTGCCCACCAGGGCCGCCGGCTCGCAGGAAGCTCTCCTCGATCTCCTGCTCCTCGATCGCGAGATTGTCGGTGATGGGGATCACGGCGCTGCGGCGGCTCCCCGGCGACGGCGCCCTTCCCGCCTCCCCTCTCGTGGCGGCCCCTCGCCGCGGCCGCCGGCACTGATCGTGCCCAAGGCCTCTTCGATCTCGCCCAGCGTCGGCCGCGGGCGCGGCGGCGATTCTTCCAGCGCTTGCCGCATGGCGCGCAGATGTTCGGCGGTGGTGCCGCAGCAGCCGCCGATGATCCGCGCTCCGGCCGCCTGGGCCAGGACCGCATAGCGTGCCATGAGCTCCGGCGTCCCGTTGTAGCGCACCTCCCCCTCGACGAACTCGGGAATGCCGCAGTTTGCCTTGGCAACCAGGAGCGCGCCCGGTCCGGCCGCCTCGGACATGGCCAGGATTGCCGCCACCAGTTCCGAGGCGCCGGTGCCGCAGTTGCCGCCATAGGCCACCGGCGGACAGGCGGCGGCACCCAGCAGCTCCGGAAGATCCCCGGGCGCCACCCCCATCATGGTGCGGCCGTTGGTATCGAAAGAAAGGGTACAGACAGCGGGGAGACCCGCAGCGGCAGCGCCTTCCAACGCGGCCATCAGCTCTGCCGGCGCGCTCATCGTTTCGATCCAGGCAAGCTCGGCGCCGCCTTCCACGAGGCCCTCGCACTGCTCCCGGAAGACAGACACCCCCTCTTCATGGGTGAGCGGTCCGAGGGGGGCAAAGAGATCGCCGGTAGGACCGACCGAGCCGGCGCAGACGACGGCCCGCCCCTGGGCATCGATCTCTTCGCGCAGCAGGGCAGCGGCGGCGGCGTTGATCTCCCGCACACGGTCCTGGGCGCCGTGCAGCTTCAGGCGGTTGGCGGTGCCGCCGAAGCTGTTCGTCAGAACAATGTCCGAGCCGGCGTCGATGAAGCTGCGATAGTGGGCCCGGACCTTCTCTGGCTCAGCCAGGTTCCAGAGTTCAGGCGCATCCCCATGCTGCAGGCCCATGGCGAAGAGATCCGTGCCGGTAGCACCGTCCGCGAGCAGCCAGGGTCGTTCGGTCAGCAGACGGTGGAGCAGATCGGACATTGTCCCTCCTCTTTAACAGGCCGCTGGCGCTGCTGTGACGGCAGGCCGTCTTCGGCGAGCGGCATCAGATTAGAGCGGATCCTGTTCGATCGGAAACACTTTGGTTTCCGAGCAAACACGTGAATCCGCTCTCGTTTCAATGGGCTAG
>Ga0079225_10001927_pt1 | contig 11833 bp, 8 predicted proteins | sample Poulit2012_FD_76344 | JGI IMG/M metagenome (GOLD analysis project Ga0079225, IMG submission 76344) | Agricultural soil microbial communities from Georgia to study Nitrogen management - Poultry litter 2012 | ecosystem: Environmental > Terrestrial > Soil > Agricultural land | place: USA: Georgia...
GCGTCATAGTAGGCGGCGTTGAGGGTGTTGCGTGCGGTCAAGGCCGCGCCTTCCAGGGAGCCGCCGCCGAAGAGCCCCTGGGTGCGGGAGAAGGCGATGATGTCGCCACCGAGGTTGGCCGTGGAACTGGCGCGCACGCCCTTGCCGACCGGACCAACGGCGACCGAAGCATCGCCCCCGAAGCTGAAGTGCTGGCTGAGCACGGCGTCCAGCGCTCCGTCGTTCATGATGACAAGAATGGTCTCGGACACCTGGCCGCCGATCTGCAGGCCGACGGAACCCGCGGTCAGACGAACGAAGGCCGGTGGTCCCCAGCTGTTGTCGGTGCCGCGGGCCAGCAGTACCCCGCTGCCGCCTTCGGCACCGACGATGAAGCCACCGCGCACCAGCTGCGGGAAGATGATCACGCCACTGGCGGCACGCAGGTAGGTCTCCAGCTCTTCGTACTGCGGGTCGCGCAGCAGAGAGTTCAGCGTTACCCGTGACCGATCGATCAGGTCGGCGGCATCCGCGCGCTCACTGGCGCTTGCCGCTTGCGGCAGCCCCACGAGGAGCGCCAATGCCATCAGGCAGGGGATAAGCTGAAACCATCTCGGGCGGCGGATGACTGCTTGCATCGGGATCTCCTCGCTTGCGGCTTGCTGCGCCGCTGTGCAGCCTGGAAGTCAAGCCGTGCTTCGTGGCGAAAACGTGACGGGGTTGATGCGCAATGATGGCGACAACTCAACGTCGTGGTCCCATGAATCTGGCGGCGCCGGGCGAAGTTCTGCTCTGTTTCTATAGGCGTGTCCGTCGCGTCGCTGCAAGCGGCCATCACGCCATGAGGGGATGGTGCAGGCTGGTAAAGAGGGGGAGGTTGTAAGAGACTCTTCGCTCGAGGAAAGAGATTGGCGGTCCGTTGCTTGCCGCCGGGAAGGAATGGCGATGCGCAAGGAAGAACCGCGGCTGGAGGAGGTGCGCGCCCTGGTCCGGGAGGTGCCCGGACCGGACCTGGAGGCCAGGGAAGCAGCCCGCGCGCGCCAGGCGGATCTGATCAAGCCGGGCGGTGGCCTCGGGCGCCTGGAGGAGCTCGCGATCTGGCTGGCGACCTGGCAGGCGGCGCGGGCGCCACGCATGGAGCGGCCGCGGGTTGCGATCTTTGCCGCCAATCACGGCATCGCGGCACGCGGGATATCGAGGTTCGATTCCGCGCTGACCGAGCAGATGGTAAAGGCCATCGTCGCCGGGGGCGGCGCGGTCAATCAACTGGCCGCGATGGTTAAGGCGGACCTGCGCATGTACGAGATGGCACTCGATCAGCCGACGGCCGACTTCACCCAGGGCCCGGCCATGAGCGAGGAGGACTGCGCGCGCGCGCTCGCCTACGGCATGATGGCGGTGGAGCCGGGCTTTGACGTCATGGCGCTGGGTGACCTGGGGGTGGGCAACCGGACCTGCGCGGCCGCCCTCTGCCACGGGCTTTTCGGCGGCGAAGCAGCGCAGTGGGTGGGCCCCGGCGTCGAGGCTGAGGAAACGCTGGTCGCACGGCGGGCGGCCGTGGTGGCTGAGGGGGTCGCTGCCAACCGCGCGAACCTGGAGGATCCCTTTGATGTCCTGCGGGCAGTCGGCGGCTTGGAGCTTTCGGCCATCGTCGGGGCGATCCTCGCCTGCCGCCTGGCGCGCATCCCGGTGTTGCTCGACGGTTTTGTGTGCAGTGCCGCGGCCGCCGTCCTGCATGCGGTCGATCCGCAGCTGCTCGATCATTGCCTCGTCGCACAGCGCAGTAGCGGATGGCCCCACGACCGTCTGCTTGAAAAGCTCGGCAAGCGTCCGCTGCTCGATCTCGATATCGCTCTGGGCGAGGGGACGGGGAGCGTCCTGGGGATCCAGCTTCTGCAGGGAGCGGTTGCCTGTCACAACGGCATGGCCACCCGGAAGAAGGCGGGCCTTACCGCAGCCTTCGGTGACTGATTGCATGGAGTGCCGGGCGCATTGACCCTCCGCTTGCCAAGGCCTACATCCTGAAGTGCCAGATGGCCGGATGGTCGCCTTCGCGCCTTGCGGCGTGGGGGAGGAAAGTCCGGGCTCCACGGGAACACGGTGCCGGGTAACGCCCGGCGGGGGCGACCCTAGGGAAAGTGCCACAGAAAGCAGACCGCCAGCCTTGGGCTGGAAAGGGTGAAAGGGTGCGGTAAGAGCGCACCGCGCGACCGGCAACGGTGGCGGCACGGCAAACCCCACCGGGAGCAAGACCGAGTAGGGACGGCGGGCCCAAGAGGCCAGGCGGGTTTCCGCGCTGCCGTCCGGGTAGGTCGCGTGAGGCGTCCGGCGACGGACGTCCCAGATGAATGACCATCCCCTGCCTAGGGGCAGCGGACAGAACCCGGCTTACAGGCCATCTGGCCCTTCTTTCCTTTCCCTTGTGTTCTGACCAGCGATTGCTCCGAACTGGTGCATCCTTGGCGCCGCGCCAAGTTATCCACAACTAGAACATATAGAGAACAAAGTGTTGCCGGCACGGTGCTCGGCTGTTGCGTGACCTTTCTTGGGCAAGGTGAGTGCCGAGACTGAGTGAGCCACCAAGACCATGAAAATGAGAGGCATATCTATTTGCGATAGACCCTGGAATTACTTGTCTTCCCATTGACGCCCATCCAAGCCCATGATATCCCATGATCTCCCAATCAGCGGGTTGTGAGCCCAGCGAGTGCTATCGCCAAAGCTCTCAGGACGAGGGTTGGGATCGGGGTTCGGCAGCGATGTCGGGCCAGCCTCAGCCGCAGTGGTTGGTCAGGGGCGGAGGGCTGGGGCGATTGATCGGGGCGGCAGGAGATCGGGGTGGCCACTCGAGCGCCGTTTTTAGGGACTTATGTCAACAGAGTAGACCGCAAAGGACGCGTGTCGGTGCCGGCCCCCTTTCGTCAGGTTCTCGCCGCTGATTCCTTCCAGGGGATCGTCTGCTTCGCCGCGCCACGCGCCAGTGCCGTCCAGGGCTGTGGCCTGGGTCTGATGGCGGAGTTGATGGAGAGCGTCGATCAGAGCTTCGATCTCTTTTCCGATGACCAGGAGGCGATGGCCTTCAGTCTCTTTTCAGATGCGCGTCAGCTGGCCTGGGACAGCGGCGGTCGGGTTCAGCTGCCGGAGGAGCTGATGGAATATGGCGGCATCAGCGAGGAGGCTGTTTTCGCCGGTCTTGGTCGCTTCTTTCACATATGGGAGCCCGCTGCCTTCAAGGAATACCAGGCACAGGCACGCGCCCGGGTTGGCGAGCGGGGGCTTTCGCTGCCGCTGCGCCGGTCGCAGGGAGTGAGCTCATGATGATGCGCCAGGAAAGGCAGGAGAGCGCCCATGCGCCGGTGATGCTGGCGGAGGTCCTCGAGGCGCTGGCGCCTCGCGACGGTGCCATCTACCTCGATGGCACCTTCGGGCGTGGCGGCTACGCCCGGGCGATCCTGGAGGCCGCAGATTGCCGGGTCGTGGGGCTCGATCGCGACCCTGATGCCATCGCCGCCGGGATCGACATGGAGCGAGAGTTCGCCGGCCGCCTGCACCTTCTGGAGGGGCGCTTCGGCGACATGGAGCAACTCTGCGAAGAAAGCGCGGTCGATGGGGTTGCCCTCGATCTGGGCGTGTCTTCGCCACAGCTCGATGAAGCCGAGCGCGGCTTTTCCTTCCGTGTCGATGGCCCTCTCGACATGCGTATGGGGCGTGAGGGAAGAAGTGCGGCGGATGTCGTCAATCAGGCCAGCGAAGCACAGCTGTCGGACATCATCTGGCGTCTTGGTGAAGAACGCCGGGCGCGTCAGGTGGCGCGCGCCATCGTCGAGGCGCGTCAGGAGGCGCCGATCACCCGCACGCTGCAGCTTGCCGAGATCGTGCGCTCGGTCGTGAAGCCGTCAGCCGACGGGATCGATCCGGCGACCCGCACTTTCCAGGCGCTGCGCCTCTATGTGAACGACGAGCTGGAGGAGTTGCAACGGGGGCTGGAAGCGGCAAGAGGCCTGCTCGCTCCTGGTGGGCGCCTGGCGGTGGTTTCCTTCCACTCGCTGGAAGATCGGATGGTCAAGCAGTTCCTGCGAAGGCACTCCGGTGCGGCGCCCCGAGCGTCCCGCCACGCCCCCCTGCAGCCGGAGGTGGAGCCCAGCTTCGAACTGCTCTTTCGTCAGGCACGCCGGCCCAGCGCCGAAGAAAGCCGGGCCAATCCTCGTGCTCGTTCCGCACGCCTGCGTGCCGCGGTGCGCACCGCGGCGACGGTACGGAGGCCAGATGATCCGGGAAGAGGGGGGACCGCATGAATCGCCTCGTCCTGCTGCTCATCGTATCGGCCGCCGTCGGCATTGCGGGCTTTCTCTTTCAGGTGAAGTACCGAGTTCAGGATCTGGAGCGCGAACTGGCCGGCCTGAATGCACAGATTCTCCACGATCGTGAGGCCATGCATGTCCTCAGGACGGAGTGGAGCTATCTCAATCAGCCCGATCGCATTGCCGCGCTTGCGCAGAGGCATCTCGAGATGGATGTCATGGAGCCGCTGCAAGTGGCCTCCTTCGACATCCTGCCGCCGCGTCCGGAGGACTTCGGCTATGCCCAGGCGGATCTGGAGAATGTCCTGCCGGAACCTCGCCGCCGTCCCGACGGGCTGCAGCCGGGAACGTCCGACCTGCAGATCGCCAGCTTGGAGCAGTCCGAGCCGCAGCCAGCGACCGCCAGCCCAGCGCAGCAAGAGGAGCGCGCGCGCAGTCAACCTTCGCGTGAGAGCGAGGACGATATCGGCGATGTGATTGCACGGCTGATCGGAGAGGCTCCGGTCAGCCTCGAGCGGGAGCCTGCTTTTTCGGTTAATGGGGGCGCTGTGCCGATTTCGGCCAGCGGCGGCGTGCTGCAATGAGCAGCCGCAAGGACGAGGGGCCGGGACTGCAGTCCGATCTGCCTTGCGGGATGGATCTCGGTCAGCCCCAGTGCTGGGTGGAGGAGTTTGACGGCGAGCGCAAGAGCATGCTGGAAACCGGGCGCAATCGCCTCATTTTCGCCGGCCTGCTCTTTACCCTGGCATTCGTCGCGATCGGCGTGCGACTGGTCGACCTCTCGCTGATGCAGGGCGAGGTCGCTCCTCGTTTTGCCGGAACGATCGAGCGATCGGCGGACTGGCACTCCGGCCGCGCGCAGATCCTTGACCGCAATGGCCAAATCCTGGCATCGAGTTTGCCGACCATGGCCGCCTATGCGAACCCGCGCGAACTGCGCGATCCCGTGGAGGTGGCCGATCGCCTGGCCGAAGTGATGCCCGACGCAGTGGGCGAGCGGCTGCGCTCGAACCTCGCGAGCGATCGCTCCTTCGTCTGGGTCAAGCGTTGCCTCTCACCGCGGGAGGCGGCGGCGGTCAACCGGCTCGGGGTACCGGGCCTCTACCTGCAGCGCGACGAATGCCGCTTCTATCCTCATGGCGAAATGGTCTCCCATGTCGTCGGCTTCACCGACATCGACAACAAGGGCATCGCCGGCATGGAAGCCTCCTTCGATGCCTGGCTTTCCGGTGGTCAGACGCCCTTGCAGCTTTCGCTCGACCTGCGGGTGCAGCACCTCCTGACCGAGGAGCTGCAGGCGGCGATCGAGGAGTTCTCCGGTGTCGGCGGTGCGGGCGTGGTCATGGATGTCCACAACGGCGAGATCCTCGGCATGATCTCGCTGCCGAGTTTCGATCCCCGCATGCCGGCGCGCGCAAAGCCGGAAGCGCGCTTCAATCGGGCCACGCTCGGTGTCTACGAGGTCGGTTCGGTCCTCAAGTCCTTCAGCACAAGTGCCGCCCTCGATTCTGGCGCTGTTTCCCTGATGGACGGTTGGGACACTTCGAAGCCGATCCGGGTGGCGCGCTACACGATCAACGACTTTCGCGGCAAGAACCGCTGGATGACCGTGCCGGAGATCTTTCAGTATTCCAGCAACATCGGCACGGTGCACATGGCGATGGAAACGGGCACCGAGCGCCTGCGGGAGTACCTGGACGACTTCGGCTTCCTGTCGCCGGCACCTCTCGAGCTGCCGGAGCGGGGCAGGCCGATGCTCCCCGATCCCTGGCGCGAGATCAACACCATGACCATTGCCTACGGTCATGGCATCGCCCTTACACCACTGCAGGTAACGCGCGCTTTTGCCGCGCTGGTGAATGGTGGCGAGTTGATCCAGCCAACGCTAATCAAGCGCCTGCCAGGTGAAGAAGCACCGCGCGAGCGGGTGATCTCCGAGCATACCAGCGAGCAGATGCGCTGGCTGCTGCGCCTGGTCGTGCTTCATGGCAGTGGCCGCAGCGCGAATGCCGAGGGCTACCTCGTCGGCGGCAAGACCGGAACGGCCAACAAGCTGAATCCGGCGGGCGGCTATCAACTGGACAAGCGTATTGCCTCCTTTACCGGTGCCTTTCCCATCGATGATCCGCGCTACGTCGTCTTTCTCATGGTCGATGAGCCGAAGCCGACCGAACGGACTTACGGTTTTGCGACCGCTGGGTGGGTGGTGGCGCCAGCCATCGGGCGCGTCGTCTCGCGGCTGGGGCCGCTGCTGGGCATGCCGCCGCGCCCCGAAGCAGAAGACCAGGATCTCGATCCCCTGCTTGTGCCTGCACGTTTGAGGGGGGCGACGATTGCGGCTCGATGAACTCATGGAGAAGGCCGAGGCCGTGGTGGTGCCAGAGGCGATAGGGCGAGAGGTAAGGGGCCTGACGGCTGATAGCCGGCGGGTGGAGCCGGGTTATCTCTTCGCCGCCCTGCCGGGCAGCCGCGCGGACGGGCGTGACTTCATCGCCGAGGCACTGGAACGGGGCGCTGTTGCGGTGCTCGCGCCTGAGGGCAGTGAGCTGCCGAAGGGCCGGCAGGTGCACGATGCGGTGCTGCTCACCGATCCGGAGCCGCGCCGGCGGCTGGCCCTGCTGGCGGCGGCCTTCCACGGCCGCCAGCCGCGCTGCAGCGCCGCCGTCACCGGCACCAACGGGAAGACGTCGGTAGCCAGCTTTACTCGTCAGCTCTGGGAGGCGCTTGGCTATCGGGCTGCCAGCCTGGGAACCCTCGGCCTGGAGCCAGCGCGCGCGGGCGCGCCGACAGCCCTGACCACCCCCGACCCGGTGGAGCTGGCGCGGGTGCTGGCCGAGCTCGCGGCGGAGGAAGTCGATCATCTGGTGCTGGAGGCCTCCAGTCATGGTCTCGAGCAGCAGCGGCTGGATGGAGTGGAACTCGGCGCAGCCGCCTTCACCAATCTGAGCCGCGACCATCTGGATTACCACGGCTCGCAGGAAGCCTATTTCGCGGCCAAACGGCGGCTCTTCGAGACGCTGCTGCCGGCCGGCGGTACAGCGGTGTTGAACGCCGATGTGCCCGAGTTTGAAGCCTTGTCGTCCTTGTGCCGGGCGCGCGGTCAAAGCGTTATCGGCTATGGTCGCGGCGGGCGCGAACTCAAGCTTCTGGAACTGGTGCCGGAGGACGCCCGACTCCATCTTGCCCTGGAGATCTTCGGGCGTACCACCCGTCTTGCCTTGCCCCTTGCCGGCACTTTCCAGGGCATGAACGCGCTCGCCGCTCTCGGCCTGGTCATGGCCGGAGGCGTTGGGGAAGAGGAGGCGCTCGCCGCGCTCGGCAATCTCGAGGGAGTGCGCGGGCGAGTCGAGCATGTGGGGACAACGACCAGTGGCGGCCAGGTCTTCGTTGACTACGCCCATACCCCCGATGCGCTGGAAGCGGTCTTGCGCGCGCTGCGTCCCCATGCTCGCCGGCGGTTGCTCGTCGTCTTCGGTGCGGGTGGCGATCGGGATCCCGGCAAGCGCCCCCTGATGGGGGAGGTGGCGGCGGAACTGGCCGATGTGGTGATCGTCACCGACGACAATCCGCGCAGCGAAATGCCCGTACGCATCCGCGCCGAGATTTTGGCAGCTGTGCCCCAGGGGATCGAAATCGATGGTCGCCGCAAAGCGATCGAAGAGGCTATGGGCGAGCTGCAGGAGGGCGACCTGCTGGTGCTGGCCGGCAAGGGTCATGAACAGGGACAGATCATAGGAGACAGGGTGCTGCCCTTCGACGACCGCGAAGAGGTCCGTCGCGTCATCGCCGAGCTCCGGGAGGAGCGGGCATGAGCGCGCAGGTTCTCTGGACGGCCGCCGAGGCCAGGGCGGCAACCGACGGAATGGGGCCGGGTCACTGGCGCGCAACGGGAGTCTCGATCGATTCACGATCGGTTGCGGCAGGGGACCTATTTGCAGCGCTGTCCGGCCCCAACCATGATGGCCACGACTTCGTGGCGGCGGCCCTGCGGAAGGGGGCGGCCGCCGCCCTCGTCAGCCGCCGGCCGGAAGGTCTGGCTGATGATGCGCCGCTGCTGCTTGTCGAGGACACCTTGGAAGCCTTGCGCGGCCTTGCTGCAGCCGCACGCAAGCGGACTGCCGCCGGGGTCTTCGCCATCACCGGTTCGAGCGGCAAGACCAGCAGCAAGGAGTTGCTGGCCGGTGCCTGTGCGGCGCTGGGTTCAAGTCACGCCGCGGTGGCCAGCTACAACAATCACTGGGGCGTCCCCCTGACTTTGGCGCGGATGCCGCGCGACGTCGCCTGGGCGGTCTGCGAGATCGGCATGAACCATGCCGGGGAGATCCGGCCGCTGGCACAGCTTGTCCGTCCCCATGCCGCCCTGGTGACAAACATCGGTCTCGTTCACCTCGAGCATCTCGGCTCCCGCGAGGCCATCGCCGATGCCAAGGCGGAAATTTTCGAGGGGCTGGAGCCAGGCGGAAAGGCCATTCTTCCCCGCGGAGATGACTTCTTCGAACGCCTGGCCGTGGCGGCCCGAGATCGAGGAGCCGAGGTCGTCAGCTTTGGCGCCCATCCCGCCTCCGATGTTCGCTTGCTCGATTATCGCCCGGAAGGAGAGGGGGGCGTCGTCGAGGCGCTCGTCTTTGAGCGACCCCTGACCTTCAGGGTCCCCTTTGCCGGACGACATCAAGCATTCAATGCCCTGGGCGTGCTGGCAGCCCTCCAGACCCTGGGGGGCGATCTCGAACAGGCCGCAAAAGGCCTCGCGAAGGTCGAGCCGCTGGCAGGCCGGGGTGCACGCCGCCACCTGGCGCTGGCTGGTGGCGGCAGCATCACCCTGCTCGACGAGAGCTATAACGCCAATCCACAGTCCGTTGCGGCGGCTCTTGCAGTGCTGGGTGAGGTAAAGCCCGCTGGCGCCGGGCGGCGCATCGCGGTGCTGGGCGACATGCTCGAACTGGGTCCGGAGGCGGGCCGGCTGCATGCGGAAGTGATGAAGCCCCTGGTCGCGGCCGGGGTGAGCCATGCGTTCCTGTGCGGGCCCTTGATGGAACAGCTCGCGCAGGCTCTGCCAAGGAACGTCACTGTCGTCCATGCGGCGGACAGCCAAGCTCTGGCCGAGGTCCTGATGCCGGCGCTGGGCGAAGGGGACGTGGTGCTGGTCAAGGGTTCCCTCGGCAGCCGCATGCAGCGGATCGTCGATGCTCTGAAGGCCGCTGGCACATCGGAGGAGAGCAGGGGAGGCGGGGCCCGTGCTCTATAACCTTCTCGTGCCTCTGGCGGATCAGGTTCAGCTCTTCAACCTGTTCCGCTACCTCACCTTCCGCACCGGCGCCGCCGTCATCACGGCGCTGATCATTGCCTTCCTGGTGGCGCCAGCGCTGATTGCCTGGCTACGCAAGAAGCAGCGCTACGGTCAGCCGATCCGCGCCGACGGCCCCGAAAGCCACCTGCAGACGAAGCAGGGCACGCCGACCATGGGTGGCATGCTGATCCTCTTCGCGCTGTCGATCTCTACCCTGCTCTGGGCCGACCTGGGGAATCCCTACGTCTGGATCGTGCTCTTCGTTACCGTTTCCTTCGGGGCGATCGGCTTTTATGACGATTTCCTGAAGCTGACCCGGCGCAGCCACCACGGGCTATCCGGAAAGGGCAAGTTGCTGACCCAGTTCCTGATCGGCGGCATCGCCACCCTGGCGGTGGTTCACTTCTCGCCGCCGGATCTGGCCAATCAGCTGGCACTGCCCTTCTTCAAGGACGTCCTGCTGAACCTCGGCCTCTTTTTTATCGTCTTCGGCACCTTCGTGATGGTAGGCGCCTCCAACGCGGTCAATCTGACCGATGGCCTCGATGGTCTGGCGATCGTCCCCGTGATGATCGCGGCCAGCTGCTTTGCCTTCATCGCCTATCTCGTCGGCAACGTGGTCTATGCGAACTATCTACAGATCCACTATGTGCAGGGCACGGGCGAGCTCGCGGTCTTCTGTGGCGCCCTGGTCGGCGCCGGGCTGGGCTTCCTCTGGTACAATGCGCCGCCGGCGATGGTTTTCATGGGCGATACCGGATCGCTCTCCTGCGGTGGTGCGCTTGGCAGCGTCGCGGTGATCACCAAGCACGAAATCGTGCTCGGGATCATCGGTGGCCTCTTCGTGCTCGAGACGGTCTCGGTCATCGTCCAGGTGCTTTCCTACAAGCTCACCGGCAAGCGGGTCTTCCGCATGGCGCCGCTGCATCACCACTACGAGAAGAAGGGCTGGAAGGAGCCCACCATCGTCATCCGCTTCTGGATCATCGCCGTCGTCCTGGCGCTGGTCGGCCTTTCCTCGCTCAAGCTCAGGTGAAGGAGAAAAGATGATCGCTCTTCCCTTCATGTATGGCTACGTCGTCGCCGTGATGGGCCTCGGCCGTAGCGGTCTGGCGACGGCGAAGGCCCTGGTAACTAATGGGGCCGACGTCTGGGCCTGGGACGACAGCGAGGATGCGCGGGCTCGCGCCGCTGCTGCGGATATTCCGCTGGTTAATCTCTATGAGGCCAACTGGCTCGAGCCGGTGACCCTGGTGATCAGTCCGGGCATCCCGCACAGGCATCCGCAGCCCCATCCCGTCGCTACCTTGGCGAAGGAGGCCGGTGTCGAGGTCATCTGCGATGTGGAACTGCTCGGCCGCGCCCAGCCCGATGCGAAGTACATCGGCATCACCGGCACCAATGGCAAATCGACCACGACGGCGGCGATCGGTCACGTTCTCAACATGGCCAGGCGCAGGCTTGAGGTCGGCGGCAACATCGGCCGCCCGGTGATGGAGCTGGAGCCCATGCAGCCTGACGGCTTCTATGCGCTCGAACTCTCCAGCTACCAGCTGGAGCTCACCCTTTCGATCACCTTCGACATCGCGGTTCTGCTCAATATCACGCCCGATCACCTGGAGCGCCACGGTGGTCTCGAAGGCTATGTCGACGCCAAGCGCAACATCTTCCGCCGTCAGACCGCTCCGCGGACCGCGATTGTCGGCATCGACGATGAGATCTGCCGCGGCATCTGGCAGGAGCTGGTCAAGCAGGGGGACCAGGTCATCTGGCCGGTCTCCGGCCGCGGCCGTGCGCCCGGGGGTGTCTACGCCGAAAAGGGCATGCTCTGGGACGAGACTGCGGGCGAAAGGGTTCCGGCGCTGCCGCTTTTCGAGCTGCCCCAACTGCCGGGCGAGCATAACTGGCAGAATGCGGCTGCGGCCTATGCCGCCTGCAAGGCTGCTGCTGTCGATCCTGCGATCGTCGCCGCCAGCCTGCGCTCCTTCCCCGGGCTGAGCCATCGGCAGGAGAAGGTTGCGGAAATTGCCGGCATTACCTTCATCAATGATTCCAAGGCGACCAATGCGGACGCGGCCGGAAAGGCGCTGGGGTGCTACGAGCGCATCTACTGGATCGCCGGCGGTCGTCCGAAAGAGGGTGGACTGGCCGGATTGGAGCCTCTCTACGGTCGCGTGAAGCAGGCCTTCCTGATCGGCGAGGCGGCTCATGACTTTGCCCGTGGCCTCGAAGGCAGGGTCAAGACGAAGATCTCGCAGGATCTGGA